>MDTB01020772.1_pt1 | contig 10942 bp, 8 predicted proteins | sample 811161 | NCBI WGS metagenome assembly MDTB01 (sample SAMN05326650, study PRJNA326480) | marine metagenome | isolation source: seawater | place: Mediterranean Sea | collected 2009 | reverse complement strand
TTCTTTTTCTCCATTAATTAATACCCTATTTATTGGTGCTGCACCTTTGTATTTTGGTAGTAAAGAAGTATGTAAATTAACTGTGCCTTTTAGTGGAATATTCCAAACGTTTTCAGGTAGCATTCTGAAAGCAACGACAATAAATAGATCTGCATTAAAATGTTTAAGTGCATTAATAAATTCCTCAGATTTAAGTTTTTCAGGTTGGAGGTTAGGGATTTTGTTTTTTAAAGCAATTTCTTTTACTGCACATTGCTGTAACTGTTTTCCTCTTCCTTTCCTGCTATCAGGAGGTGTTACTGTTGCAATTATATTATATTTATTATCTATTAAGTATTGTAGATTAGTTGCAGCAAAAAGAGGTGTTCCAAAGAATATGATTTTCATATGACAAATTTATATTTTCTATTTAGAATGTTTTATTTTTATTATTGTTTGTACATATATCACATATATTACATTTTTCTGAATTTTTTTCGTTAAAATATTCAAGTAAAATTTGGCTTCTACATAAATCTTTTTGTTAATGTAGTTGAAAAAATCTATTAATTTTGATTGCTCATAATCCCTTCTTTCTTTCCAGCTATTGATGTTTAGATTTATATTTTTTACATCTTCTCTAGGACTTAAGAATTTTAGTTGAGTTAACTGGTTTTTTTCTTGATATTCTATAATTTCTAGTTGTTGGAGTTTATTTAATATATTTTTTACATCATTAATTGAGCTATTAAGTCGCACAGCAAGTTTTTCTTCGTTAATTTTAATATAATCATTGAAAGGGTTGGGATAGGATCGTAAAAGTGTTTTTATGAAAAAATCATAAGATTTATTTGTTATTTGAAATTTATATAGATCTGAATTTGAAACATTAATTTTTAGTTTTGATACAGAATATGTATTGTCAAGAATTTTTATTTTATCTTCTTTTTCTAGATATTTTAGTATGTAATATGTTGTTAATGTATTTGAGTTATATCTTTTGTTAAACTTTATGATATCAAAAGGAATAGGGTTTTCAGGAAACTCTCCTGCAGCAATTTGTGTGTAGTTTACTAAATTTTGGTAGAACCTTAGTATTTCATTAATTTTTGGATATTTTAGTTTTAATAAACGTTTTTGTTCTATTATATCATTTTTATCGTTTAATAGTATAGCGTAAGCTTTTTTTCCGTTTCTTCCAGCTCTTCCAGCTTGCTGAAAATAGTATTCAATTTTTGATGGGGGATCCATATGTATTACTAGCTTAACATCCGTTTTGTTAATTCCCATTCCAAAAGAATTGGTAGCAACTATAATTCTTGTTTGATTTTCGTTCCAGTCTTTTTGTCTTTTAGTTCGTGTATCTGATGTTAGTCCAGCATGATAATAGCTTGATGAGAAGCGGTTTTTATTTAAAAAATCACTTATTTTTTTTGCTTTCCTTCTAGTGCCTACATAAATGATAGTGGAACTTTTTATTTTATTTAAAATTTCTATCATTCTTGTCATTTTATTCTCAACATGTTCAACTATATAGGATAAGTTATCTCTTTTAAAAGATGTTTTGATCACATTTTCTTTTTTAAATAAGAGGTTTTTTTGGATATCTTTTATCACATCATAAGTAGCAGTTGCAGTAAGTGCTAATATTGGTGCATTTGGAATTAGCTCCCTAATTATAGAAATATGTCTATATGATGGTCTAAAACTATGTCCCCATTCTGATATGCAGTGAGCTTCATCAACTGTAATAAGATTAATATTCATTTCTTTAATCCGTTTTTGTATTAAATCATTTTGTATTTTTTCTGGAGATAGATATAGAAATTTAATTTTACCATAAATACAGTTATTTATTGCGCGTTCAATTTCTGAATGATCCATATCGCCAGTTATGCAGACAGATTTTATTTTTTTTGATTGAAGGTGTTGAATTTGATCATGCATTAAAGAAATTAAAGGAGATATAACTAGGCATACACCCTCTTTTATCAGTCCTGGAATTTGATAGCATACTGATTTCCCTCCTCCTGTAGGTAATAAAGCAAGGGTATCCTTATTGTTAAGAATTTCTTCTATGACAACTTCTTGTTTTAAACGAAAGTTTGTATGTCCCCAATATTTTATTAATACTTTATGAATATCCATTTAAGTCAAAAGTACAAAATAAAAGTTTCTACTAGTAAAGTAGATAGTTATAAACGAGTAAAACAGATTGTGTTGTTTATTTTTGTTCTGTTAAAAATCTTTCAGCATCTAAGGCTGCCATACATCCAGTTCCCGCAGATGTTACCGCTTGTCGATAAACATGATCAGCTACGTCTCCCGCAGCAAAAACTCCAGGTATTTTAGTTTTTGAAGTTCCTGGTTCTACAATAAGATATCCATTACTATCCATATCTAACTGGCCTTTAAATAAATCAGTATTTGGTTTGTGCCCAATAGCTACAAAGAAACCAGAGGCTGGGACAGTAATTTCTTGATTATTTTTATTGTTGAAAGCTGTGACACTTTCAACTCCTATAGGCCCAGGATCACCATTTATACTTTTTGTTTCATGGTTGTAAAGAATTTCTATATTAGGAGTGTTAAACACTCTATGTTGCATTGCTTTTGATGCACGCATTTTATCTTTTCTAACAAGCATAGTTACTTTAGTACACATTTTTGCAAGATACGTTGCTTCTTCAGCAGCTGTATCTCCTGCTCCAACTACTACTACATCTTTTCCTTTATAAAAGAAACCATCACAAGTAGCACATGCAGAAACTCCATATCCATTTAATCTATTTTCGTCATCAATTCCTAGCCATTTTGCAGAAGCTCCTGTAGCAATAATAACAGTTTCTGCTAGCATATTATCCTTTTCATCAACTTGAATTTTAAATGGACGCTCAGAAAAGTCAACTTTTGTTACCATTCCCCATCTAGTATCTGTTCCAAATCTTTCAGCTTGCGCTTTAAAATCTTCCATCATTTCAGGTCCAGTAATACCATCTTTATATCCTGGATAATTATCTACATCAGTTGTTGTCGTTAATTGCCCTCCTGGTTGTAATCCTTGTATTACTACGGGTTTCATATCAGCTCTAGCAGCATATATAGCTGCAGTATATCCTGCTGGTCCAGATCCAATTATAATTACTTCTACTTTTTCGATTTCAGTATTCATATTTTTTGTAAAATTAAAATATATCTATAATATTTGGTTTTATAGTGTCTAAAATTGTTGTATCTATTACTATAGGTACTTTGTAATATACAGAACCATATCCAGTAAATACACCAAATCCTCCTTTAATATTACTTACTAAATTCATAGGTTCTGAAAACGGATTCCCATTAGTTCCAGATTGTCTAACTAATCCCCTCCAGAATTTTAACGATGGCTCGTCTATTTGGGAAAATTTTATTATCACAATATCTTCTTTAAATTCTAAGGTGCTATCATTACATGTTTTAGTACGGTAACTATTGTAATTTCCTGTAGGGAATCCATTGTCATTAGGTCTTGGAAAATATGTCTCAAATGATTCTCCATTTACTAGTACGTCACTTCCAGCATCAATTATTTTTAATAAAGGGTCTGGAGTGTTTTCTACTAAACATTCTAAACTGTCTTTTCTTTTATAATGTTGAGTTCTTTTACTTTTTATTAATATATTGTTTTGTTGGTTAGCAGGGTCTGAGTATACTGCTCTTATTTCGCATTTGAAATCTTTATCAGCTGTTTCACTTTTTTGTACCCAAAGGCAATCTAAAGGTGTAGCTTGAGGGATAGTTGTCTCAGATGTTATAATCTGATTATTATATACGATTTCTAAGTAGTATTTTCTTCCTTCCTGACTAAATTCATATGCTGAATATCCATTCCAGTTTTGTAGCCAATTTACATCCGTATATATAGGAGGTAAAGAATCTGAGAGATTTAGTCTTTCTAAGAGTCGTGTCTCTTTCTTTCCTGTATTATTGGTGTACCATACCTTTACTGTATCAGCAATTATAAATAGATTTTGATATGTATTAATGTCAATTTCTTCAAAATACCCCTGACTTTCAGTCAAAATGATATAAGGTGGGTATCCTGCTTCAATAGTGCCTTCTACTACAATTTTATTTTCTGCTTGAGGTAAATCAAGAGTAATTTCTTCTTGACAGGAGAACAAGATTAACGTTACTAAAAATAATAAATAATTTCTCATAATTTTAAAAACTAAAATTCCAAGTTATTGATGGTAGAATTGGAAATATTGATACTTGATAGGCTTTAGGCGTGACATTGCCTTGTTGAATACTTCCATCTACTCCTTCTGGTGATTCTAAAGCAAAATAAATAAAATATGGATTTTTACGACTATAAACATTATATATGGAAAAATTCCATGTAGAGTAGAATTTCTTTTTCTTTTTTGGAGAGTATGTAGCGCCAAAATCAAGTCTATGATAAGGCTCCATTCTAAAACCATTTCTTGATGTATATTCTGTATATACATTGTCTCCAATAATATATCTTTCTGTTGGAAGTGTTATAGCATTTCCAGTTGCATATACAAAAACACTACTGAGAGTCCATTTTTCAGATATTTTGTGTGTAGCAGTAATGGATAAATCATGTCTTCTGTCGTATTTTGCAGGAAAAGCATTTCCATCATTTATTTCGTCAAAAAATCTTGTTGTTTTTGAGATGGTGTAACCAATCCATCCTGTAGTTTTACCTTTATTTTTTTTTATTAGAAATTCTATTCCATATGAATCTCCTTCGCCAAAAACAAAAGCATCATCACTACTTGAATTAGTGTTGTCTTCAGGAAGTACACCTTCTTTATACTCAATAAGATTAGTCATTTCTTTATAATATGCTTCAATAGAAGTTTCATATTTGTTTTCACTGAAATTTTTAAAGTATCCAAGAGCATATTGATCAGAAAACTTTGGCTTAATAGCATCTGAACTTGGCACCCAAAGATCTGTTGGTAAACTAACGCTGGAAGTTGATGCCAAATGTATATATTGATAATTTTGTGTGTATGCACCTTTTAATGAGCTACTAGGTGAAGTCTTATATCGAAAAGTTAGTCTTGGTTCAATGTGCTTATAATTATCTGCACTACCAGTAAAATCATTTTTTATGTAGTCTCGGAAGCTGATATAGCCGCTATGTTGAAAAGAGGAGTATCTAATTCCTAAATGGACTTTTAATATGTCTGTTACTTCAAAGTCATCAGAAATGTACAATGCGCCTTCATTTGAGTATTGTTTAAATATTTTATCAGGTTCAAATACAACATCTCCTGATTTTCCACTAGCATTTCCTGGTGTGAATTCATGATATGTGTAATTAGCTCCAAATTTCATAGTATGTTTTTGGTTGGGTTGATATAGAAAATCAATTTTTGTATTCCAATCATTAATTCCAGAAAAAATCTTTAATTCAAAATCTTGTTGTGAGATATTAAATTCAAATCTGTAATCCGAAAAAATGATGGAAGTATTCATGAATAATTTGTCATTAAATAAATGATTCCATCTTAATGAAGTAGTGGCATTGCCCCAAGGAATATTTATCCCAATATTATTTTCGCTATTCATGAAGCTAAATACATCTCGTCCAAAATAACCACTTAAATACAGACGGTCTTTATCAGATATTCTATAGTTTATTTTTGTTGTTAAGTCATAGAAGTAGTATCCAGATCCATTGAAGGCATTATCTTCAGCCATAAATGGTTTTGACAATACATCTACATAGGTTCTTCTACCAGAAATGATAAAAGAGCTTTTATCCTTTTGTACTGGACCTTGAATTGTTAATCTTGAGGAAAGTAGTCCAATTCCTCCATCAACTTCATATTTTTTATTGTTGCCATCTTTCATTGTAATATCTAGCACTGATGAGAGTCTTCCTCCATATTCTGCAGGCATACCGCCCTTGATAATATTAATATCCTTTATTGCATCTGCATTAAATACAGAAAAAAATCCAAAAAGGTGAGCGGCATTATAAACTACCGCTTCATCAAGTAGTATTAAATTCTGATCAGGACCACCTCCTCTTACATAGAGTCCTGAGTTGCCTTCTCCACCTGATTGAATACCGGGTAAAAGTTGTGCTGATTTTAGTACATCTACTTCTCCTAGAATTACGGGTAATTGTTTTATATTATTAACTTCTAGTTTTGCTTGACTCATATTAGAACTGCTTATATTTTCATCTAGTCTTTCACCAGTTACAATTACCTCTTCTGTTAATATTGTACTATTATTTAACCCTATATTTAATCTAATGTCTTTATTTAATTCTATATCTTTAGTAATTGATTTATATCCTATAAATGAATAAATAATTGTATAACTTCCTTCATTCATAGTTAAAGAGTAAAAACCGTATTGATTGCTTGCTGTTCCTTTATAGGTTTTTTGATCATAAATAGATACTCCAATTAAGTTTTCTCCAGATGAATTATCTTGTATATAACCACTAATAGTATATTGGTTTTGCGCTATACTAACAAGAGAGAGAGTTATGCATAATATAAGTAGTGTTATATTTTTCATTTATTAATAAACAAAAGGTTTTTAATAATATATCTAATTTTATACATGCAAAAAAACGAAACTAATTTAAATAATTGCTTATATAATAAAATAAAATTTACTATATTTTTAATTATTTTTTATTGTACTTAAATAGTTATTTTTATGACTTTTTAAAGCTTTTAATTAACAAAGTAATTATTAGCATTTGTAAGATTAATAGTAGATAGTGTAAGATTTTAATTTGTACTAAAGCTTCTGTAATGTCCATTCCTATTTCAAGTATTTTGTAAAAAGTATAGGAGCTTGCTAGTCCAAATAAGTAGCCAAGTTGTTTGTTGACATCAATTTTGCTTAAAAGTTCTTTTTTATTTGCAACTAAAGTTTCTGCTCTGACTAAATACCCGCCAAAAATAAAGGTGGTTTGGTATCCACAGTAAATTAAAAGAGCAGCAGTAAGTGAGCTTTTTATTATTAAGAAAATTAAAATCGTTATGAGAATAATTGCTTCAACAAATAAGGATATTTGAAAGAATCTTTTAATGTTTAATAATTGGTCATAAAATTTTGCAATTATTAGCATTCCTATTGCTAATATCATGCCGCCAATAGAATAAAGGGAAGGGTCTTCAATGGGTTGGTATATTGTAAATAAGATGCCAATTGATAGGCCTGTAAAAGATGAGTTGAAAAGTTTATACAATAGAAAAACTTTTTCATTTAGTTTCATAATTTTTGACAACTTATTTAGTAATAGGTTAATCTTCTTACTTTGGCAATTTGTTTAGCTAAACGGATGACTTGTTTAGTATATCCAAATTCATTGTCATACCAAACATATAACACAACATCCTGTCCATCATCTGTACAAATTGTAGCATTACTGTCATATACTGCACAACAAGAATTGCCAATTATATCAGTTGAAACTAAATCAGGTTCTACTTGGTAATTAATTTGGTTTACTAGATTGCCTCTTAATGCCGCATCACGCATTGTATTATTTATGTCCTCTACAGATGTGTTCTTGTTAAGGGTTAATTTGAGAATTGCTAACGAAACATTTGGAGTTGGTACTCGAACAGCATTTGCTGAGAGCTTCCCTTCTAAAGAGGGTATTACTTTAGTCACGGCTTTGCCTGCTCCAGTAGAGGTGATTACCATATTTATTGCTGCTGAACGTCCTCTTCTTGGTTTTTTATGCATGTTATCAAGTAAGTTTTGGTCGTTTGTATATGCATGTACAGTTTCTAAGTGCCCTTTTATTACACCATATTTATTTTCTATTATGTGTAATATTGGAGCAATACAGTTGGTAGTGCAAGATGCTGCTGAAAATATATCTATATTTTCTATGTCAATACCTTTAGAGTTGATTCCATAAACAATATTAGGTATCTCTTTGCCTGGAGCAGTTAGTAATACTTTGCTTACTCCGTTTGATTTTAGGTGACGAGATAAAGCTTCTTTGTCTCTGAAAACACCTGTATTATCAATTAGTAGGGCATCATTGATTCCATATTGGCTATAGTTAATAGATTCAGGCTGAATACCATCAATAAATCTTATTACCTGTCCATTTACAATTATAGATTGGTTTTTTAGATCTACATCAACCACTCCTTTGAAAGCACCGTGTACTGAATCAGTTCTTAGTAGATTAGCTCTTTTTATAATCTGAGCATCAGTTAATCTTCTTATAACGATTGCTTTCAACCTTAGTTGCTGTCCTTTTCCTGCTTGTTTTATTAGCTCTCTAGCAGCTAGTCGGCCTATTCTACCAAATCCATATAATATAACATCTTTAGCATTGTTTGAGCTAGTATCAGTCTCAACTATATGGCTAAGTTTTTCAGATAAAAATTTATTAGCATTTGTGTTACCAGTTTCAATATATTCAGCTGTTAGGAGTCCTATGTCAATTTTACTAGGTGCTAGATTCATTTTTAGCATCTGACTAGATAACAGATGAGCAGTTTGAATGTTATTCTTTCTTTCAACTACATTGTTAGCATATGAAATATAGTTCATTAATTCCGATACACCAATTTCTAAAAGTTGCCTTCTGAAAAGAACAAGTTCAATACCTTTGTCGTACATTAAAGTTCCAACTATATTAAGTAGATTAACACCTGTTTTTTCTTTATCAACCCAATTATTTAATTGGCTTTCGTAAGATGATAACATGAATTATCTTTTTTGTTTGTTAAAATTGAAGCAAAAATAGTTTTTCTTTGAAATATAGAGCTGATTTATTATTACTTTTACAACATGATTATAGAATTTTATAAATATCAGGGTACGGGTAATGATTTTGTTATTGTTGATGATAGAGATAATACTTTTCCTGTCGAGGATAATGAGATTGTTGCAGCCATTTGTGAAAGAAGAATGGGTGTAGGTGCTGATGGTTTAATTTTATTACGAAATCATAATAAGTATGATTTTGAGATGATTTATTTCAATTCTGATGGTAATCAATCAAGTATGTGTGGCAATGGAGGTAGATGTATTGTTGCTTTTGCGGCAATCTTGGGTATTATTGATCATGAGGCAGAATTTATTGCAATAGACGGGGTTCACAAGGCTAAGTTAACTAAGGAAGGGGTGTTTTTGCAAATGAGGGATGTGAAAAGTATTGATCGCCATTTATCTGGTTTGTTTCTAAATACAGGCTCTCCACATTATGTCCAAATGCTAGAAACATTTACTTCTTTTAATGTTAATAAAGAGGGTAGGAAAATTAGAAATTCAACTGACTTTAGTAAGGACGGGGTTAATGTTAATTTTGTATTAGATGCAGATCCTTTAGAAGTTCGAACTTATGAGAGAGGGGTAGAGTCTGAAACTCTTAGTTGTGGAACTGGTGTAGTAGCAGCCGTAATTGCTATGCACTACTCTAATATTATTACAGATAGTATTATTGATGTTAAAACAAAAGGGGGTGTTTTAAGTGTTGATTTTGAAGAGTGTAATGGTGTTTATCGAAACATTTGGTTAAGTGGAGATGTAAGTATGGTTTATGCAGGTGAGTTTGAATGCTAAAAGGTGATAATATATTATTAAGATCACTGCGATATTCAGATTTAGAATTTTTAGAATATATTGAGAATAATAAAGAAAATTGGCGTTTTGGAAGTGAAGAGAAAGAATATACTTATCAGCAGTTTTCAGATTATATCGCAAACTCATCTGTTGATATATCAATAGCTAAACAATTTCGATATTTAATTGATTTTAAAGATACTCCAGTCGGTTTTATTGATCTCTTTGAGTATACTGTAGATAGTGTTAATATAGGCATTATTATCTCAGAAGATTTTAGAAATAGAGGGTTTGGAAAAGAAGCTCTAGATATAATAATTGATTATGTATTTGGTGTTTTAGGTGTGAGAAATATATATGTGAGTATTTCAAAGGATAATTTAGCTAGTATAAGATTGTTTACTTCTTGCAATTTTGATCTAATAAGTACGAAAGGTGATATGCAATATTTTATTAAATTAGCAGAAAATTAAAAATTTATATATGATAATAAGATTACTTGTTTTATTTTTTTTTCCCTCTATTATTTTTGGACAGATTTTTGTTGGTAATGACACAGCTATTTGCCTAAGAGATAATGCCTTCTTATCTGCTACAACACCAATTCCAGTTAGCACTAATTCGTATGAAGTGACTAATATTAATTTTAATCCACTATCAATATCAGGAACCCCCATTATACTTAGTGATGATGATGTTCAAGGACCTTTTCCTTTAGGATTTACTTTTGATTTTTATGGTAATAGTTATACAAATTTTTATGTAGGTTCAAATGGTTGGATTGGCTTCAGTGCTGGTCAGCCAACATCATATATAACTTCTCCTATTCCAAATGTGACAGCTCCAAGAGATTGTATTATGTTATCTTGGGAGGATTTAAACCCATCTAGTGGAGGACAGGTCCTTTATCAAACTATTGGGACTGCACCAAATAGAAAAATGGTATTAACGTTTGATAACATCCCTTATTTTGGCAGTACTGCTACAGGATCACTTTCCTCTCAGGTGGTGCTTTTTGAGGGGAGTAATCTAATTGAGAATCATATTATTAATAAGCCTTTACATACTAATAATTCTATTCAAGGTATTCATGGTCCATTAGGTTTAAATGCTACTACCGTTGCTGGAAGAAATTCTACTATTTGGTCAGCTAATAATGAATCTGTACGTTATTTTCCATCTGGAGTTTCTTGGTTTGATGTTAATTCTAATCAGATGATTGGTGCTGGATCTACTCTCACGTATAGTCCAAATCAGTCTATTTCTATAGCGGGTGTTATTAGCAATAGTTTAGGACAGACTTTTTCAGACACTGTTTATATTGAGGTAATTAACACTAATATTTCTTCTACGGGGACTTCATTATGCAACGGTCCTTTAGTAT
>MDTB01154510.1_pt1 | contig 10943 bp, 11 predicted proteins | sample 811161 | NCBI WGS metagenome assembly MDTB01 (sample SAMN05326650, study PRJNA326480) | marine metagenome | isolation source: seawater | place: Mediterranean Sea | collected 2009 | reverse complement strand
TTCTTAAAATATTTATTATTTCTTTTAATATTGCCGCATCTCCAATTTTTGATTTTTTTATTATTTTTGAAATATAATAAACACCTTTAAAATCTAATTTAAGATTTGAGAAATTCGGTTTATTCACTTTACCGGCAAATAAAACTTTTTTACAATTTTTTTTTTTTAAAATAGATATAATTTTTCCAAATTGACCAATTGAAACTTTGTAAGAATTTTTATCTTTTTTAAAATAATTTTTTTTAGTTAAATCAATTATTGTATATTTTTCTTTTTTTTTTATTTTTCTATAAATATATTTTGGAAAATCTGTTTCTCCAAAAATTAAGCCAATCATAATTTTATTTTTGAAAAGTGCAGATAGGTCTTTTTTTATCTTTTTCTATAAATTTAATTACTTCAGTAACTAATTCATTATCTTTGTGCTCTCCATTAATTTTACTTAAATTTTCATGTAAATTATTAGCTGCAAAAATTTCTTTATAGGCTTTATCCAAACCCATTATTTTTTTATTGTCGTATTTTTTTCTTCTAAGACCGATTAAATTTATTCCTTGTAAGTAGTTTCTATTACCAATCGATAAAGCAAAAGGAGTAACATCTTTTAAAACTCCCGTCATACCTCCTATCATTGCAAGCCTACCTATTCTTGTAAATTGTTGAACTGCTGAATTACCTCCAATAACAACGTTATCCTCAATAGTCACATGTCCTCCTAAAGGTACATTGTTGGCAATAATTACACTGTCCCCAATTTTACAATCATGTGCTACGTGTGAAGAAATCATAAACAAACAATTATTTCCTATAATAGTTTTAGATCCACCACCTTCGGTACCAGGATTTATAGTAACATACTCTCTAATAAGGTTATTTTCTCCAATTGATAAACTATTTTTTTCATTTTTAAATTTAAGATCCTGAGGTTGAGTTCCAATACTTGCAAATGGAAAAATTTTAGTTCCTTTGCCAATTTTCGTATAACCTTCTATATGAACATTTGAAATAAGCTCAACTTCATCAGCTAACTCAACATTAGGACCTACATAGCAAAATGGACCAATTTTTACTTTTTCAGAAATTTTAGCTTGTTTATCTACTACACTAGAATTGTGAATCATTCTTTTCTATCCACTATAGTGGCTGACCATTCGGCGTCGGCCATTCTTTTTCCATCAACTTTTGCTGTACCTTTGTATTTCCAAACTCTACCGTGCGATCTAATAGCTTCGATTTCCAAGTGAAGCTCACAATCTGGAATTACAGGATTTCTAAATCTAGCTTTATCAACTCCCATCAAATAAACTAATTTATTATCATATTCCTTTGGATCTATCCCACATGCCGTAAGCGCTGCCGCTGCTTGACCAAAAGCTTCTACTATAAGTACACCAGGCATAACTGGCTGACCCGGAAAATGCCCTTTTACATAAAATCCATCTTTTTTTACATACATTATAGCTGTGGCAGATTTTAAATGAACAATTTTAGTTAATTTATCGATTAAAAGCATAGGTTCTCTATGCGGTAAAAGCTTTTCAATTACTTTTCTATCTATTTCTTTAAGACTCATGTTTTTTTTTTAAAAATTCTTTTAGAGGAACTGCAGGATAGCCCATCACTATTTGATTGTCTCCGACATCTTTTACAACACCGCTCCCTCCACCAATTTTTACATTATCTCCAATTTTTAAATGTCCCGACACACCAGCTTGACCACCAATTTGCACGTTATTTCCAATTTTAGAGCTTCCAGCAAATCCTACTTGGCCTGCTATCATGCAGTTTGATCCTATTTGGACATTATGGGCAATATGTACTTGATTATCTAGATAAGTATTATTTCCAATAATTGTATCGTCAACAGATCCACGATCTATAGTGCAGCCTGAAGCAATTTCAACATTATCTTTTATCACTACTCTGCCTATATGAGGGAATTTAAAATTTTTTTCTTTAAGAGGAATAAAACCAAAACCTTTTTGTCCAATTTTGCAATTGTCTTGTATAATCACGTTATCTCCAATAATAGATTTTCTTAAAACAACGCCATATCCAATAACGCAATTTTTCCCAATTTTAACATCGTGTTCAATAATTGAATTCGAACCTATAGAAGAATTTTTACCAATTTTTACATTCTTGCCAACTAAAACATTATTACCAAAATTAACATTTTTAAAAAGCTTAATCTTAGGAGATTTCAAAGAAACATCGAAATAATCTATATCAGAAAGTGGAAAAATTGTTTTAATTGTTTTGGCTAATTCAAATAAAACATTTTTTACAATTATTTTTTCTGTTGTTTTTGGTAAAAATTTCGAAATTTTTTCAGTAGTTATGCAAGCCGATGCTTTAGTATTGATTGCAATTTCTTTGTATTTAGCAGAATCAAAAAATGAAACTTCATTTTTACCAGCTTTATGGAGCGGTTTAACACCTAAAATCGTAAAATTTTTTCTAGTTTTTAAATTTGGAAATAGTGATTTTAATTTGATATTTTTTTTTTTAAAAAAAATATTTTTAGTCATTAATTTAATTTAAATTAATTGATTTAAGTTTTTTATTCAAAATTTTGATTATTTCGTTCGTTAAATTTAAGTTTTCATCAGCAAGCAATATACTCTTTTTATCTAAAATCATTCTAATATTTTTTTCTTTCATATAATCTTTTAAAATTGGGTTCAAATTTTTTAATAACTCTCCTCTAGCCTTTGATCTTTCTTTTGAAACATTTTCTAATAGATTATTTCTATCTTTTTGAAGGGATGAAACTTTATTTCTAAGTTCTGTAACCTTTTTTTTGTATTCTTCAGGTGAAATAAGTTTTTTTTGTTGAATAATTTTTTTCTCTTCTTCTTGTAATTTTATCTCTTGGTCTTTTAGTTTTTTTATTCCATTATTCAATTTTGATTTTAAATAATCCTGAGCTTTTTTTCCTGCATTACTCTCGTTTAAAATATATTTAAAATCTACAAAATATGGGATTTCTGCATTTAATTTTTGCAAGTTTAATAAAAAAAAAGTGACAATTAATAGTGGTTTTATGATTTTCATAATTAAAAAGTTGTTCCTAAGTTGAAGCTAAAGCTTTGAGTTTCGTCTGTACTAGCTTTAGATAAGTTTTGAGAAAGCACAAAGTTCATTGGTCCGATGGGCGACATCCAATTAGCTATAATCCCTGTTGAAGATCTTATTTTATTGCTATCATCAATGGAGCTATCATAGTCTACGCCCCAAACATTTCCAAAATCTAAAAACATACTTACATCGGCATTTGTGTCTTTTGGAAGCACATTAGGTAAATTAGCTTCAAAATTTACAGCAGCTGCATAGTTTCCTCCAATGTGGTCTTTGCCATCTATAGGACCTATTTTTCCTCTCTCAAATCCTCTTAATCTTTTGGTGCTCATGCCTCTCCTTTTACTCAGTCTTACATCATCTGAACCTAATCCATTTATCGTTGATAAAAAAAATTTTCCAACACTGATTACATCTTCGTTAATTGATTTAAATTTGCTCGCTGTGACAGTGTTAGCAATAAAAGATTTATCAGCAAAAATAGGTAAGCTTTGGCCTAATGTTAATACTGATCCACTTGTAGGCATAAAAGTTCTGTCTCTGGTATCAAATGTAAAAGCATAATTTCCTGAAAACTCATTGAAAGTTCCTTTTTGTTTTTGTAATGACGCAGATGCTGACCCATCTGTTCGTAAATCGTCATGACTTGCTGTTAAGCCCAGTGATACATCTAAGTTCCTATATTGCTCAAAAGAAGTGCCTACACCGGCAGAAACTAATGAGTTTTCATAGCCTTGATTTGGTTTATCATTGGTCTCACTAGCAAGAAAATAATTAATTGAATTTCCTAAAAAATCATAGTTTGGATCACTATAATTTACCACACCTGATAGAGACTCACTGTCTATCTCAACATCAAAACTAATTGACTTACCAGAACCCAGCCAATTTTTTTCTTTAATTCCTAACGCAAATGTGCCTCCGTCAGATCCGATTCCAGCACCAGCAGTAATTTCTCCAGTAGGCTGTTCTTCAACTTCAAAATTTATAATTTTCAAATTTCCTTCACTTCCATCTAAAACTTCGAGCTTAACATTTTTAAAAAGACCTCTTGACTTTATATTAGCCAAAGATTTTTCTAAATCTAATTTTGAAAATGGATCTCCTTCATCGACTAATAGTTCTCCTCTGATGACATCTTCATTAGTTATGTTATTACCTAGTATATTTATTCGTTCTACTAAATTTTTTTCTCCCTCAAATACATTAATTATTACATCAATATTATTATCCTCTATTTGTTCTTGAACATTATGTTGAACAAACTGTAAATTATTTTTATCAATTAAATCATCTAATTCTTGTAATATTTTTTTTATTTTGAATGGGGAATAGTATTCGCCAATGTATTTTGCATAAACATCATTAAGTGAAAAAAATAATTGTTTATCAAAAACATCATCCACGTTTGTCGATATTTTTCTAATTGAGTACCTTTTTCCTTCATCAATAGAAAATAATATTTTAGCCTTGTTGTCTTTAATTTCAGCAAGTTTTGAACTTATCTTAACATCATAAAAACCACTCGATTTATAATAATTTCTTAAAAGCCTAGTGTCCAAATCTAAAATATTTTTATTAAAATTTGTATTTTTTGTTAAAATTTTCCAAAACTTATCTTCCTCACTTGCCACAACATCTTTAAGTCTTCTACTACTAATATTATTATTTCCTAAAAACTCTATAGCTATAATCTTAGTTTTTTCACCACGATCAATTTCTATCAGCACTTCAATCAAATTATTAGAAATTTCTTTTGTTTTAATCTCTATATTAGAATTATTATAACCAGCTGATGAATATAATGATTTAATAATATCAATATCCTTTGCTAAGTTTGATCTTATGAAAGATTTTTTTTGTTTTGTGTTTATAATTTTTTTTATTTGCTTTTTATAATTGTTACTTTTCTCTCCAATTATTATTAGTTGATTTACAATTGGATATTCTTTAACTGAAATTTTCAAAATATTATCATTAACAGAAATCTTTACATCTTCAAAAAAATCAGTTTCATAAAGATTGTTTAAAATCCTATTCAAGTCTATATCGCTATAGTTTTTATCTAGCTGAATATTTCCATAAATTTTAATAGTCTCATTAGAAATTTTGTTATTTCCTTCAATTTTAACACTATTTATCATCTCTGCATTTAAATTTGAGTGAGAGTAAAAAAAGATTAGTATAATAACTGCAAATCTATACATGCTTTATTTTAAGTTTTTTCATTGTCAGTTTCCGTGCCCAAAAATCAATTAGATAAATTTGACTTACATTTTTTGGTTTTTTTACAGCATATTTTTTAAAATTGCTATCTTTGAATATAGCCATGATGGTTTTATTCATGTCTAAAAAACCCACTTTTTTCTTTAAAAATAGATCAACTAAAACTTCATTTGCAGCATTTATGATAATTGGAGAAGAAGGATGTCGATTCATTCTATCTTTAAGTTTTATTGCTGGAAATATTTTTTTATTTACTTTTTTAAAAAGTAAATTTTCAAGTTCAGGTAAATTTCTAATTTCATGAAATTGATTTATGTCAATTTTACCATCAAATATAGCATTAGCTAATGGAATTATCATAGAAGTTTCATGATAAATAAATTTTTTAATTCCATTTTTTAAAACAAGTATCGCATGAACAAGTGAATTAGGATGAATAACTATATCTATTTTATTATTAGATAAATTAAAGATTTTTTGCGCTTCAATAACTTCAAAAATTTTATTCATCAAAGTTGCTGAATCAATTGATATTTTTTTTCCCATTTTCCATTTTGGATGTTTTAAAGCATGGCTTGCTTTTACCTTTTTTAATTTTGAAGGTTTATAATTAAGAAAAGGACCACCTGAAGCTGTAAGATAAATTTTTTTTATTTCATCAAAATCTTGGTTTTCAAGTAATTTTAAAACTGAATAATGCTCAGAGTCAACTGGAATTAATTTAGTTTTGTGTTTTTTAGACTCTCTTAAGATTAAATCCCAACCACAAATTATAGCTTCCTTATTAGCTAATAAAACTTTACTGCTAAATTTAATAGATTGCAATGTAGGTCTCAAGCCTGCAATGCCAGGTATTGCTGAAACAGTTATATTTTTTGTTCTCTTAATTTTAAGTTCATCTAAATTTTTTAAAATTTTAATTTTATTTTTTTTAAAATATTTTGAAACTTTAATATAAGTATTCTCATCATTAATTATAAAATAGGTAGGTTTATATTTAAAAATTTGTTTCTTAATCAGTTTAAAATTTTTGTTTGCTGAAAAAATGTAAGGTTTGAAAAAACTTTTTTTTTTATCAATTATTTTTAATGTGCTTAAACCAATAGAGCCTGTAGATCCTAATATTGAAATTTTTCTTTTCATCAGTTTATCAATATTAGTGAAAGAAGTCCTATAGGAACTCCTAATAAAACTCCATCCAATCTATCTAGAATTCCTCCATGACCTGGCAAAATTGTTCCTGTATCTTTTATCTTAGCCTTTCTCTTTAAGAATGAAAAAAATAAATCACCTACCTGACAACCCAGTGATGTAAAAATAGACATGATCACAAATAAATATGAAAAATTATCTGTCAATAAAAATATTATTAATATGACAGTCAGACCTGTAAATAAAATTGATCCTGTGGCGCCAGTGTAAGTTTTATTCGGGCTAATTTTCGTTAATTTTGGTCCTTTAAATATATTTCCAAATAAATATCCTCCAATATCTGATGATATACATCCTAAAATTAAAACATAAAGGATAATTTTTAATTGTAAAAAATTTAAAAAATAAAAAAATAGAAAACAAAATGCACTTAAATATGTAATAAAAAAAATATTAGAAATATATTTTAAATAGTCCCTGGAAAATATTTTTTTTGATATTTCAAAATATTCAATGACTGATAAAACACTAAATATAATTAAAAAATAGGTAGCAATAAAATTTGATTTTATCATAAGGAATAAAAAAAATAATAAAATTAAAGATGTATATAAACGTACTTTGATATTTTTTTTAATCATACAGTGCCAAAATTTCTTTTTATTTTTTTGTATTGTTTAATTATCTTAAGTAAGTCAGAACCTTTAAATTCTGGCCACAATTTTTTTATAAAAAAAATTTCCGCATAAGCTAGCTGCCAAAGCATAAAATTACTTAAACGTTGATGACCTCCAGTTCTTACTAGAATATCTGGAAATGGCATATTTTTAGTGTATAAATTTTTTTCGAAACTTTTAATATCTTTAAATTTCTTTATTTTTTTAGATACATTGAAAATTTCTTTTCTTGATCCGTAGTTTATTGCTAAATTAACAATAATTTTTTTATTTTTTTTTGTAAGTTCACAAGCTTTTTTTAAAACATTATTAGTGTCAGAGGGAATTCTATTCTTTTCACCAAAAATATTTAATTTGATGCCTTGTTTTTTTATATTTTCAATTTCTTTAATAAAATAGACTTTAATAAGCTTAAATAAAAAATTAATTTCTTTTTTTGGTCTTTTCCAATTTTCAGTAGAAAAAACATAAAAAGTAATTATTGGAATCTGAAATTTAATTGAACATTTAACTATCTTTCTTACAGTATCTACACCTTTGATATGTCCATAATTTCTATCCTTCTTTCTTTTTATTCCCCATCTACCATTGCCATCCATTATAAAGGCAACATGGTTAAGATTATTCATATCTGACTAATCTCTTTTTCTTTTTCGGATAAAATTTTCTCTATATTTTCAATATTAAAATCTGTTAGCTTTTGAATATTTTTTTCGTAATCTTTACTGTCGTCTTCAGAAATGCTTTTTTCTTTTAGTTTTTTTTTTAAATCTTCGTTAGCTTCTCTTCTTATATTTCTAATTGAAACTTTTCCTTTTTCACCCATATTTTTTAATATTTTAATTAAATCTTTTCTTCTTTCCTCTGTTAAATCTGGAATTCTTAGTCTTATCATTTGCCCATCTAATTGAGGGTTTATTCCAAGCTCTGATTTCTGGATTGCATTTTCAATTAAGTTAGTATTTCCTTTATCCCAAACTTGAATTGATATTAGTCTTGGCTCAGGAACACTGACTGTTGCTAATTGATTAATTGGCATCAATTGTCCGTAAACATCAACCTTTATAGTATCAATCATGTTTACATTTGCTCTTCCAGTTCTTAATGTTGAAATATCTTTTTTGAATGATTGAATAGTTTTATTCATCTTAGATGAATAATTATCTTCATTAAATGTGTTGCTCATTCGCTACACTCCTTCGCCAACTTTATATCTTACAAAATCTAAAATCTTTAATGGTTTGTCTAAAGAGTTTTCACTAAGTATATCTGAAACTTTTTTTTTGGGGTCCATAATCCAAATTTGATTTAAAAGCGAATTATCATTTAAAAATTTTGTAATTTTCCCTTTAGATATTTTGTCGGCAATTTCAGCTGGCTTTCCTGAGTTAATGATTTCCTCTTTAATAATTTCAAGCTCTTTGTCTACAGTTTTTTTATCTATATCATCTTTATCTATCGATAATGGGTTAGATGCTGCAATATGCATTGCAATTTTATTTCCTATATCATCATTTTTATTATTAACAATTCCATCCAGCTTTACTAAAGAAATAATTTTTCCAATACCATCCTCTAAAGCAGAGTGAACATAGTAAAAATTCATACCATTAGATTTATCAAAAAAATTTGCCCTCCTAATTGTTATTTTTTCTCCGATTTTTGCTATCAAACTTACTAAATTATTTTTAACTAGTTCACCATTTTTCATTAGCGATTCGTTGAGTTTGCCCAAATCGCCTTTTACATTAAAATTTATCTCTGAAAGTTCTTTACAAAATTTTATAAAATCTTGATTTTTGGCGACAAAATCTGTTTCACTATTAATTTCAATTAGAGAAATCTCACCTTCATTTTCTTTTACCAAAGTTAAACCCTCTGAAGCGGTTCTGTTCATTTTTTTAGAGGCTTTTGCTATTCCTTTTTTTCTTAAAAATTCAATTGATTTTTCTACATCTCCATCACTTTCATCCAAAGCAACTTTGCAGTCTTTAAAACCAACACCCGTAAGTTCCCGCAACTTTTTTATATTGTCTAACAAATCTTTATTTGACATTTTAAATTAAAAAATTATTTATCTTTTGCTTTATTTACTTTTTTGGGTTCGATTTTTTCTTCTTCGCCTTTGATTAACTTTTCAGCATTTTTAATTGTATCCTTTAAAAGATCACAATATAGATTAATTGATCTTCTAGCATCATCATTTCCTGGTATTGGAAAATCAATTCCAGTTGGATCTGAATTTGTATCTAATACTGCAATTATTGGAATTCCGAGTTTTTTAGCTTCAGCAACTGCTAAGGACTCTATATTAGTGTCTATAATAAAAATTAAGTCTGGCGTCTTTTTCATTTCAGATATTCCACCTAGTGACCTTTCTAATTTTTCTTTTTCTTTACCAAATTTGATTATTTCTTTTTTTGTAAAACCAAGATTTTCTTTGGATAACTGATCTTGAAGTTTTTTGAGTCTTTTAATGGAATTTTGAATAGTATTCCAATTAGTTAACATTCCACCTAACCATCTGTAATTTACATAATATTGTCTTGTCTCTTTAGCTAGTTCGCTCACTTGCTCAGATGCTTGTTTTTTTGTAGAAACAATTAGTATTTTACCACCAGATGCTATTACTTTATGAACTTCAGCAAGTGCTGTTTTTATGAAATCGACTGTTTGAGTTAAATCTATAATATGTATAGAATTTTTTTCTCCAAAAATATATTGCTTCATTTTTGGGTTCCATCTAAGCGTTTTATGACCAAGATGTACTCCTGCTTCTAAAAGTTGTTTTATATCTACTTTTGGTACGTTCATGTTTTTCCCGGTTAATCCACCACAGTAATTCCATTAAATGGACCGGTAGGGCAAAGCCCTTGTAACTGTGTGCGAAATTAGAAACACATATATACAATCAAACTAAAAAATCAACTATCTAAACTATTATTTTTTCTACGTAATTCTTAGCTTTTAGAGCTTTAAGGCGATTAAGATCAAACTTTCTATTAGTATCAAAACAATAATAAGCCTTTTTGCTTTTTTCTTTGATTACTAAATTAATTTTAGTTTCTCCTGTAGTGGATAATAAGTCTTTTATCTCTTTAATATTATAATTATTTTTAAGTTCAATAGTTACTTTTGAATATGGTTTATTAATCAAATCATCAAGATTTATTATTTTTCTTACATTCACTCTTCTATTAATATTTTCGTTACCACTAGTATCTTTTTGAAGAGTGAGAACAAATGTTTCTGACTCCTTTAATATTTTTCGGTTAGAAATTAATATTTCGGCAAATAAAAAAAGCTCAAACTCTGAATTTTTATCACTAAATTTTACAATAGCATAAGGTGTTCCTTTTACACTTTTTTTTTCTTGAATGGACATAATGGTTCCAGCAACTAATCCTTCTTTCTCATTATTTTTTAAAAATTCATTATAAGCTTTAATATTTAGTTGATTAAAAATATCATCATACTCATTTAGCGGGTGATCTGTTAAATAAAAACCGATTGATTTAAATTCCTCAGCTAAGAGCTCTTTCTTTTTCCAAGCAATAGATGGCTGGAAATCGAAATTTTCTTCTTTACTTGCTTTATCATTAAATAGATTTGTTTGTCTGCTTTCTTTATCCTCGTTTATGGTTTTAACATTTTGAATAATTTTTGGAATTGAAACCATAATTTTATTTCTATCTTTTTCAAATTCATCAAATACCCCAGCTTTGACTAAACCCTCTAATTGTAATTTATTTATATCTTTTGAGCTAACTCTATTAATAAAATCAGTAAAAGATTTAAATTTTCCAT
>MDTB01120769.1_pt1 | contig 10943 bp, 14 predicted proteins | sample 811161 | NCBI WGS metagenome assembly MDTB01 (sample SAMN05326650, study PRJNA326480) | marine metagenome | isolation source: seawater | place: Mediterranean Sea | collected 2009 | reverse complement strand
TATGCAAGTAAAGACAAGTATGAGGACTTTGCCAAGGAAGGTTATCAACAAAATGCAGTGGTATATCGCTGTGTCAATGAGATAGCTCAAGGAGCTTCAGCAGTACCATTTAAAGTATTCGATGGCGATATAGAACTAGATAACCACCCAATAAAAGACTTATTAAACAGACCATCACCACAATATGCTGGAGTTGAGTTCTTTCAAGCCGTTTACAGCCATCTTTTATTAGCTGGTAACAGTTACATACTTAAAACTATGGTAGGAAACCAACCAAGAGAACTTCATATTCTTAGACCAGACAGAATGAGGATTAAGCCAAGTAAGACCAGAATACCAGATGCTTATGAATATATGTTGAACGGAAAGGTTGTAGAAAGCTGGGATGCAGACCCAGAAACAGGAGCATCAGAGATAAAACATTTTAAAACATGGCATCCACAAGATGACTATTATGGATTGTCACCATTATCTGCTGGAGCAGTAGATGTAGACCAACATAATATGTCAGCAAAACACAACTACAATCTATTAGCCAATGGTGCAAGACCATCTGGAGCAGTTATCTTTAAACCAAAAGATGAGAGTGGGATGACAGTTCAGCTTACAGAAGGACAAAGACAGCAGTTAATGTCAGACTTAGAGCTAAGATTTAATGGCACTAACAATGCTGGTCGCACAATGTTGTTAGAAGGTGACTTTGATTTTAAGGAAATGGGATTATCACCTAAAGACATGGATTTTATTCAGATGAAGAATATGACAGCGAGAGATATAGCTTTGGTATTTGGTGTTCCTAGTCAGTTAGTGGGTGTTCCAGATAATCAAACATACAACAATGTATCAGAAGCCAGATTAGCTTTGTATGAGGATACAATCATACCATTGCTTAAAAGAGTAGAGAGCGACTTAAATGAGTGGCTTGGTGCTGATTTTAGCGAGAATGTGAACGTAAGATATGATATTGATGCTATTCCAGCAATGGCTGAAAGACGAAAAAAGATATATGAGAATGTTGTACAGGCAGTAAGAGAAGGCATACTTAGCCGTAATGAAGCTAGGGAAAGATTAGGTTATGAGCCAGTACAAGGTGGTGATGACGTTTATATCAGTGCTAATCTATTCCCATTAGGAGAACCAATGGAGTCTGCACAAGAGCAAGACACTTCAGAAGATGACGAAAAGTACCTTGATGACATATATGGAGAAGAAGATTATGCAGAGAAGCAGACAGTTGATATTGATACAAGACCTACGGATGCAATGGTCGAGGAAGCGAAACGTGGTTTGGAATGGAGAAAAGAATTTAAAAGAGGTGGAACAGCAGTGGGAGTTGCGAGAGCCAACCAAATCGTCAACAAAGAAAGATTATCGGAAAGAACAGTAACAAGAATGTACAGTTTCTTTGCAAGACATGAAGTAGATAAACAAGCAGAAGGATTTGGAAGAGGTGAAGAAGGTTATCCAAGTGCTGGAAGGATTGCATGGGCATTATGGGGTGGTGATGCTGGTCAATCTTGGTCTAAAAGAGTTTATGCAAAGTTTAAAGAAGATAAGGAAATGGGAGAAGAAGACCATATCTACTATACAATGGAAACTAAGCAGAGAGTTACAGAAGCCGTAAAAAACGGATTAAAAGAGAAAGTTAAGAAGCATAATGAAAAACATGGCGATAAGAAGGGCAAGAAGGTCACTGTTTCAATGCTTGAGAGGGTATTTGTAAGGGGAATTGGAGCTTATAGAACTAATCCACAATCAGTAAGACCATCAGTTAACTCAGAAGAACAGTGGGCATATGCCAGAGTTAATGCTTTTTTAGTGGCTGTCAGAACTGGTCGTTATAGAAGTGGTAAGTTTGATAGAGATTTATTACCAGAAGGTCATCCATTAAAGACCAATAAAAAGGATTAGCTTGTTGAATGATACTTGCCACAAAACAAGTTAGAAGAGGTAAGGTTCTATCAGCGAGAAAGAACTTACAGGAACAACTAAAAAGAAGAAGGTCATTTGAAAGACGATTAACACCACAAATACAGAAGTGGTTTAGTTTTACGGCTAGGGAAGCTGTAGATTTGTTGGAAAGTTCAAGACCAATACAGCTTACAAAGTCTAGAGCAGAGTTATCCAAGATATTATCATCACATTATCAAGCAGTAATAAAGTCTTTTGGCGATAACTTTCATTACATTAAAAGAAAACAAGAAGATAAGTTTGATTTATATTATCGACAATACATGGTGGAGTTTGGTGGTCAGAAGATAACCAATATGACAAGAACCCAACAGCAAAGAATAACGGCTGTAATAGATAGGTCAGACTTTACTGGTGTAGCTGATTTAGGCAAACAGATAAGAGAAGCTAACAAACCTACAATGACAAAAGCTAGGTCTGTACTTATTGCTAGGACAGAAACCCATAGTGCTAGTAATTACAGCAATCACCAAGTAGCAAAAGATGTTGGAATACCTATGAAGAAAAGATGGGTAGCTACAAATGATGGAAGAACCAGAAGTCACCATTCATCTATATCTGGTACGGAAGTCGGTATGGATGAAGACTTTGAAATAGTAGTAAATGGTGTTGTATATAAAATGGGATATGCTGGTGACCCCAGAGGGGGTGCTGTTAATACTATTAATTGCCGTTGTGTTGTAATGTATGTAGAGCCAGAAGATGTTGTAGTAGATACGACAGAGCCAGAGGTTAAGCCACCAGAACAACCTAAAGTACAGGATGCTAAAATTGCTTACTTGATAAATAGAGCATCAAAAGAAACTAGAAAACAATATGATGAAGAGTTTAATTCACAATTAACAAACCAACAAAAAATTATAGTTGAGAAAATAGATAAACCAGATGTTATCAAATTAGGCAGTGGTTATTTTCAAAATCATTATAGAGATGGTTATGTTGTGTCTGCAAAATTAGGCGAGACAGATAGTCCATCAAAGATAAAATCTAAAGTTATTGCACATGAATATGGTCATCATATTGATTATAAGATAGGCAAAGGTTTTGCTTGGTCTGCATCAAATGAGGATTTTAGAGAAGCTATTGATTTAGATATCAGAGCAATCAGAGGTAAAAAAAGAGGTGCTAATTATGTTATTGATAAAGAATGGCTTGATGAAAAGTTTGATGAATTAGCTTATAAAAAAGAAGTCATAACTTACAGTTCAAGAGAACCCAGTAGAATTTTAGGAAGAAGAGATAGAACACATTTAAGGAGTGATGGTTTTGGAGAAGTAAGTGATATTATTGATGCTCTTGTTGGGGGAAAATTTAGAAAAAATTATGAAATGTGGGGTCATGCAGTAAGTTATTGGAGAGGATTTGGAGCAAGAGAAGCAGAAATTTTTGCTAATTTATTTGCTCTTCAACACAATCAAAAAGCATACGATATCGTTAAAAAAATTATACCTAGAACAGTAGAACAATTTGAAAAGAAAATGCTTGAGTTAGAAAGGAGCTAATATGGCTTTATCGAAAGAAGAAAGAAGAAAAAGATTAACAGAAATAAAAGAACCTTTAGAATTATTTGAACTTTATAAAGAACATTTTGGTGAAGAGTTTCCAGAAATAGGAACAAGAAGTGGTGGTTTAGAACAAGACGTTATGTTTGAAGCAATATTTTATGATGACAAAGTAAAAGCTGTAAAAATACCAAAGAATAGAGTTATATAAAAAAAACCCCCTAAATTAATAGAGGGTTTAAATTATCTGGGAGGAAAAAAGTAATTTTAAAATATGAAAATTAACTTCTTGAAGTCCATCATATATATTTATTCCCAAACTTCAATAGGAATTAAATCTTTTTTCTTCCAGTTATCTACAACCTTTTGAGTCTGATTAATTTGTTTATCGATATATCTATCTGCCCATTCTAGTGTAACAGTTCTTTGAACTTCTTTTTTATATTCATTTTCTTTTAACCAAAGTTTAACATATCTTGTTGGATTACCATGCCTATCATCTTTCACAAAAGAATTTTGGTGGTTAGCAATCTTAGCCTTTTCTAATGCTTTAATCCAAGCCTTACTTATTGAGCATGACAATTCTAAAGGCTCATGTTTACTGCCAAAACAAGCACCATCATGTCCACCATAGATTGTTGTATAACCATGAACTGCAATCCTACCATGCTTTCTGCCAACCTTATGTCTGCTTCCACAAACTTGGCAAGTACCCCAATGAGTAGCTTGTTGTTCAGTGAATTTGATTTCTCTCTTCACTTTAGGTTTAGCTGTAATGCCCATGCTTTTGTATTTGTGCCAAAGCTCATATAACTTCATAGCTTTTGGTCGGTCAAGTTCATGGTACTCAGAAAGATGTTTCTCTGGCTTGAAATTCCAAATGTCCACACTTTGATATTCCATAATCTCTTTACCAATCAATTCTGGATGAGTTGGAAATTGTACACCAAAATTGTCAAATGTTTCACCATGAAATTCACCAGTTGGAATATCTCTCATTTTTAAAGCTCTAAAAGCATCATCAAGATTTCTGGTAGCATTTTTAAGACTAGCCTTGCTATGGAAGCCACCAACGGCTTCCATCTCTGCTCTTTCCAACCCACGATTATATTGCTCATCATAAAGTGTAGTCATATTATTCACCTTTCCTTGCAACATATTTTTCTATTGCATTTTCAAAAGCTTCAAAAGGATGAGAACCAGATGCTGTATATGCTACAAAATCTTTATCTTCGCCATAAGGGTCAAATTCATTTGGTAAGTGAAAAGTACATCTAACTTCATCATTATCAAAAGCAGTTACACAACCAACTACTTTATAATCATAACCATTAAGAGTATGTCTTACGTTCCAGATTGGTCTTTCTGTAGCATAACCTAAGAATGAACCATCTGTTTCTCTTTCAAAATGAAAGTAAGATGACTTATCAGTACCTTTAGCATTTACATAATCGCTATAAGGTGCATCAGAATGTGATGAAGTTAATTTGCTTTTAAATTCTTCTGGGTAATTTATTGTCATTTTTTTCTCTCTATAATTGTTTGAACTTGTTAACAAGATACAAAATAAACTACATAAAGTAAACTACTTAAAAGGTACTTTTTATAAAATAGGGCATATTTAGTGATATTTTTGTTTAAATTAACTATATTTATGATATATCTGTTATAAATAAGTGTTGATGGAGTAGTTTTTTGCCCATACCAAAGCCAACAAGTGGCGAATCGGAAAGCGATTTTATGGCTAGATGTGTGAGCAACCAGACAATACAAACAGAATATTCTGGTCGCAATCAGAGGATTGCAGTTTGTTTATCACAATACCGAGGTAAAGAAGGGCAATCTATGGCAAGAGCAAATCTAAAAAGAGAAATCGAAAAAGACATATTTACAACTCAAGAAGAAGCAGAGGATAGAGCAGAAGAGATTGGATGCTCTGGAACTCATAGCCACGATAGTGATGGTGATGTAGTTCATATGCCTTGTGCTAGTCATGCTGATTATACAAGATTAACTGGCAATGAATTAGAAACACCAAAGAATGATGATGAAAGTCAAGAAGGTATTTTGGAATTTGAAGCTGAGTTAAAAGCATATAGCAGTGATGAAGATAAAGGTGAGTTTACAGGATATGCTTCAGTATTTGGCAATGTTGATTTAGGTGGAGACATTGTAGAGAGAGGAGCATTCCAAAAGTCATTAAGAAGAAAAGGTTATCGTAAAGTTAAGATGCTTTATCAGCACGATACGAAACAGCCTATTGGTGTATTCGACATGATAAAAGAAGATGACAATGGATTATTTGTAAAAGGTCGACTAGCCATGCAAACTCAAAAGGGCAGAGAAGTCTATGAGCTTATGAAGATGGGAGCAATAGACGGATTATCTGTTGGATATAGAGTAGATGCTAAAGGTTATTCCTATGATGACAAAAAAAGAAAAAGAAAATTAAAAGAAGTAGATTTAATGGAGATTAGTGCTGTCACATTTCCCATGAACCCAAAAGCAAATTTGGTAAGTGTGAAGTCTGACAAAACTATAAGAGAATGGGAGACTTTCCTTCGAGAGGAAGGGGGGTTGAGCCGTTCTGAAAGTAAGATGGGAGCAAATGCTCTTACAAAGGCTTTAAACCAGCGAGAGGTTGGAGATGAGCAGAAAAATAATCTTGTTGCATCACTTCGCAACTTAACCCAAATCATCAAGAAATAAGGAGAAAATTATGTCTGATGAAGTAAAAGAGGTGGTTGAGGGTATTGGTAAGGCTTTTGAAGAGTTTAAAGCTACTAATGACCAAAGACTATCCGAAATCGAGAAGAAGGGAACAACTGACGTTGTAACCGAGGAAAAACTTCAAAGGATTGAAGCAGACCTAGATAAGTTTGAGGATATTAACCAAAAACTTACTGCTCAAGCTAATGAAGCAAAATCAGTCAACGATAAGTTAGACCGATTAGAGACAATGGTAAAAAGACCAACAGCATCTATCGAAACTACAGAAGTTAAAGCAGAAGAAAAGGCTTTTACTAAGTGGTTAAGAAAAGGTAAAGAAGGTCTTGAAGAAATGGAAACTAAAGCATTGTCAGTAAGTGACGATACTTCTGCTGGTTTTTTAGCACCACCAGAATATGTTAGAGAGCTTATTAAGACAGTAACTGAAGTTTCACCATTGAGAACAATCGCTAGAGTTAGGTCAACAACTCTAAAGTCTGTTCAAATGCCATCAAGAACTGCAACATTTTCAGCAGTTTTCGTAGCAGAGCAAGGAACTCGTTCCGAAACAACTGGTTATACAACTCAGTTAGAAGAAATCCCAACACATGAGTTATATGCTCTTGTTGATATTTCCGAGCAACAGTTGGAAGACTCAGTGTTTAATGTAGAAGCAGAAATGCAAGAAGAATTTGCAACTCAGTTTGCAAAAGCTGAAGGCACTGCTTTTATAACTGGAACAGGAGTAGGTAAGCCAGAGGGATTATTAACTAATTCCAATATTGCTACTACTAACTCTGGTTCTGGAACAGCTTTAACAGCAGATGGACTACTAACATTAGTTCACTCTCTAAAGAGCGAGTATGGTTCACAAGGCTCATTCATATTTAACAGAACTACTCTTGGAGCAATAAGAAAGCTCAAGGATAGTGCTGGTCAGTATGTTTTCCAAGCTGGAATGATGCTCACTGCTGGAGTTCCAAATACAATCTTAGGTTATCCTTATGCAGAAATGCCAGATATGCCAGACGTTGCTGGTTCAGCAAAGCCTGTAGCATTCGGTGACTTCTCAAGAGGTTATATGATTGTAGACCGAGTGGCTTTATCAGTTCTTCGTGACCCATTTACTCAAGCAACATCTGGTAATGTCAGATATGTAGCTAGACGTAGAGTAGGTGGTCAAGTGATACTGGCTGAAGCTATTGCAACCCAAACCATTAGTGCTTAAGGAGATAGACTATGAAAGATATGTCAAATAATATAGCCACTGCCGTTTCTTTAGTTTCTGCTGTTAGAACTGGTGCTGGTAATGGAACTGGTGTTGATTTGCAAGGCTACGAGTCTGCAACATTAATAGCTGATGTGGGTGCTGAAGGTATAACCTTAAATGGCACAAACTATTTTGAGTTGTCATTAGAGCATTCTGACGATAATTCAACTTTTAGTGATGTTGCACAAGCCGACATAGTAGATGGAACAATCTCTAGTGGTGGTATATGGTTAAAGCTAGATGGAACTGCTGGTGGAAATCCAGATACTGCTGGAGAAATCTATAGAGTTGGTTACGTTGGTGGTAAGAGATACATCAGAGGTGTAATAGCGATAGGTGGTTCACATTCTACTGGAACACCGATTGGTATGTTCGTTATTAAGGGGAATGCTAGACATTCTGCTGATAATGCTTTTACGGCTCATGCTAGTTAAATAAAGAGGTTAGGGGGGGTAGTTCAATGATTTCCCTCGGAGAGTACCCCCCTAACATAAAGGAGATTATATGGCTGTTAAAATGATAATGAGTGCTAAAGGAGCTACAGATGCAACTGGTGCAAAAACTAAGACTTATGATGTTGGAGAAGTTATTGATACTTCAACGGAATTTGGACAAAAAATCGCAGAAACTTTCATTGAAGCTGGATGGGCTGTTGAAACAAAAGTGGTGGAAGCCACAGAAGTCAAAAGGGCAAGAAACACCGATGGAACTCTTAGAGCAGATGACAAAGAAACCCAAGACTACAATGAAGCATGGGAAGGTGGAAAAGCTCCAGAAAAAAAGAGGTCGACCAAGAAAAAATAAATGACGGCTGGAATTTATCACATACATATAGAACAAGGTGCAGACTTAAATCTAACCTTTACAGTTAAAGACAGCACAGATACTGCTGTCAATTTTAATGGTTATTCAGCCGTTAGGTCAAAGTTTAAAAGAAAATTTACAGATAGTTCTGCTTTGATAGAAGCAAATAATACAAATTCAAGATTAACATTTGGTGGTACAACTGGTACTATTGTATTATCTGTACCAGCTTCTGTAACATCTGGTTTAACAGTATCGGAAGGTGTTTATGATATTGAAACAGTAGATAGTGCTGGGGGTGTTACAAGAGTTTTACAGGGAAGTTTTGAAGTAAGTCCAGAGGTGACAAATTGACAACAGTAACAGTTACAGAACAAAAAACCACAGTAACAGCAACGAATACTGGAGCTACAGTAACTTTAGCTGGGGTACAAGGTGTAGCTGGTCCTTCTGCGATTGCTGGTAAAAGTATTGCAACTGGAACTGTTTCTACTAATGGCTCAATATTGGCTTATAATAGTTCATCTGATAAATGGGAAACCACAGTTGTTCCAGTTGGATTAACTATTACTGGTGGAACATTTTGAGGTCAGTTGTTGAAAGGAATGAAGAAAACTTAATAGTTGATGGTAATTTTGATAGAAAAATAATACTTAATCAGCTAATAAAGGATTATAGATTTGATAAGAGAGATGAGCCAAAAGAATATGTTTATGAGGTTGTTTATCTTATTAATGTTGTTCTACCAAGAGTTGGAACAGTTTTAGAGGAAAGGCAAGTGCTAGACCTAAATAAAAGCCAGAAGGTCAATTTTGAAATAAAGACAAGTAAAGCTACAATAGTGAGGTAATATGGCTAATACATTACAGATAAAAAGGTCGAATAGTACAGCAACACCTAGTAGTCTAAATTATGGTGAGTTAGCTTATTCACAGAATTCAAGTAAGCTATTTGTTGGACAAGCAGATGGAAGTTCTGTTGAGGTTGTCGGTGGTTCTGGTGCATTTCTAAGGTCAGATACAAATGATACTCTCAATGGAAACCTAACGATTACAGGAACATTAACTGTACAAGGCTCTACAACAACGATAGAGTCAAACACATTAACAGTAGGCGATAACATTATTGTTTTAAATAATGATGTTACAGGAACACCATCTCAAGATGCTGGGATAGAGATTGAAAGAGGAAGTTCAGACAATGCTCTAATCGGTTGGAAAGAAGATGGCGATATATTTGAATTTAAGGTTGGTTCATCTGCTGGTAGTATAGGAACAGTTGCCAATATAACAGCAAGTGGCAATCTTAGTGTTGATGGAGTTTCTAATCTTGATAACACAGATGTTGACGGAACATTAGTTGTAGATGGTTCTAATATATCCCTAGACAGTACAAGCACATTTAATATTGATTGTTCTAATACATCCAATGGCATAACAATAGGAACTGCGACATCTGGTGTACCAATTTCAATAGGACATGGAACTTCAGAGACAACTATCAATGACAATGCTACAGTAAGTGGTACTTTAGCAGTTACTGGCTCTATAACTGGCTCAAGCACAGTACAAGGAACAACAATCACAGCAACAACTGCATTTGTTCCAGATGCTTCTGATGGTGCAAGTTTAGGAACAGCAAGTTTAGAATTTTCTGATTTATTCTTAGCTGATGGTGCTATTATCAAGTTTGGTGATGACCAAGATGTAACATTAACCCATGTTGCAGATACTGGATTACTAATAAATGGTTCAAGTCAATTACAATTTAGCGATGCAAGTCAAAATATCACAGCACCAAATAATACAACATTAGATATTAATGCCACAGACGAAGTAGAAATAAATGCTACTTTAATTGATATTAATGGTAACGGAGATGTATCTGGTACTTTAGCAGTAGGTTCTAATGCTACAATTACAGGAACTTTGAGTTGTGCTGGTTTTACATCAACTGGTATAGATGATAATTGTACTGGCGAAAGATTGCAGTTAGCAGATAGCACAATAGAAATCATGGCATCTGGGGTTACACTCTCTGGGTTTTCTAGTGGCACAAGTACCTTAGATAAGTTTGTAATTGATGGGGGTACATTCTAATGGCAAATACTGTACAGCATAAAAGAAACACATCATCTGGACAAGCACCAAGTGCAAGTGATTTATCTGCTGGAGAGATAGCTATAAACACAGCAGATGCTAAATTATTTATCAAGGACTCAAGCAATAACATTGTTGAAGTTTTAAATGGAGCAGATAATGAAGCAAATGCCCTTGCTTTAGCGATTGCTCTTGGCTAATAGGGAGATAACATGGCTAATACTTTTAAACTCAAGACAAAAGCTGGAGTTACATCCCTTGCAACTGTCTATACAGTACCATCTAGTACAACAGCCTTAATAATCGGTGGTTATGTTGGAAATACGACAACATCTGGAATTAATGCTACTGTAACTGTTTCATCTGATACATCTGATACAGAAACAAATGCAGATGTAGAAATAATCACAAATGCACCAATACCAGTAGGTGGCACAATTCAGCCTTTTGGTTCTGGCAAACAAGTTTTACAAACAACAGACATAGTAAAAGTTTCTGCTACAGGAGCAGTAGATATTAGTTTATCCATATTGGAGATTACACCTTGACTTATATTGGTTTATCACCACCAAATACATTTACTAAATC
>MDTB01063125.1_pt1 | contig 10943 bp, 10 predicted proteins | sample 811161 | NCBI WGS metagenome assembly MDTB01 (sample SAMN05326650, study PRJNA326480) | marine metagenome | isolation source: seawater | place: Mediterranean Sea | collected 2009 | reverse complement strand
TTGGAGGTAGAGTAGATGTCTCTGTGCCTGTAGGTTCATTTTTTTTAGAACACGATTGGTATAGAAAAAAAAAAGATTTAAAAAAAGTTCCAAATAATGAGATTTTAATAATGGGTTTAAATCCAAACACCTGGCTTAAAATGAATGATTTAAACTATAAAAATTACGAATTTGTTTGTCGGGAATGGATTAGAGATATATCTAAAATCTATCCTAAAATTAAGATAATGATTAAACATCATTCAAATTTAAAAGATAATATTTATGAAAAAAAATTTTTCGAAAATACGAATGTTATTTCATTAATTGATGATAACTCTAAAAATAGAAGTTATGGATATATTGATCGGAGCAGTGTTACTTTTTCATTTGCATCAACAACTATTTTAGAGGGTATTAGCATGGGTAAGCAGTGTTATTTTATTGATCCGGGATTTGGAGCAAAAAATTTTTTTTATAAGTTGAATAATTTAAATAAGATTAGAATTGGTTCTTTTAATAATTTTAAAAAAATAATAGAAAACAAACTGTCAAAAAAAAAAGCGAGTAAAATTTATAAAAAAAATATGTATTGTTTAAAAAGCAATAAAGTAAGCCAACGTGTTTATGATTATTATACAAGGATTAATAATGATTAAAATAATAAAAAACATAATTGATTTATTAGATCAAAAAGATAAAGCAAAAGTAAAGATTTTAGTTTTATTCACTTTTATATCTGCAATTTTGGAAAGTGTAAGCTTAGCAGCTTTTATTCCAATTATTGAATTTTTTTCTGGAGAAAGTGTATTAGGTATTAATACATATTTTGAAAATCTTAATATTGCATATCTTGAGAATATTAACCCAATATTTATATTTGTAAGTCTATTACTATTAGTTTTTTTAGTAAAAAACTTGTATTTATCTTTTTTCTATTTGTATGAAAGTAAATTTGTATTTCAAGCAAAAGCTAATTTAATTAATAATTTGTTTAAAAATTATATTTTTCAAGATTATAATTTCCATGTTAATAAAAACTCCTCAAAATTAATTGCTAATCTCACAGTAGAAACTGATATTTTTGAAAATTGTTTAAGTTTTTTAATTGTGATTATTGTTGATAGTATTTTGCTTTTTATACTATTTGCGTTTATGTTTTTGATTAATCCTTTTGTTTCAATAATCTTATTTTTATTTTCACTAGTCTTTTTGTTCTCAGTTTACAAAATTTTGAAAAAAAGAACAAAAAAACTTGGAGGAGATAGAGTAAAAATTGATGCAATCAGACAAAAAACACTTCAACAATCATTTAACGGTATTAAAGAGATAATTGTTTACGACAATAGAAATTATTTTGTAAAATATTTTAGTAGACTTATCGAGGACATTAAAAGTTTTGTTATAAAGTTTACTTTTATAAATAAATTTCAAAAAATCTTAATAGAAATGTTTGTAATAATTACATTAATTATTTTTATTATTCTTCTAGTTTATCAGGGAAATGACATTTCAAAGATAACTGCACTAATTGGAGTTTATTTAATAGCGATAATTAAAATTATACCTTCCATCAATAAAACGGTCGCGTCTGCAAATTATTTACAATATGCCTCCCAGTCATTACTTACCCTTAATGATGAACTTAACTTTAACAGTAAAAAATTTGGTGAGTATAAAATTGATAAACACAAAAAAAAAAATTAACTTTAAGGAAAAAATTGATTTAATAAATATAAAATTTCAGTATCCAGAAAAAACTATTTTAGAAAATATTAATCTTGAAATTAATAAGAATAATTTTTTGGGTGTAGTTGGTCAAACTGGTAGTGGAAAAACCACCTTATGTAATTTATTATTAGGCTTATATGAACCAACATCGGGACAAATAAAATCTGATAATGAAAATATATTTGAAAATCCTAAATCTTACCAAAGATTAATTGGATATGTTCCACAGCATATATTCCTTTTGGATGACACAATAAGAAATAATATTACTTTTGGGTTAAGTTTAGATGAGAAAAAGATTTTAAAAGTTATAAAGTTGGCCGCTTTAGAAAATTTTATTAAAAATAAACCAAAAGGCTTAGATCAAATAGTCGGTGAAAGAGGGGTAAAAATATCTGGAGGAGAAAAACAAAGGATAGGTATTGCAAGAGCTTTATATCGAGAACCAAATATACTTATTTTAGATGAACCAACTAGTGCTTTAGATGAAAATACTGAAAAATCTATAATTAATGAATTAATAAATTTAAAAGATGTTTTTACAATTATTTTAATCACACATAAGTTAAGTAATTTGAAATTGGCAGACAAAATTATTAAAATTGAGAATAAAAAAATTGTAAATATTAAATAAATATAAATGAATAAAAAATTTAATAATTTTGGTTTTATAGATAATCTAAAAAGATTTAGAGGAATTTTTCCTACGCGATTAAACAAATACCGCCTAGATGCCAATGAGAGAGTCTCTGATTTTGATATAAAATTTATTAAAATATTAAAAAAAAAAATTAAATCTCATCATTTTACTGCATATCCAGAGGTAGAAGAAATTTATGATTTAATAGCTAAATTTAATAAAGTAAAAAAAGAAAATATAATGATCACAGCAGGATCTGATATTGGAATAAGACATTGCTTTGAATTATTTGCAAAACCTAACTCAAAAGTTCTGACTTTATTTCCAACTTTCGGAATGTATGATGTCTACAGTAAAATTTTTAGAGTAAAACAAATTAAAATTAGTTACGATAAAAATTTACAATTAGATTTTCATAAATTACTAAGTTCGATAGATAAAAAAACAAATCTAATTATGATCGCTAATCCTAATAGTCCAACTGGCACTATAATTTCAGAAAAAAATATTTTTAAAATATTAAGGAAAGCAAAATTAAATAATTGTTTTGTTGTTATTGACGAGGCTTATTTTGGTTTTTATAAAAATTCTTCAATTAAATTTATTAAAAAATTTACAAACCTTGTAGTTTTAAGAACTTTTTCAAAAGCTATTGGTATGGCCGGTATAAGGGCTGGGTACATAATTTCAAATAAAAAAAATATTGAACGACTTTATACTTTTAGGCCGATGTATGAAATATCTTCAATTTCATGTTTGGCTATCAAAGAAATATTTAAAAATTATGGATTAGTAAAAAAATATATTACCCAAACTGAAATAGGTAAAAAATATTTAATTAAGGAATTAAGAAAATTAGATCTAATAAGTTTTGAAACATTTTCAAATTTTATTTTGGTTGATTTTAGGAATTATACTTTAGCTTCAAAAGTTTTTAATCAATTAAATAAAAAGAATATTCTTAGTAGAAAAGCTCCAAATATCCATGCTTGCAAAAACAGTCTAAGATTCACTTTGGGACCGAAAAAATACATGCAAATATTGATTAAAGAGATAAAAAAATTAATATAATTTTACTGTTCAAACTTTGAACATTAGAGTATAAATAGGATAAATTTATTATGTCAATTCAAGCAAATAAAAGAACTAAAAAAGTTAACAAACAAATTAAAATAAATATTAAAAGACGAACAGTTATCGTTGACGATAAACTTGTATACCATCAAGGTATCCCAATACCTAGTTGGATCGAGTTAAGTTTAATAGACGTATGCAATAGAAAATGTGTTTTTTGTCCTAAATCAGATCCCTCTGTTGCTCCTGATACTCATCAAAAAATGAATATGAGACTAATTGAAAAACTTACAAAAGAGTTAAAAGAAATTGATTATAAAGGTTCTGTCGTTCTTTGTGGTTATGGAGAACCAATGTTGCATAAAGATATTTATCAAATTTCAAAGAAATTAGCTGAGGCTGCTTTTGTCGAAATTGTAACAAATGGAGATCCTTTATCAAAAGAGAAAATAAAAAAACTTTATGACTCTAATGTAAATAAAATACTTATCAGTTTATATGATGGTCCAGAACAAATTAAAAAATTTACTGATATGGCTAACGCTGCGCAAGTTCCAGAAGATTTTGTAATACAAAGACATAGGTGGTTATCTGAAAAAGAAGATTTTGGTTTAAAATTAACAAACAGAACCGGAACAATTAATGTAGGAAAACAAGATAATGTAAATACATTTTCGTATTGCTATTATCCATCATACTCAGTTTTAATTGATTGGAACGGAGATATTTTCTTATGTTCACAAGATTGGCAAAGAAGAAGAACTATGGGTAATATAATGTTAGAAAATTTTTTTGATATTTGGAAAGATAGCACTATTACAAAATATAGAAAAAATCTTTTAGCAGGAAAAAGATGCAATAGTCCATGCACGGAGTGTAATGCTGAAGGAACTGTTTTAGGGTCAAAACATGCAAAAGCTTGGAGAAAAATTTATAAAATAAATGACAAATAATTTTACATTAATTACCGGTGCAGGAAGGGGTATCGGATTTGAAATAGCAAAAAAATTTGCCTCTAATAATCATAATTTGATTTTAACAATAAGAAATAAAGCCCAGAAAAAAAGACTTGAAAATTTAGGAAAAGATTATGACGTGAAAGTAAAAGTACAAGTCGGAGACCTACGTAATTTAAAATTTGTAAAAAAACTAAATAAAATAAATTTTAAAGTAAATAATGTTATAAACAATGCAGCTGGAGAAAATCAAAAACATTTTTTAAAAGTTACTGAAAAAGAATTAAATGATATGATTTCGATTAATTTAAAGTCAATTTTTTTAATTTCTCAAATATTCACAAGAAAGATGATCAGGTTTAAGATCAAGGGTAATATTATTTCTATTTCTTCTCAACTTGGCCATATTGCAGCATACAACAGATCAATTTATTGTATGACAAAATTTGGAATTGAAGGTTTAACAAAATCGTTAGCCATGGATTTAGGTAAATATGGAATAAGGGTGAATTCGGTTTCACCAACAAAAACAGTTATTAACGAAAATGAATTCAAAAAAAATAAAAAAAGACTTAATTTAATAAAAAAAAAAATTCCTTTGAATAAATTTTCTACATCAGAAGAAATAGCTTCTATAGTTTATTTTCTTACGACTAAAGAGGCTGGTTCAATCACTGGCTCATCAATATTATCTGATGGTGGATGGACTGCAGGTAAATAAATTATGAATAAAAAAAGAGTTTTCATAGACCCCAATATTGAGAGAAAGTCAAAAATATATGACGCCTCTTTTAAATTTATGGAAGAGGGAGTACCCTTGCCTGCAATAATTGAAGTAAGTAATTCAGGAGTGTGTAATAGGGAATGTTCTTTCTGCCCTAGAAGTGATCCAAATTATAATCATGTAAATGAATTTTTTTCAAATGAACTTCACGACAAATTATGTGATGAACTTTCGAGTTACAATTTCAGTGGGATATTTGCATATTGTGGATTTAATGAGCCATTAATAAAAAAAGATATTTATAGGGATATTCAATATGCTAGAAAAAAACTTCCAAATTCAAAAATTGAGATTGTAACTAATGGAGATGTTCTTAATAAAGAAAAACTTAAAAAACTTTATGACTCAGGCTTAACCACAATTTTAATCAGTGTTTATGATGGAGGAGATGCTGAAAAAAAATTTTATGATATGTGTGAAGAATTAAATTTAGCTAAAGAGGCATATGTAATTAGAAATAGGTATAAAGAGGCACAAGAAGATTTTGGCCTGACATTAAGCAATAGAGCTGGAAACTTAGAAAATGCATCATTTAAAGTTTATTCGTTAAAAGAGCCTTTAAAAAAACCATGTACTTATCCAAGCTATATGTTTTTTGTAGATTATAATGGAGATGTTCTTATGTGCTCTCATGATTGGGGCAAGAAATTAATTTTGGGTAATTTAAATAAAAACTCATTTTCTGAAATATGGAAGGGAAAAAAGTCTATGTTCGCTAGAAATAAACTTAATAAATCTGATAGATCTTTTTCACCCTGCGATAAATGTGATGTAATGGGCGATGTTGTAGGGGATGTACACGCTAAATCTTGGAAAAATTAATTTTTTTTGATGAGACTATCTAATTTACAAAAAAATGTAATTTATGAATCTCAAAAAATAATTAAAAAAAATTATTTTTTTTCAAATTCATTATCGTATTTTCCTATATTTTCAAACACACCAGGTACTTTATTTTTAAAATCTATAAATGACAAAAAGTTTCTGATTAATTATTTCACTAATAATTTAAAATTTTTTTTAGCTATTATTTTTTCAAAAGTAGAATTTAAAAAATATTTTAAAGACAAGGAACATTTTAAAAATATATATATCTCATGGGGTTTTAAAAATAATTTTGATAAGAGCGGTAATTTTAAAGATAGATATACTAACACAAATATATCTAGTTTTAAAAATACCTTGATATTTTTGATATATCTTGATGATGAACTTCCAAAAAAAATAAAACCTAATGTAGTTTTAGTATTTAAAAAAAAATTTTTAAAAAATTTAAATTTTTTCTATTTTTTAAAATACCTTATTAAAAATTTAGGAAAAGACTTTTTCAAAAAAATGTCCTCATTTAATTCATTATCAGATCAATTGATTAATTATATTGAAAAGAATATATCTTCTGAAAAAATAAAAAAAATTTTTATAATATATGAAGGGCAACCTTTTCAAAAAAATATTATTAATTACTTTAAAAAAAAAAATAAATTTCTAAATGTTACTGGTTATGATCATAGCGCTCCACCAGCATTACCACTAAATTTGAGTTATGACGGCTGTTCACCTGATAGGCTTTTAATTACTGGTAAAGAACAAGCTATTTTTTACAGAAAATATTTGAACTGGCCAAAAAAAACGATTAAAAATTATTCCAAGTTTCCGATTTAAAAAAGAAAAAAAAATGTTTTTTCAAAAAAGAATTTTTTTACCCTTTGAGCTAGATAATAAAAATATATTTCTTAAAAATTTTCAAATACTGTCAGATTTGGATGTAATAAATGATTTGAGTAATTTTGAGGTTAAAATTCACCCTTTAGGTATAAAAAATAGAGAGCATATTGAATTTTCTAGCAACATAAAAAGTATTATTAAAAAAAAAAAATATTTAAAACAAAATAAATCTAATAATTATTCAGTATTTTTTGGTCAAACTACAGCAATATTAGTAGCACTTGAGTTAAATTTTAAATGTTATCATGTTTGTTCATATCCAATTTTTGATAGTTATTCATCAAAACTATGGAGCTCGATTAAAGTTCAGCGACTAAATGACAACTTATTTTTGTATGAATTGAGAAAAAAAAATTCGTTTATTAAAAAAGGATCTAATAATGAAAAAATTTTTTAGAAATAAGACTGTTATTATTACAGGTCATACTGGTTTCAAGGGTTCTTGGCTAACATTAATTTTAATTCATTTAGGAGCTAAAGTAATTGGCATTTCGAATACTATTCCTACAAAACCTTCCTTCTTTCAAATTTTAAAATTAAGTAAAAGAATTAAGGATTTACGTGTTGATATTAGAAATTTAAAAACAATGAAAAATATCTTTACAAGATATCAACCAGATTATGTTTTTCATCTTGCAGCTCAATCTTTAGTAAAGAGATCATTCAGGGAACCAGCTTATACTTTTACTACGAATTTTGTCGGAACTTTAAATATTTTAGAGTCTTTAAAAAGTTTGAAGAAAAAATGTATATCAGTGATTATAACTAGTGATAAAAGTTATAAAAATTTTGAAATTGAGAGAGGTTATATCGAAGATGATATTTTAGGTGGGGAAGATCCATACAGCGCTTCTAAAGGAAGCGCAGAACTGGTTATACAATCTTACTGCAAATCATTTTTCAACAATAAAAGAAACATAGTCGGAGTTGCTCGAGCTGGAAATGTAATTGGTGGTGGTGACTGGTCGCAGTATCGGTTAGTCCCTGATTGTGTAAAATCTTGGTCTTTAAATAAAAAAGCAATACTCAGAAATCCAAGCTCAACAAGACCTTGGCAACATGTATTAGAAGCTTTATTTGGTTATTTAACTTTTTCAATAAAACTCAAAAAGAATCATAAATTACATGGTGAAGCATTTAACTTTGGACCTAATAACAAAATTAATAAAAATGTACTAGAAGTTGTAAAGGAGATGAAAAAATCCTGGAGTGCAGTATCTTGGAAAAAAGTTAAATTTAAGAAAAACGAGAAAGAGTCAAAATTATTAAAATTAAATTCAAATAAAGCGAAAAAAAAACTTAATTGGCAGACTACCTTAAATTTTAAAGAGTCTATTAAAATGACAATAGATTGGTACAAAAATTTTTATGAGAAAAAAAACGATAATTTTAACTTTTCGATTAATCAAATATTAGAATATCTTGAGAAAAAGAAAAAAAAAATATGAAAGTCGTAATTTTAGCAGGAGGATTAGGTACGAGACTATCAGAATATACCAAGGCTATTCCTAAGCCTATGGTAAACATAAATGGAAAACCAATTTTAATACATATAATTAATCATTATCTCAAATATGGATTCAATGATTTCTATATAGCGCTAGGTTACAAAGGTTACTATATAAAAAATTTTTTTAAAAAAAAAAAATTGAAATATAAAATTAATCTGATTGATACAGGTTTAAAAACAATGACTGGCGGTCGATTAAAAAGACTTAAAAATATCATTGGAGATGAAACTTTTTTACTCACATATGGCGATGGTTTATCTAATGTAAATTTAAGTAAATTAGTTCGATTTCATAATAAAAACAAAAAACTCATCACACTTACTGCTGTCAGGCCTCCAGCAAGATTTGGTGCAATAAAAATTGCTGGTAACAGAGTGAAAACTTTTAAAGAAAAATCAAAATTAGATGAGGGTTGGATAAATGGAGGCTTTTTTGTGGTTGAGTCAAAATTTTTAGATTTTATAAAAAAAGACACAACTTTTTTGGAAAAAGAACCTCTTGAACGTGCTAGTAAAAAAAAGCAACTTATTGCTTATAAACATTATGGATTCTGGCAATGTATGGATACTAAAAGAGATAAAGAGTTATTAGAAAAAACAATCAAAAAAAAGAAATATTAAATCTGAAAAAAAAATTACTTATTACAGGTGGAACAGGATTCTTAGGAACTAATTTAGTCAAGTCTTTAGACTTGAAAAAATACGAAATAACTGTTCTTTCAAAAAACAAAAAAACAAAAAATAAATTAAAAAAAAATGTTAAGTATATTTTTTGTGACATTAGCAAAAAAAAAGAATTTAAAAAGATTAAAAATAAAAAATTTAATTTTGTTGTAAATTTTTCAGGTAATATTGATCATAAAAATAAAGAACAAACATTTAAGGTTCATTATGAAGGTTTAAAAAATCTTATTTCATTACTAGACAAAAATTCTTTAGATTTATTTATTCAGATTGGAACAAGTTTAGAGTATGGAAAATATAAATCCCCTCAAAAAGAAAAAAAAGATTGTACACCACAGTCTAATTATGGAGCTGCAAAATATAAGTCATCGAAATATATTGAAAAAAAATTGAAAAAATATGTGATTTTAAGACTTTATCAAGTATACGGTCCTCACCAAAAAAAAGATAGACTTATTCCTTACGTTATCGATAAATGTCTTAAACAAAAAATATTTAAATGTTCAGATGGTAAACAGTTGAGGGATTTTTTGTTTGTTGAAGATCTCAATAACTTAATAATTAGAATTTTAAAATTAAATATAAAAGAATCTACGATCTTTAACGTAGGCTATGGAAAACCTATTAATGTAAAATCATTAATTAATATGATTGTGAAAAAAGTTAAAGGAGGTAAGCCATTATTTGGTAAAATTAAAATGAGAAAAGATGAGATATTAAATTTATATCCAAATATAGCAAAAGTAAGAAAAGTTTTTAACTGGAAACCGAAATTTACAATTGAAAAGGGATTAAACAAAACAATAAAATTTTATGAAACAAACTAAAAAAATTAAAAATTTTCCTTTTGTATCAATTATAATGAACTGTCATAACGGTGAAAAATATCTTAAAAAAAGTATCAAAAGCGTTATTAATCAGAGTTATAAAAACTGGGAATTAATTTTTTGGGATAATAAGTCCACCGACAATACTGTTAATATTTTGAAAGATTTTAAAGATGAACGTATAAAATATTTTTCTTCAAATAAATATGAAAAACTCTATAAAGCCAGAAATTTAGCAATAAAAAAATCAAAAGGGAATTTTATATGTTTTTTAGATGTAGATGATTTTTGGAATAAGAAATTTATTCAAAATCATTTAAACAAACTTAATAACAAAGAATGTGAGATTGTGTATTCAAAATTTACAGTCTTTGATGAAAATAAAAACTATCAATTTGTTAATGAAAAAAATTCCTTACCTTCTGGTAATATTACTCAAAGTCTATTAAATAAATACAAAATAGGTATTTTAGCAATAATGTTAAAAAAAAAAATATTTGATAAATATAAATTTGACAAAAATTATCAAATAATAGGTGACTTCGATTTTTTTATAAAATTAAGTATGAAACACAAGTTTTATTGTATAAACGCCTCTCTATCAAAATATAGAATTCACAGTAATAATTTTACTAATAAAAACTTAAAAATTTATATTGAAGAATATAAACGTTGGTTAAAAAAAAATGAGTATAAACTTAAAAAACTTAAGTATAATTTAGTTCCCTTAAGATATTATATTTTAAAATTAAATTTAAAATATTTTTTTAAAAAAATATTTTATAGTTGAGGGCGTGTAGTTCAGTGGTAGAACGCTACGTTGACATCGTAGAGGTCATAAGTTCAATTCTTATCACGCCCACCAAATGCCTAATTATCCTTACTATTTGTAACTAATATTTTGTTTACTTATTCCTTTAAAAATATTATAAGGCTTTGCCTGGTAATTATTGCGAAGGGGCCACACCCGATCCCATCCCGAACTCGGAAGTTAAGTCCTTCAGCGCCGATGGTACTTTGTCTTAAGATATGG
>MDTB01011852.1_pt1 | contig 10943 bp, 5 predicted proteins | sample 811161 | NCBI WGS metagenome assembly MDTB01 (sample SAMN05326650, study PRJNA326480) | marine metagenome | isolation source: seawater | place: Mediterranean Sea | collected 2009 | reverse complement strand
TGCACCTGTTAGTGCACTAATTAGTGCTAAAAAAGGAAGCAATACAGCCATAGCTGAAGCATTAACTAATATTGTTTTTGCTCCACTTGAAGAAGGGCTTAAAAGCATTTCGCTTTCAGCAAACTGGATGTGGCCATGTAATAATCCTGGAGAAGATGCTCGTTTATATGAAGCTGTTCAGGAATGTTCTGATTTTGCTATTTCATTAGGTATTAATATTCCCACAGGAAAGGACTCCCTTTCTATGAAACAAAAATATTCTGATGGAGATGTATTAGCTCCAGGAACTGTTATTATTTCTGCGGCAGGGCAATGTAAAGATATCAATAATATTATTACCCCTGTAGCTACATTAAATGGAGGAGATATATACTATATTGATTTTGCACAAGACAAGTTTTATCTAGGTGGCTCTTCCTTTGCTCAAAGTCAAAATCGTATTGGTACGAATACTCCATCTGTTCAAAACTCTGCTTATTTTAAAAAGGCATTTAATTCTGTTCAAGACCATATTTTAAATGGAAAAATTAATGCAGGCCATGATATTGGATCTGGAGGTTTGATTACATCCTTACTAGAACTTTGCTTCCCCTCTACTTCATTAGGTATAGAAATTGACTTTACAGGTTTAAATGAAGATGATTTAGTAAAAATTCTTTTTTCAGAAAAAGTAGGTGTTATTCTTCAATCAACTGAAAATCTAACTACTTCTTTTGATAAAATGGGAATTAAAGCAATTAAGATTGGTAAAACCACTAAACAAAATGTTTTAACTATTGGTGAAATACATTTATCAATACCTCTAATGCGTAAGACGTGGATGACAACATCTACTAAACTTGAGTCAAAGCAAACAAAACTTGATTTGGCTACTATTCGAGCTGAAAATGTTACAAAACAACCTCTTAAATTTAATTTTCCGAATGAATTTGATGGAAAAAAACCTGGTCCTAAGGAAAAAATCATAAAAGCAGCAGTAATTCGTGAAAAGGGAAGCAACTCAGAACGTGAAATGGCTTACATGATGGATTTAAGTGGTTTTGAAGTACGGGATGTACATATGACCGATTTGATTGAAGGAAGAGAAACACTCGAAGATATAAATCTTTTAGTAGCAGTCGGAGGTTTCTCAAATTCAGATGTTTTGGGGTCAGCTAAAGGATGGGCAGGTGCTTTCAAGTATAATCAAAAAGCTAAATTTGCAATTGAAAATTTCTTCCAGCGACCAGATACTCTATCACTAGGCGTTTGCAATGGCTGTCAATTGTTTGTTGAATTAGGATTAATTACACCGAAACACAAACAAAAACCTAAAATGTTACGTAATGATTCAGGAAAATTTGAATGTATATTTACTGCTGTGACAATAGAAAAAAGCAGGTCAATTATTCTAAGTGGTCTTGAAGGGAGCACTTTGGGGATTTGGGCTGCACATGGAGAAGGAAAATTCTCTTTTCCACTTGAGGAAAGTAAATATCAAATCCCTGCGAAATTTCTTTATGATCAATATCCTTCAAATCCGAATGGTTCAGACTATAATGCAGCAATGTTAGCTAGTGAAAATGGAAGACATTTAGTAATGATGCCTCATCTTGAAAGAACTACATTTCCATGGAATTGGGGACACTACCCTGAAAATCGTTCTGATGAAGTAAGTCCTTGGGTAATGGTCTTTGAGAACGCTTATAATTGGCTGATGAATAAGGCATAATTGCTTACTTCTTCTTTTGCTTCAAAATATTTCATATTTTGCAGTAAAACAAACAAATGGAACCGACAAGATTATTTGAATTCATAGAATACCAAGCACAAAATGCCCCACTTGAAAAAGCATTTTCAACTAAATATAATGGAAAATGGGAAAGTATTTCATCCCATGAATTTCTAAACCAATCAAGATCGATAAGCCGAGCCTTAATTAGTATGGGAATTAAAGCTGGTGATAAAATTGCTATGATTACTTCAAATAATCGTTCAGAATGGAGCATTATGGACGTAGGCCTATTAAGTCTAGGTGCAGTAAATGTTCCTCTTTATCCCACTATCTCTTCAAAAGATTACGAATATATTCTTAATCATTCGGGGAGTATTTATTGCTTTGTTTCCGACCAAGAAGTTTACAACAAAGTTATTGCCATAAAAGATAATGTTAGTTCATTAAAAAAAGTCTACAGTTTTGATAAAATAAAAGGATGCCCTAATTGGTCTGAACTTCTAGAAGAGGGTTCAAAAATGAATCACGATCAAAAAGTGACTGATATGCGAGATCAAGTAAAATCAAACGATTTAGCAACTATTATATATACCTCAGGCACAACAGGTGTCCCAAAAGGCGTAATGCTAAGTCACAACAATGTAGTTTCAAATGTTATCGCTAGCTCAAAACGTCTTCCTTTAGATATAGGAAAAGCTTCTGCACTAAGCTTTTTACCTATTTGTCATATTTTTGAACGTGTAATATTATATATATACATGTTTAATAGTGTTTCTGTATATTTTGCAGAATCGATAGAAACTATAGCAGATAATCTTAAAGAAATCAAACCAAACGTTATGACTGCTGTGCCTCGTTTACTTGAAAAAGTGTACGATAAGATTTATGCTCGTGGTGGAGAACTTTCTGGTATTAAGAAAACTCTTTTTTACTGGGCAGTTAATATTGGTCTTCAGTATCAACCTTATGGTCAAAATGGTACTTGGTATGAATTTAAACTAAAAATTGCAAAAAAATTAATTCTCTCAAAATGGAAAGAAGCACTCGGTGGAAATTTAGAACAAATTTGTTCAGGAAGTGCACCGCTGCAACCAAGACTTGCAAGAGTTTTTACAGCTGCGGGAATGACACTTGTTGAAGGTTATGGTCTTACTGAAACTTCACCAGTTATTTCAGTTGGTGATATGAGATTTAATAATTTTAAAATTGGAACTGTAGGTAAAATCATAGATGGTGTAAAAGTCAAAATAGCTGATGATGGAGAAATTCTTTGTAAAGGTCCAAACGTGATGATGGGATATTATAAAGAAGAAGAAATGACAAAGGACGTTATGTCTGGAGATTATTTTCATACAGGTGATATAGGAGAAATAGATGATGAGGGGTTTTTAAAAATAACAGATCGTAAAAAAGAAATGTTTAAAACTTCTGGCGGTAAATACATAGCTCCTGCGGTAATTGAAAATCAAATGAAACAATCTTTATTTATTGAGCAAATAATGGTAGTTGGTGCAGGCAGAAAAATGCCTGCAGCTCTAATTCAACCTAATTTAGATCATTCAATTAGTTGGTTAAAAGATAATGGTATTACCTGTGAATCTCTTTCAAAAGCAGTTAATGAACCTCGACTAAAAGAAGCTATAGAAAAAGAAGTCAATCTACACAATCAAAACTTTGGCTCCTGGGAACAAATAAAGAAAATTGAACTCACTCCAGATGAATGGACAATTGATGATGGACATTTAACACCAACTATGAAACTTAAAAGAAAAATAGTTACTGAAAAATATAAAAATTTAATTGAGCAATTGTACAGTTAAAATTTAATATGATTTAAATCTCTTAAATTAATTTATTGATAGGTCAAATATTTCACTATCTAGTCTATATTTTTTTCTTTTTATTATGCGTGCATAACATTTTTTTTTTAAATTTGATATTATGAAACAAGAAACTTTTGATAGTGCTTTAAGATCTACCTGGCAAATGGTTAGTAAAATGTATAATAAAGAGGCAAATAAATTTGACTCAACAATGGCTACTGGTTTTGCACTTTTAAGTATTGACCCAAAAGGAACTCCATCCACAAATCTAGGCCCTAAAATGGGTATGGAACCTACTAGTTTATCTCGTTTATTGAGTACAATGGAGGAGCGGAAACTAATTTATCGTACTCAAAACCCAAATGATGGAAGAAGTGTTTTAATTCATCTAACGTCCTTTGGAAAAGAGAAAAGAGACGACTCAAAGGCTGTTGTCCTAAATTTTAATCAAAAGATAGAAAAGTCATTAGACTCAGATAAAATAAACACCTTTTTTGAGGTTATGAATTGTATTAAAGAAAATGCACAAATTTTTGAACATTTTACACCAGCATTAAAAACTATATAAATATGGAAAAAATAGCAACGGAAGAAATAAATGGCGGAGCTTTTCTAATATCTAAAACTGATCCAAATCGAGTTTTTACCCCTGAAGATTTTAGTGAGGAACAAATAATGATGAAAGAATCAGTTGTAGAATTTGTAGATAGAGAAGTTTGGCCAAATAAAGTACGTTTTGAAAAAAAGGATTATGCTTTAACTGAATCATTAATGAAAAAAGCAGGAGAATTAGGTTTTTTAAGTATACCTGTCCCTCAGAATTATGGTGGAATGGGCATGGGTTTTGTTTCAACTATGCTAGTTTGTGATTATATATCTGGAGCTTCTGGATCAATATCTACAGCTTTTGGAGCTCACACTGGGATAGGAATATTACCTATATTACTTTATGGCACTGAAACTCAAAAACAAAAATATCTCCCAAAACTAGCCTCTGGAGAATGGTTTGCCTCTTATTGCCTAACTGAGCCAGGTGCTGGTTCGGATGCCAATTCAGGCAAAACTAAGGCAGTCTTAACTGAAGATGGAAAATATTATGAAATTACTGGACAAAAGATGTGGATCTCAAATGCTGGATTCGCAAGTTTATTTATAGTTTTTGCTCGAATTGGTAATGATAAAAATATTACAGGATTTATTGTACCCAAAGAAAACAGCAATGGAATAGAACTCGGAGAAGAAGAGAATAAATTAGGTATTCATGCTTCTTCAACTCGTCAAGTCTTTTTTAACAAAACTAAAGTTCCGATTGAAAATATGTTAGGGGAACGTGATGGTGGATTTAAAATTGCTATGAATGCTTTAAACGTTGGTAGAATAAAGCTAGGTGTTGCCTGTTTAGAAGCACAAAGAAGAGTAACGTCCAAGTCTATACAATATGCAAAAGAACGAGTACAATTTAAAAAAGCAATAGCTTCATTTGGAGCAATAAAAGAAAAAATAGCTCAAATGGCGTCATCATGTTATGTTGGTGAATCCGCATGCTATCGTGCTGCATATGATGTTGAAAGTAGAATTAAATTTCATATTGATAATGGATTAAATCATCAAGACGCAGAGCTTAAAGGAGTAGAAGATTTTGCAATAGAATGCTCGTTAATAAAAGTTGGTGCATCTGAGGATATGCAAAATTGTGCTGATCATGGAATTCAAATTCTTGGAGGTATGGGCTTCTCTGCAGACACCCCTATGGAATCTGCATGGAGAGATTCTAGAATAGGAAGAATATACGAAGGAACAAATGAGATTAATCGAATGCTTTCTGTAGGACTTATTCTAAAAAAAGGAATGAAAGGAGATTTAGATCTTATGCCTGCAGTAATGAAAGCTACGATGCACATGGGATCTGATAGAACAAAAGAAATTGAAGAAGGCCCTCTTGTTCAAGAAGATCAATTAATTGAAAACTTTAAGCATTTATTCCTAATGGTTGCTGGAAATGCAACTCAAAAGTATGGTAATACTTTACAAGAAGAACAACAGGTTCTTCTAGCTTTAGCTGATATCTTAATTGAAATTTATTTTTGTGAATCGGCTATATTAAGAACAATTAAAAATTTTAATCGAGAAGAAGGCAAAAACCAGGATACTCAAATTGCAATGGTTCAAAATTATGTTTTTGAAGCACAAAACCTAATGACAAGAAAAGCTAAAGAAGTAATTTTCCATTTAACAGATGATAATGAAACACAACGAGACCAATTAATTAATGCTGTTGATAAACATGGTGATTACATTAAATCTCCAAACGCCTTTGCACTTAGAACAAAAATTGCAGATCGATTCATTAAGGAAAATTCTTATTTTGTATAGTTAAAATGTGATTCTGTGATAAGAAAAACCGGTATGTAAGTATCGGTTTTTTTTAATTTATAACTGCATAAGGTAGTATTTATTAATTTTCTACACTTATAAATAGTTTTTTAAAGGTCGCATCTATATAATATTCATTATTTTCAATACTTACAGGTATTGTAGTAAAACTTTCATTTAAAATCTCAAAAGACTTTGGTAAACTATCTTCAGTATTAAAAATAATTTTATAGTTACTTCCAGGTTTAATTGTTATGGGATCTCCGTCTAATACAATACTCTGGTTTTTTATACCAAAATTATATACAGTACCATTAATAGATGTTTTTAAAAGTGCTTTATAAGAAGTAGTCTCGGTAGAAGTTGATGCTTGTTGAAGATCAAGGTAACCTATAATTTTATTTTGGTTTACAAGATCATACAATGCTATATCAATATCAGTTAATGTTGTGCTTGATGCAGTTAATGAGAGTTTCCAATTTGATGTACTTATAGAGGGGTATTTTTTTATTTTAAAATCAAAATCATTTAAATTGTCTACGATAAATTCTTGAGTAAAATATTTATCATTTGAAACACCAGAAACGCCAAAAGCCTTTAGATTATCTATTAAAACATCAATTTTGGGATTTTGAGTTAAATTATCATTTAGAGGATTTTTATAAGTAAGTTTATAATCGACTGAAAATTTTAATTTTTTATTGTTAAATCCTTTAAATGAGGCATAAGCTTCAAATGGGGATGAATTATCAAAAATTTGATTTTCTCTAATTATTACATTTTGGTTGTTTGGAAGTACCAACCAATTAGCATCATCGTTAGTAACAAATGAACTCCAATTGTTTTCTTTGTAACTAATTTCAATAGGTTTCGACATTTCTATAGTATCTTTATAAGAGTAGATGTTACTCAGGTTAACAGTATCTACCTTTGTAAGTATTAACTTGGAATTGAAAGTGCCATAATTAGAATAATTTATGGATGTGCTTAAAGTTTCTTTTGAACTTTCTGGATTTCCGTTTGGAAATAACCATTCAATAGAATCAATATCGGAATCTAATAGTACAGCTTTATACTTAATATCAACACTTAATTGTCCATTGTTTCTATTATTTCTGTAAATCATAGTTGAATCAACAACAATTCTAGCCTTGAAATCAGCATTTCGTTCAGACCTAACATATTCTAATGTAGACGAATCTGGAGAACATTTAATAAATAAACACAATGAAATTAATCCATAAAAAAAAGAATTATTCAATCTGATTTGTAGATTCATTTTTAATAATAGTTATCAGTGCTTAGTCTTCTATAATCCCCTCTTTTATTTCTCAAATAGGGGCTAAAATCAAATGTTAGAAAAAGTTCTATAGTACTTGGTGAGTATACAGATGTATTTATTGCATTTCTAAAAGGAAAATTATAAAGGGTTCCAAATTCAAAATTTTCATAAGCAAGTGCAATAGAAAGACCAATATTAGTAAACCCAAAATTGTTGGTTTTTCTAAATTGCTGATTCAGGCCAATTGAAAAAGAACCAAGCTGAGCTTCCTGCGAAATAAAAATATCATAATTATCTCCCATTTTTGAAACATTCATAAATGCATAGATAGTAGAATACCTTGGCATTATTGACCTGTCGTACGGATTTATATCAAACTCATATGCCCCTTGGGCAGAAATTCGAATTGGTAAAGTGTAATCTATATCTTCAATATTATAAGAAATATTAGGTTGATTTAAGTGCTGGACACTAGCACCAAATAGATAGTTTGAAGAATGAACTATAAATGAGGCTCCTAAATCTAAATAATTTGAATTAGCGATTTGATCAACAATTGGATCTTGAGATTCTGTTTGTAAATACCCTGATACTAAGGAAATCTGGTCTTCAAAGATGAGCTTTCCTGTGTCAAGTTTTGAACTTCCCAAACCAAGGGTAATTGAAGGTAAAAAATAAACTTCGTTATCAAATTGAATTTTATAAATATAACTTAATCTTGGTTTAGTATTAACAAGACCTGTATTATCCATTGTCATTGAGTAGACATCTAAACCTAGACTGAAATTATCTGAATCAAAGGATATTGCTCCAAAAAAATATTGGCTTTCAATTCGATTATTATTTATTAATCCCTGTGAATTATAAAGTACACCTGTTTTATTTATATTATTGATGCCGAAGGCACTTGGATTGCTTTTCTGCATGAATCTAGAATAACTTATAATCATATCTTCTTGCCCATATCCAATAAACAATATGAAAATAGTAAGCACGTATGTCAGAATATTTTTATTCATCTATTGCAATAAAATAAAAGTTCCATCTCTAAATACAGGTTCATCATCAATTGTCTTTGCAGTAATAGTATAAATAAAATAAGGTGACGAAGGAAGGTTTATTTCACCTTCCCAACCCCTAAGAGATAATCCAACAATATTAGGGTCAGAACCTTCTGCTCCAGTCTCTTCATATAGAAGACCTCCTTGGGCATCATAAATTCTTAAAACAATCTCACTAAATCCATTAAAGACAGGACGGAAAGTATTATTCCAAATATCTCCATTTGGTGTAAAAACGTTAGGGACCAATAGACTATACCCCTTACCTATTTTGATCGTTTTTGTTAATTCCTCAACACATCCTAAATCATTGTAAATTCTTAAAGTAACATAATAAGTTCCTGAAATAGCATATTCATGAATTATTGGCTCAGGACTATTTCTTTCCAATAAATCAGTCCTTGTGCCATCCCCAAAAATAAATTCAAATGAATCATACTCATTTTCTGAAATATCTGAAAATGTTATATCCTCTCTTGCTAGAAATGATCCAGATTGAGCAAAATTTATTGAGGTAAAGTCAAAAAGAGGAGTCCCATTACCAATATTAATCTCTCTTGAAATACCACAATTTGCAGAGTTATAAATTTCAAGAGATGCAGTTTCAACTGGATTATCTATATTAATTATATATTGGTTTGTGCCCACAATTTCAAATGTAACTGGTGATCCATTATATCTAAAAGTAAGAGGACCCGTATCGCCATCAAAAACATCAATGAAAATAGTCCCAGGTTGACCATTACATAAATACTCATCTATAACTGGACCTTCCCTAATTTCTAAAATATTTTCGTTCTCAACTACAATTGTACCCTGAACACTATTTGGCTCAGCATTATTTGCACATACGGCGACACTAGCAGAAGTAATAGTATACCTATAAAGTCCCTCAGCTAGATTGTTTAGATCAAGAAAACCTGAATAATCAGGATAGCCACTTGTTCCATCCAAAGGAATCCATGAAGCATTATTTGATGTAGTTTTTATGAGTCTAAGTTTTGTACTTATAGAAACGATTTCAAGCTCTAAAGAGGCGAATGATTCTGTTGTCAGTACAATTTCATTTGGATTTGAAGGATTCTCTGAGGCAATAAACTGAGTTGACTGGTCTATAATATTGATTAATTCATTTTTAACAGATTCTTTTGGTTCATTTTGAACTTGTGTGGTATAACTAAAAGGAATTTCATTTAATCTAATAGTATAAACTTCAAGACTGTCTCCTGCAAGGGTTCCCTCTATTAATAATTTTTGTTCAAAAGCCACGTCATTTGGAGCTTGGACATGCCACTCAAGATTATAAGGTCCGATATCTTGATTATTTGGGTCTCCACTTACTACCTCAATATTGATTTGTCCATCCTCAGCATTTAATTGACAACTAACAGCCTGAGATAACTCATCACCACTGGAACCACCAGTACCATTAATTACGATTGAACCTAATTCTTTTGAAAATATAAAATCGATTGGAACTTCTACTCCATTTGCATCTGCAATTATACACCCATTTGAGTCTTTAACATATAATTCGTATCTACCTGGTCCCGGACTAAAGTTTACAGAATTACTTAGTGAATTTATTGTGGTTACACCTAAAGAAGTATCAAGGGGATAATATCGCCAAGTTAAAGAATAATATGAATCCCCATCAAGATTTATAAATGGTGTACCACCCTCAATTAACAATGGATCAAAGAAAGTTTCTTGATAACTTTCAAAACAAGGGTCTATTACAAAATTTGTTTCTCCAGAATAATTTATTGTAATAGGGTCTTCAACTGAAAAACTAATATTCGTTGTACAAGAAGTTGTTTTGTCAAAAACAGTAAGTTCGTAATCATTAACAGCTAGATTATCAATTTGATAAATATTTTTTGAAGGATTTATTGTATATGCACTTCCAACTGTTCCGTTATTTACCAATACTGTTGAATTTAGAGTTAAATCATAAACATTTTCATCAGGTGATAACGTAAAAGCACCGTTAGAAAGTTTAAATTCAACACTTGATTGTGGGTTTTTACATGTTGCTTTTACTAGATTGAAATTAGTAATCTCAAGTGTTTTAGGGTCGTTGATTCTAAATGTGGTTCCACCATTAACGTTTTGAACAAGGGCTGATCCACAACCTGACCCATCTTTTATTATACCTCTATAAGTTCCAGATTGAAGGTTTTCAGCTTTTTCAAGTCCTTCAACACCAGGAACATTCGTCCATGAAGATTGATTTATTTTAGATATAGATGAAACTGAAACATTTATAGTTGAACTAGCAGTTCCAATCTCAGCAACGGAATCAATAACTTGACCTATAACTGAAATATTTGAACCATTTAAAGTTGCTGTATAATTTGGAAGTAAGTTAATATTATCTGCTAATTGGGCAGTGATTTCAGCTAATGTACCTGAGGAACTAGCTCCTATTGCGTTTATGGTATCGACACCTCCTATAATTACACCAATAGAAGTAAGATCAATATTTCCTGAAGGGGTTCCAGCCAATGAAATAATAAACTTATCAAATTCACCTGAAGTTAATCTTTGCCATAGAGGATAACCAGAAATTTGCCCATCTCCTTTAGAGAATTGAGTAATTTGGATATAACCTCCTTCATCTGAAGTAGAATTACAACCACCTCCGTCAAATGCCTCTGCAGATGCAGCAAGGTTTTCAGAACTTCCTA
>MDTB01056306.1_pt1 | contig 10944 bp, 6 predicted proteins | sample 811161 | NCBI WGS metagenome assembly MDTB01 (sample SAMN05326650, study PRJNA326480) | marine metagenome | isolation source: seawater | place: Mediterranean Sea | collected 2009 | reverse complement strand
TGCTCCAATGTTTTCAAGATCTTCAGTTGTTTCTCCGTTTGACCAAGCGTAAGTATAGTTTCCAGTACCTCCAGCTACAGTAACATCAATTGAGCCATCACTTCCTCCGTTACAAGTAACTCCAAATCCACTGTAATCAGAATGAGTTTCAGATATAGTCATTTCTGTTGGTTCTGTAACTTCTATGTTATTAGTTGATTGGGAGCAATTATTTTCATCTGTTATGTTTACTGAGTATAAACCAGGTCCAAGATTTTCAATATTTTGTTGTGTGCTTATAAATCCATTTGGGCCTGTCCAATTAAAAATATATTCACCAACACCTCCAGAAACTTCTAAATCAATAGTTCCGTCATTAGCTCCAAAACATGAAATATTGTATCCATTAAATTCTGAAACAATAGCTATTGAATCATTATTTGATGCGGATATCTCTTCTGGTTCAGTTATTTCAATTTCAAGAGAAACTTCACATAAATTTTCATCGTATGCAACAACTATCCATGTGCCAGCGCATAAATTATCTACATCTTCAAGTTGACTTCCAGTCATCCATTCATAAGTGTAGTTTCCAGTCCCCCCCGTGACAGTAATATCGATAAAGCCATCACAAGACCCATGACAACTTACTCCAAAACCATTATAATCTGAATGTATTTCAGAAATGGCCATAGGTTCTGTTTCTGTGATTTCAAAAGTTGATGATTCTGTACATCCATTTTCGTCAGTAACAGTCACCGTATATGTGCCTGCTCCAATATCACTTAAATCTTCAGTTGTTTCACCATTTGACCAGTTAAATAAATAATTTTCAGTACCTCCAATTACTGTTATATCAAGAAAACCATCTGTTTCACCGTGACACGATACTCCATACCCAGAGTATTCAGATTGTATAACAGAAATAGTTATCTCATTATTCGGCTCAATAATACTTACGTCTATAGCAATTTCGCAACCATTTTCGTCAGTAACAGTCACTGTATATGTATCTGCTCCAATATCACTTAAATCTTCAGTTGTTTCACCATTCGACCATAGGTATGTATATATTCCAGTACCCCCAGTAACAGTAATATCAATAAATCCGTCAGATTCCCCAAAACATGAAACTCCGTAACCATTATAATCAGAGTGGGTTTCAGAAATACCCATAGGATCAGGTTCTGTAATTTCTAAATTTTCAATATTAAATGGGCAATCATTTTGATCGTTTACTTCTACTGAGTATAATCCTGGAGAAAGATTTGTTAAATTTTGCGCAGTTGAAACAAAATCTCCGTTTTCATTAGTCCAACTTATTATGTAAGGTGGAGTCCCACCATTTAAATCTAAACTTATAGCTCCATCATTCGCCCCATTACATGAAATACCGAACCCATTATAGTCTGTTATAGTTTCGTTAACAAATAATGCTTGTTCTGGCTCATTTATTGTAAAATTTGTGTCGTTATTAGTACAGCCATTTGCATCAGTTACATGAACTTCGTAATAACCCTCTATTAAGCCATTAACAGTCGAGGTTACAGATCCTGTTAATGAAGTTGTTACGGGGGAGATATTAAGTTCTTCTCCATTTTCATTAAACCATTCAATAGTATAGTTTTCAATGTTTCCTAAAATATCGTTAGGGCATCCGCCAGTTATATTTATTGTTATAGAGCCATCACTTCCTCCAAAACAACTTACATTAGTTTGAGAGTTTGATACAATTAACTCTTCTGGTTCAGTTAATATTATATCAATAGATTCACTACAATATCCGTCAAAAATAGTAACTAAGTACTGTCCAGCACCAACATTTTCAATTGTTGGTGAATTAATTCCTAAAGGATTATTGATTCCAGTAGAAGCTATAATATTTCCATTTTCATCTTCTTGTATTAAGTTCCAACTATAAGAGTATGAGCCACATCCTCCATTAACATCTACATTTATAATTCCATCAGTAGCACCAAAACATGAAACATTATATCCACATTCTTTTTCAATAGCAGAAATTTCATTAATAACGAGTTCATCTGGTTCTGTTAGGGTTATTATTGATGTAGTTTTACAATCTTCATCTTGGCTTTGTAAATAATTTACATTCCAAATTTCTAATGTGTAGCTTTGAGCAGTTAAGTTATTGAAGATAATATTTCCACCAACAGCATCAGAGTCAGTTGCAGTAGATTGTAAGTTTCCGGTATTATTGTAAAGTTGGTATGTAAATGGACCTCCCTCTAGTTGATTCATTGAGGAAACGTTAATGGTAATAGCACCGTCATTTTCACCAAAACAAGAAATATTGTAAGGGTTATTATTTTCATCAAAACAATTGTATTCAGATGAACTTATAATATTTTCAGCATTTATTATTCCGTCACCATCAATATCTTCGTTTAATTCAATAGGGCTAGGTTCATTTATTGTAAATGAAGTAGTTTCACTTGAGCAACCTGATGAGTCTAAAGCGTAGATTGTGTATGTTCCAGCTCCTAAATTTGTTGTAGAATTTATTATGTTTCCCCCCTCGTCTTCTATAATAACTTCGTAGCCAAAAATTAAATCGGGACAATTATTACATGTTTCTGGGCAAAAAGATAAAATATCACCAACTGGAGTATTAGAAGAACAACCGTACACAGTTGAAATAATAGGGCAGTCTAGAGGAGTGAAAATATAACTATCTTCACATGCATCAGCAGGACAGCCACCACTAATATTATTAATTGTAACATATCCATTTTGATCACCGTAACATGAATTTTCTTCATCATTAAAAGAGTAATTAATATCAATTATTTCAGGCTCAGTTATTTCAATTATTGTTGTTGTGAAGCAGTATTCACCATCTCCAACACCGTCATTATCTAAATCTACGCCACTTGGCGAATATAAAGCTAAAGTATATTCACCTGCACTTAGTGGAGTTGATATAACAATATTTTCACCAGTATTATTAGCATATACAGGCCCCCAAATTGGAGAGCTGTTTTCAATATCGATATTAGAGCCGCTAAATAACTCAAAAAAGTAGTTTTCTAAATTGTTATTATTGGGGAGGTTTACTGCACTTGTTGAATCAGTATCTTCATTAAAAACAAAATTATAAAAAGTTCCACCTTCAATTATTTGAGGTAAATCAAGTGTTATTTGAGAGTCATCATCTCCGTTGCAAGTTACATCATAACCACAATTTTTATAATCATGAATTATTTTATCTGTATCAATTTCTAAAGGTTGTTGTTCATATATTGTAAAAGTAAAGGCCTCATTATTATTTAATGCACAATTATTTTCGTCTTTAATAAATACTTCATAATTAACTCCAGTAACTGAGCCAATTAAGTTATTTAACTCACCGCCTTGTCCTGCAATTCCCCATTCATTAGAATCAATGCTTTCTCCGCTAGTTGTGCCAAGAGATTCATAAAAACCAGTATTTGGATCTTGGAAATACCATTCAAATTCAGCGTTTGACAAATCTGATCCGGTTTCTAAATCAATTATATTAACAGATATATTTCCATCATTTTGACCAGGGCAACTAACTTGAAAAATTGCTGAGGTTACTTCATAATTAGAAAATATTTCAATCTGTTCTTCCCAATCTTGGGAGCATGAAATATTATCAGGGTTATCACATACTACAATGATGTTTATGCCTTGATTAGATGCGTCTTGTAAATATAGTTGGTCATTTACATTAATTATATTATTGTCAACAAAAATTGTATATTGACTGTCATCAGTACATCCACCACCACTTACAGCGTTAGCAGTAAATAAAGCTGGTTGACCAAAACAAGCAGGCATGTCTAGAGTGTAATCAAATGATACGGGCTCATAATCACTCGGTATTTCAAAACTTTGATAGCTATTTTCTGATGTTGATCCAATACATGTGCCTTGGTCGGAGCAAAGTATTGTGCCAGCTGGAATAAAAAAGTCAGTATTAGAACATCCTGCAATAGTTGCATTTATTCTAATTGTATAAGTGGTTCCAAATAAAGAGTTATCTACAGATCCGTCACCATCATTATCTAGGTCATTAGTTGTACACTCAACTAAAAGTTCTTGTAGACCTTGAACATTGTAAAAATCCACTTCACTTACATCTTCAAAATTTGGTGTAAGAGGAATTCCACCTAGACTATTTTCTAAATAAACAGTAACATTACTCATTTCATAGTTTGAGACAAGGTTAAATTGAAATAAACCTTGTTGAGAAGCGCAAGAGGGGGAGGCTAAACAAAAATTTTGTAGTTCAAGGGACCAGTCAGGATAGGCTGAGCAGACAATGGGGTTATTTGTTTCTAAAGTTACGGATGAGCCATCTGGAATACAGTATGTTGAACCTGTGGCTTGTTGTTGAGCTATACCAAAATAAGAAAATAGCAGGAAAACAAATAAATTCAAAAATGAATGTTTTCTGATTGTTAATGTATTATAGAAATGTACCATTAATTAACTTTTAAAAATAATAATTAGTTCAGGCTTTAAATCTCAAAAACCATACCAATTATTATTTATGTTATTTCTTTTGAAAATGAAAGAAATAACTAATGAGTAAAAGTAGTTAAAAATTTTTTAATAACAGATTTTCTCCATCTAATTCTGCGTATGAAAAATGAGTTACCCAATCACCTAAATTAATGTATGTCGAATTTGAAGAAAGCGGAGTGTTCTTTGGTTTGTGAATATGTCCAAATATAAAAAAATCGATGGGTTGTTCTTTTAATTTTGATTTACAATATTCAATTAAATAGTTTTCACCTAATTGTTCTTTAGAAATATTTTGGGTTTTTTTATTTTTTCTTGAAAGAACTTGAGCTAAGTTAACACCAATATAAGACGGGATTAGTTTAAATAAAAATTGACACATTGAATTTTGATAAATTGTTTTAATAAATTTATAAACATGATTCCCTTTTCCTAAACCATCACCATGGCCAATAAAAAAAACCTTATTATTTATTTTAATAATTTTGGGTTTTTTATATACTTTCAATCCTATTTCATCTTCCAAATATCCAAAAGTCCATAAGTCATGATTCCCAACAAATAAGTGGATTTTAATTCCAGAGTCAGTTAGTTGAGCTAATTTTCCTTTTAGTCTTTCAAAACCTTTTGGTATTACTTTCTTATATTCAAACCAAAAATCAAATAAATCTCCTAAAAGATATATTTCTTTTGCATCTTTAGATATTAATTCAAGCCAACTACATATTTTTTTTTCTCTTCTTCTACTTTCTTTATGATTTGGTGCTCCTAAATGAAAATCAGAGGCAAAATATATTTTAGTCTTGGCTTGCATTTAAAATTTTTTCTAATTTTTTTTCTAGTTTATTAATAGATATTTTTTCAGCTAATATTTTTCCATTTTCATCAATCAATACAGCGTGGGGAATACTACGAATATTATACAAGTCAACCAAATATGATCCCCAACCTTTTAAATCACTGACGTTTATCCATTGTAAATTATCTTCATTTATAGCGCTAGTCCAATCTTCATAAGGTTTTTTTTGACTATTAATTCCATCCAAAGAGATTCCAATAATTTCAAAGTTTTTAGATTTATATTTTTCATATAAACTGACAAGGCTTTTGTTTGCAGATCTACATGGTCTACACCAAGAGGCCCAAAAATCAATAAGTACAATCTTTCCTTCAAAATCAGATAATTTAATTAATTCATTATTGGTGTTTTGTAAGGAGAATTCAGGAGCTTTATTATTATAGTGTGAAGTATTTCCATTGTGATGATCACAGGAAAAAAATAAAAACGATAAAAAAAATAAAACTTTTTTCACGATTCGAGTTCTTTTTTTATTAGTTCATTTAATGTTTTAGGATTAGCTGTTCCTTTAGAAAGTTTCATTGCCTCTCCCATGAATAGACCTAAAAGATTTTTATTTCCTTTTTTATAGGCTAATACTTTTTTTGGGTACTTTTGTAATGATTCAATGACATATTTATTTAATAAGTCATTATTTTTACTTTGAAGCCAGTTGTTTTCTTTTGCAATTTCTTTAGGTGGTTTCTCAAATTCTTTAATCATTTCGGGAAAAATCTTTTGGGTTATTATTGAATGATTCGTTTCTCCTTTTTCTATCATATCTGATAAATCAGCAATAAATTTAGCTTTAACTTTAAAGTCAACTATATTAATAGAGTTTTCATTTAAGTAACTCTTTACTACACCCATTATTAAATTAGCTGCTATTTTATAATGATTTGTGAATTTAATAACGGATTCAAAATACATGGATAAATCTTTATTCTCAGTTAAATTTTTAGAGTCATAAATACTTAAATTATATTTAGAGTTATATTTTCGAAACAATTCATTTGGAAGGGGGGGCATTTTTTGTCTAATACTTTCAATAATATCATTTGTTATAATTAATGGTTGAATATCTGGCTCTGGAAAATATCTATAATCTTGAGCGTCTTCTTTTTTTCTTAAAATTTTAGTTGAATTATTTTTAGCATTGTAGTTTCTAGTCTGTTGGTCTACTGTTTCTCCATTTTCATAAGCTAATATTTGTCTATCTCTCTCAAGTTCTATTGCTTTTTGAACGTTAGAAAAAGAGTTCAAGTTTTTAATTTCTACTCTGTTTCTTAACTCCTTAGATCCCTTTGGTCTCACAGAAATATTAGCATCGCACCTTAAGCTTCCCTCCTCCATATTGCCATCACATATATTTAAGTGTCTTACAATTTTTCTTATTTCATATAAATAGTCATATGCTTCTTTTGATGACCTAATATCAGGTTCTGAAACAATTTCAAGTAAAGGGACACCTGCTCTATTTAAATCTATTAATGAGCTGAATGGATCAAGGTCATGAATACTTTTTCCAGCATCTTCTTCCATATGAATTCTTGTTAATTTTATTGTGTTTAATTCACCATTTTCGTTATAAATTTCAACGTGTCCATTTGTACATATAGGTTTTTTGTCTTGAGTTATTTGATATCCTTTAGGTAAATCAGTGTAATAATAGTTTTTTCTTGCGTATTGATTTTTTTTATTAATGTTACATTTTAAAGCAAGTCCTAATTTTATAGCATATTCTATTACTTTTTTATTTGGTTTTGGAAGAGTGCCAGGGTGGCCCAAAGAAATAGGACTGGTACATGTATTTGGAGCTGCGCCAAATAAATTAGCATCGCTACAATATGCTTTACTTTTAGTGGATAACTGAACATGAACTTCTAGTCCAATAATAGTTTCATATTTATTTAAAAGAGAATCCATTTAGTATTTAATCAATTTTCTAATATATAAATCATTTTCAATTTCAAAATGAGCAAAATAAATTCCAGCAATTAAATTTATACTCAATTTATTATTTGGTTCTAGTATATTTTTTTCAAAGACTAATTTTCCATTAATATCGAAAACTTTCATGATAACGTTCTCATTTAAATTTAGAAATGAGAAGTTTACTTCATTTGAAAAAGGATTTGGGAATATAGATATTTTTTTTTCTTTTTCAGTAATTAAAGAATTTTGATTTTCTAAAGGAGATAAAACAAATAAACCAGACTGCATATCAGATACTAATATATTTCCGGAGGGTAGTAGAGGATATACTCCCCATGCTCCTCTATAGCTATCGTGGTTTTCAGGAAGATACGTATCAAAATTACCAGCTACTATCGGGTTTGAAGGGTCAGAAATATCCCAAATATAAAGACCATCGTGATAGTGAGAAACATAAACATAGTTATTTTTTATAATTAAATTATGAGCAATTGACTCGGAGTCTACGTTGCTTAAAAAAGTTGTATTTACAATAATATCATTAGGGTTTGAAACATCACAAATTTTCATTTCAAATCCATGATTTTCATCAGCGAAAATATATATTTCTCCAGTGCTATCTAACCAGCCAGAATGGTTATAGCCTTTATCAGGATATTGAGTAAGCGATCCAATTATTTGAGGGCTTAAATGATCAGAGAAGTCTACAATGAATAGTCCATTATCTCCAGAATTTAGGTAGCCAATATTATCTTCAACATATATATCATGCACATAACCTACATCATCGAATGTTCCTAAGAAAATAGGATTTTCAGGTTCTTCAATTGAAAATAAAGCAAGGTTATTCCATTCATTTAAAACTCTTCCGCCGCAAACATACATTATGGCGCTTTCAGCATCAATAAAAATATTATGTGCTCTTTTAATAAACTCATTAGAGTCATAAACTATTTCAAAGTTATTAGGTAAATTAGATATGTCAATTATTTGAAGAGTACTTTCTCCTTCGTCGGCAACTGCATATAAATAACCACTATAATCATGAAAATCTCTATGTACAATGCTAGGGCTAGCATCAGCCCCTTCAATATATGCTACTAAATAGCCATCTTCAGCGTTAGTTATGTCAAAAATATGTGTTCCTTGTGTACTTCCAATAATTGCAAACTCGTGACCATTTTGTGCAACTCCCCAAATTTCATTGTATGTATTTCCAACCCAATTATCATCACTTATATTTTCATCAGACCATTGAAAAAGTAATTCTAATTCATTCTGAGATTTAATATAATTTGTTGAAATAATTAATGATATTAAAATTAAATAGAATCTTTTCATAGTTTTTTTAAATAAATTTACGGATTTGTTTATTAAACATTCGCTTTTCTTTTTGATTAAAATCAAATTCAATTTTTAAATAAAGTAAATTAAAATAAATTGATAGAGTTTCAAGGTCTGATTTTGTTAGTCTATTAAAATCTTTTTCAGTAATAATTAGATTTTTTGTTTCTTTTTTTTTCCCCTCAGTAATTAAGTTTTCTATATCTTTTTTACTGTAGAAATAATGATCAGGGTACTTAAAGTGTTCAAACTCTATTTTGTTAATAGTTAAATAATTTAATAAGGGTTTTGAATTGCCAATTCCTGTTAATAAAAAATATTTCTCTTTAATTTTAAAATCCTCACAATCTTTTGTTTTAACATTTATTAATTTTTTATAATTGATATAAGAAAAAAACAACTTTTGATTTGATTTCACAGCAATTTTTTGTTTTATTTCTTTTTTTGACTCTAAAGAAATTTTTTTAGGGCATTTTGTTACAATAATTATATGTGCTCTACTTGCACTATTGACACTGTCTCTTAAATTGCCTAAAGGGAATAATTTGTCATTTGAATATAAATCATCATATTCTGTAACTATTATATTTAAATCTCTTGCTAATTTTCTATGTTGATGACCATCGTCTAAAATAATAGTTTTTATATTTGGATTCCGTGATATTATTTTTTTAACTCCATGAACTCTATTTTCACTAACGGCGATTAATAAATTTGGATAGTTGTTTTTAATTTGAGATGATTCATCTCCAATTTCATAAGCAGTATGTGTTTTTTTTGCAATTAAAAAACCCTTTGATTTTCTTTTATAACCTCTACTTAGAATAGCTAATTCGTTATGTTGATTGAGTTCTTTAATTAAATACTCTACCAAAGGAGTTTTTCCTGCTCCTCCAATTTTTAAACTTCCTACACTAATAATTTTAGTGCTAAATTTAGTTATAGTTAAAAAATTATACTTGTAAAGTATATTTCTTAACTCTATAACAACACAATATAAAATTTGTGTTATTATTAGAATAGGATATAAGATTAATTTTATTAATTGCATTTAATTCTAAAAATAGAAATGTAAGATTAAATAATCTTATTTTTGTACATCAAACATAAGAATTGAATTCATGAAGTTAATAGAAATAATTGAATATTTAGAAAGTGTTGCTCCATTATCTTATCAAGAGCCATATGATAATAGTGGACTATTATTAGGTGATAAGAATTTGAATGTAAAATCTGTTTTAACGTGTTTAGATTGTACAGAAGAAGTGATTGAAGAAGCAATAAACAATAATTGTAATTTAATTATATCTCATCATCCTTTGTTATTTAAACCTATTAAAAAAATAACTCATTCAAATTATAACGAGAGAATAATTTATCAAGCGATTAAACATGATATTGCTATTTATGCGATGCACACTAATTTAGATAATATTGAAGAAGGGGTGTCATTTATTTTTGCTAAGAAATTAGGCTTGAAAAACTCACAAATTTTAAAGAAAAAAGAAAATACTTTAACACAATTAATCACATATTGTCCTAAAAAATTTTTAAAAAAAATAGAGGGTGCTTTATTTAGTGTTGGGGCAGGAAAGGTAGGTTCAAAATATGATCAATGTTCATTTAATATGGAGGGAATAGGTGGTTTTAGACCTAATGATAATGCTAGGCCTTATATTGGAGATAATAACATAAGAACCACTCAAGGTGAAATGAAATTAGAATTAATTTTTCCAACATATTTAGAAAAAAAAATAGTTATGACACTTTTTGAAACACATCCGTATGAAGAAGTTGCTTATCAGTTAATTAGATTAGAAAATAATAATTCAACAGTTGGCGCGGGTGTTATTGGTGATTTAAAAAAAGAAATGGATGTTATATCTTTTTTTAAATTTTTGAAAACAAAATTCCCATTTAAAGTGCTAAAACATACTTCTTTTTCAAAGGCAAATAAAGTTAAGAAAATTGCTTTTTGTGGTGGGGCAGGTGTTTTTCTTTTAAATGAAGCCATAAATAAAAACGCAGATATATATATAACTTCTGATTTTAAATATCATGATTTTTTTGAGGTAGATAAAAATATAATAGCAGTAGATATTGGTCATTATGAGTCTGAGCAATTTGTTCCAAATTTAATTTCTGAAATACTAAAGAAAAAATTTCCTAAATTAGCAGTCGATTTTACACATATTAATACTAATCCAATAAGTTATTACTAAAATTATGGCAACTAAAAAAGCAGAAAAAAAAGAATTGTCAATAGCAGAAAAGTTAGATCAACTGGTCGCTTTACAGAATATAGATTCTTCAATTGATGAAATAAGAATTTTAAGAGG
>MDTB01138603.1_pt1 | contig 10945 bp, 11 predicted proteins | sample 811161 | NCBI WGS metagenome assembly MDTB01 (sample SAMN05326650, study PRJNA326480) | marine metagenome | isolation source: seawater | place: Mediterranean Sea | collected 2009 | reverse complement strand
GGTCTTGGGGTGGTGCATTCTTCATTTTTTTATCATTGTTATCTCAAACCTGGATAGATGTTCAAATTAATGAGTGGTACAAAGGTTTTTACGATCTACTTCAAAAAGCTACCGAAAGAGACATATCAGAGTTTTATGATGGAATTTTCTTATTTATGAAACTAGCTATTCCTTATGTAATCATTTACACAGTCACAAATTATTTTACAAGATTGTGGGCGTTCAGGTGGAGAGAGGCAATGACTTTTTCATATATGCCATATTGGAGAAAAATAGATGCAAAAGTTGAGGGAGCTTCTCAGAGAATACAAGAAGATTGTATGAATTTTGCGAAAATTGTTGAAAGTTTAGGTCTGCAAGTTGTTAGAGCAATAATGCTCTTAATTGCCTTTATACCAATTTTATGGGGGCTTTCATCAAATGTTGTCATTCCATTTTTTAAAGATATTAATGGATCACTAGTTTGGGTTTCATTAACTGCTAGTTTGGGTGGTTTAATAATAAGTTGGATAGTCGGAATAAAATTGCCCGGTTTAGAATACAATAATCAAAAAGTTGAAGCAGCTTTTAGAAAAGAATTAGTTTACGGAGAAGATGATAGAAAAAATTATGTTAAACCACCTACAATATTAGAGTTATTTACTGGTATTAAATTTAATTATCATAGACTATTTTTACATTATGGATATTTTGACTTATGGTTAATAATGTACAATCAAACTATGATAATTGTACCATATTTATTAATGGGTCCGGGTTTATTTACTGGAGCTATGACATTGGGTGTTTTAATACAAACCTCTAGTGCCTTTAGAGAAGTTCAAAGTAGTTTTTCACTTTTTTTACAAAACTGGACCAGAATAACAGAACTCAGATCAATTTATAAACGACTGAATGAATTTGAGAAAGCTATTGGGTTTAATAAGCCCTTGAGAAAACCTAGAAAATCTGATGTAAGAGCTTAATGGAGCTCTACCTAAAACTAATTGATGTTCTTTTTCCTGTATTTTTAGTTATTGGCATTGGTTATTATTTCGGAAAAAAAAATCCTAAATTTAGTACTGACTTTATAACAAAATTAACTGGAACTTTTGGTACTCCTGCATTAATTTTTTATTCCCTAACTTCAACCGGTGTTAATTTAGATACGTTTATTGAATTTTTCACATATAAAGTAATTTTAATTTTTTCTTTTTCTATTGTAGGAATTATAACTTTATTAATCACTAAAAGAGATATAATTTATGAATTACCCCCATTAATTCTACCAAATAATGGAAATATTGGTTTATCAGTTTGTTTATTTGCATACGGAAATCAAGGTTTGGGTATTGCTGGTGCTATAGCCTCAGTTATAATGCTCTTGCACTTTACTCTTGGTATTTTTCTTGCAAAAAAAGAGATCGACTTTAAAGTTTTGTTTAAAAATGGACCCATTTACGGAATTCTTTTAGCCTTAATTTTTTTATATTTTGAATTAGACGTTCCTATTTATCTTGAGAACGCCACTTTTTTAATTTCATATGCTACTATATTCCTGGTTTTACTTGCTCTTGGTGTTGCCTTAACGAAATTAAAAGTCTTTTCTTTTAAGTTGTCTCTTATCAACTCTTTCACCAGAATGGTAATTGGGCCAATAATAGGTTTTTTATTGATTCAATTCTTTAATTTAAAGGGTGTGGAGGCGGGTGTGTTGTTCATTCAAAGCGCAATGCCGAGTGCTATTCTTACATATCTAGTTGGCTCTATGTATTCGCCTAAAAGAGTTGTTGATAGTATTGCAAGTACGATCTTTGTATCCACCACCATATCTTTTTTAACTCTTCCTTTTATAGTTTATCTCTCTCTTAAGTATTTTAGCTAAAATTACATTTCTCTTATCTTAAAGTTTTACTTTAAGTTTATAATTTATAGTACTGTTTTTACTGAACATTTTGATATGTAATAATATTAAAAGCAGTAAATACCGGTACTTTTAAACTTTAATTTTATTGCCTGGTGCATAAGGACAATAAAATGGCTTAAAATAAAGATTATTTGATCTATATCATTCAATAATCGATGTATTGAAAGGGTCAAATGAAGGTTGAAAAGGGGAGCAATGCAGTATTAGAATATAGCGATTAATGGGCCATATATGGGCCTATTTTGAGCGTTTATACATATCGGGTTCTATACACCACATAAAACCTTGTTATTTATCAAAATACATCTTCAGATTGTAAAAAACGTTGAAAAATAAGTGTTTTTCGGGATAAAAAGGGGTCTATTTTAGTTGTTTTTTTGGTATCTGGAGTAATTTTTTGAACCCTTGTTTGGACCTACAAACATCATGGTCCATGCTGATTTACCTTCTGGTATCCTTAAACTGTGTCTATCTGTGCCTTTTCTAAAGCCTATATAGCCAGGACCTCTCCAAAAAGTACCATTTTCTCTAGTTTCCCAGTATCCGCCCTTAAGGATTAAAGTAATATAAGACCAGTAATGGTCATGTAGATCGCCTCTATCGCTCTTTAAAATTTGATGAATAAATATATTGAAAGGGAACCACTTAGGTCTTTTACGAAATAATGGATAATATCTAACCATAAACGGTTCAGCTTTGTCATAATCGGGCCAGCTCGGACCTCTGTCTAGAACTACACGTTTACGATTTTTAAAAAGCATACCTGATTATAATAATTCATAGCTTGACATCTGAAAAATGATAATTTATAAAGTTCCGATAATTAATGGTTATCGGAAAATATTTATGAATGATCTAGTAACTGATGTTAAAAGCCTTGAATTAGAAACTCTAAAGAATTTAAAAAGTTCTAAAGCAGCTAATACCCTGAGGGCTTACAAGGCAGATTTTAAAGATTTCACAGTCTTTTGTCACAAAAATGGACTTAATCCGATGCCCTCAGAACCCAAAATAATTACTCTGTATTTAACGCATCTTTCTAAATCCTCAAAATTTAGCACCTTAAAAAGAAGATTAGCCTCAATAAGTGTTATTCATAAGTTAAATGGTCATTATTTAGATACAAAACATCCAATAATCAAAGAAAATTTATTAGGCATTAAACGTGCTAAAGGAACATATCAAAAAGCAAAAAAACCCATATTAATCAGTGATTTAAAATTAATTATTAATGCAATTAATCAAGATAAATCATCTAAAAACAAACTTGAAAACAAGGCTTTGCTATTAATTGGGTTTTCAGGAGGGTTTAGAAGATCAGAATTAGTATCTGTTGAGTATGAGGATGTAGAATTTGTTAAAGAAGGAGTAAAAATCTTTGTAAGAAGGTCTAAAACCGACCAATCTGGTGAAGGAATGACCAAAGGTATCCCCTACTTTACCAACCCAGTGTACTGTCCGGTAATTTCAATCAAAAACTGGATAGAAGAAAGCAAGATAAAATCAGGTAAAATTTTTGATATGTCAGATAAAAATGTTGCTCTAATTATAAAAAAATACGCGGCTTTAGCTGGTCTAGATCAGGGAAAATATTCAGGTCATAGCCTAAGATCAGGTTTTGCAACATCAACGGCTGAACTCGGTGCAGAAGAACGAAGTATTATGGCAATGACTGGTCACAAAACAACTCAAATGGTTAGGAGATATATAAAAGAAGCCAACTTATTTAAAAACAATGCTCTTAACAAAATTAAAATATGATTAGATCGATTTTGACAAATGCATATAAAATAAAATTATTCAAAAGATTAATACCCAGTTTAATAAAATATATAAGCAAGTATAATAAAAAATTAATTAATATTGATCACAATAATAGAAATATCTATTTAAACCTAAAAAATCCAATAGATAGAGAAATATATTTAAAAAACGCATATGAAAAAGAACAAATTAATTATTTAATTGACATAATTAAAAAAGAAAAAATTAAAATATTTTATGATATAGGTGCGCACACAGGGTATTACTCATTAGAAGTTTCGAACTTAGACGATGTATTTATACACTCTGTTGAACCAATAAAATCAAATTACGATCATTTAAAGTTAAATATAGAATCCAATAACATTAAAAATATTAAGATATATAATTTTGCATTATCAAATGAAAATACAAATAAAGAAATGTGGGTATCAGATAAGAATAAAACTGGCGGATATGCAATTTATAATAATAATGATGAAGAATTAAAAAAATATGATTTAAGTAAAAATTACAGAACTATAGTAAAAACCATTAAAGGAGACGACATATTTAAAACCATAGGATCAGTTATAGCTTTGAAAATCGACGTAGAAAGACACGAAAAAGAATTAATAGATGGTATTAAAACTTTACTTCTTAATAATAAAGCTGTGATACAAATTGAAATTTTTGATAAGAGAAAAAAAGAGGTGGAAGAATTATTAAATTCAATAAACTTTATTCAATTCTACTCAATTGGTAAAGATTATTATTTTAAAAATTTCTAAAATTAATTTAAATAAAATTGTTAATTTTATTCTTAATAATTGAAAATTTTTCTCTATAAATTTTGTAATAGTTTTTTATATATAAACTATATCTTTTAACTAATTCGTCACTCGATTTATCAACAATATCAATTATTTTAATATTAAAACTAGCAGCTGCATGAGTGAGAGCACCATGACAGGATATTAAAACTTTAGTTTTTCTCAATAAGGATTCAAGTTCAAGAAAAGTGGGATTCTTAACAAGAATAATATTTTCTTTAATATTATTAACATAAATATTTTTACTTAATTTGTTAATAGAGTTCAGCTCCAATCTTTCAATTAAATTATTAGTTTTTAGACCCGTTGTGATTAGTATATTATTTTTTTCTGATATAGACTTTAAAAAGTTTGTAAACTCTTCAAATGAGGGATTAATATCGTTATATTTTTTTATGTAAGTTGCATTAAACCATTTTTCATCCAAATGAATTTGAATAGAATTCTGAAATGGTATTTTTGATGAAAAGTTATTATCTTTTTTTTTAGTTAAATAATCAAAGTTATTAATTGTATTATTAATATCAGAAAATCTTAATAAATCTTGATGTAAATTATTTAAATCATTTCCAAATATATCATAAGAAAATTTTATTTTGAACAATTTACAAAAAAAAGCCTGCTTTTTATTTACAAATTTGGAAACTTTTTTATGTGATTTTAAAAAACATGAAAAAATGATAGATCTATCTTTGCCATCAAATACTAAAATCTTATCATAACTTTTTCTTGATAAATTTATAAAAAATTTGATTTTTTTAATAATATTCTTTTTCGGGAATAGATAAACATTGTCAATAAAATCAAATGTTTTTGCATATGTGTAATTTCTTTCCGAAGCTATAACAGTTAACTCTGACTCAGGAAAATTTTGCTTTATAGTTTTTATTGAAGGACAAGTTAATAATAGGTCCCCTATCCTATCTGTTCTAAATACTAAAATATTTTTAGTCACTATCAATTTTTTTAAATAAAATATCGCCTTTTTTAATAGCTGTTCCCGGCTTTAATAGCTTTAAGTTACTGACGTTATTCAAATTTATATCCTCTTGTTTTAAGCTCATTAATTTAATAGTTTTTTCAATTGAATTAGGCATTATTGGATAGAGCAATATACTTATTGATTTAATCTGATTTAAAATACAATACAACACTGTATTCATTCTATTTAAATTTGATTTTTTTAATTTCCATGGTTCAAGATCATTAAAATATTTATTTGAATTAAAAGAGAAATTTATTATTTCTTTGACATATAAATTAAGTTCTTGATTATCCATCATTTCCTTTAATTCGGGTAATTTGTTTAATATGTCATTCAATAATTCCTTATCTCTATCATCGTATTCTTCTGGCTTAGGAATTTTTGAATTACAATTTTTTTCTACAAAGGTAAATACTCTTTGGCACAGATTTCCAAAGTTATTTGCTAAGTCATTATTAATACAATTTTTTAAATTCTGTAATGAAATACTTCCATCATTTCCTAATGATACTTCTTTAATTAAATAGTATCTAAGTTGATCAACACCATAATTTTTAATTATTTCCAAAGGATCCAAGATGTTTCCCAAAGATTTTGACATCTTTTTTTCATCTGAAAGTATCCAACCATGGCCATATACTCTTTTTGGAGTTTCGAGTTTTGCAGCGAGTAAAAAGGCCGGCCAATATATTGCGTGAAACCTTAGTATATCTTTTCCTATTATATGAAGATCTGCTGGCCAGAATTCCTGATATAATTTATCTTTAGTATTTGGAAATTTCAGAGCACTTATATAATTTGTTAAAGCATCTAGCCATACATAAATAACATGCTTTTTGTTATTTGGTACTGGTATTCCCCAAGAAAAAGATGTTCTACTTACAGATAAATCCTTGAGACCTTTCTTAACAAAATTAATAACTTCTTTTTTTCGAGAAGGAGGAAGAATAAAATTAGGATTATTTTCATAAAATTTGATTAGTTTATTTTGCCAGGCAGAAAGTTTGAAAAAATATGACTCCTCCTCAACCCATTCAACTTTTGATCCTGATGATTTTGATTTTTTTATACCATTCTCATCTACAATCTCATCTTCATCATAGTAGGCTTCATCAGATACAGAATACCATCCACTGTACTTATCCAGATATATGTCTCCAGATTTTTCAAGTCTCTTCCAAATTTCATTAACAGATTCGTAATGTCTTTTCTCTGTTGTTCTTATAAAATCATTATTAGACAAATTTAATGTTTTAGTTAAATTTTTAAAAGTGTCTGATAATTCATCGCAAAATATCTTGGGATCTTTATTATTTTTTTTTGCTTCTCTTTGAATTTTTAATCCATGTTCATCTGTTCCAGTTAAAAAATAGACATTAAAATTATCCAATCTTTTAAATCTTGCAAAAACATCTGCTATAATACTTGAATATGCATGACCCATATGGGGCTTACCTGATGGATAATATATTGGGGTCGTTATATAAAAATTATTTTTTTGCATGTTAAAATAATTCCTTAAAAGATTCTAAAACAGACCCCTTAGATAGATTAAATCTTTCGAATTGAAACAGTTTTTTATTTATATTATTTTTAATAAAATCAATTTTTAAATAATTAGATTTATACATGTTGATATTTTTATGAATCTTCAAATCTAATAAAAATTTTATTGTATCTATATATATTTGATCTTTACTTTTCCTAAATTTGTCTAAAAAGATATCTACAATTAAACGCAAGTCCCTTTTTTCAACTGTATTTGCCTGGTATAAACATTCCGATATCCGTAATATCTGACCTGGAGAGTTTTTTAAAAGAAAATTAGAATGGTTCGGAATCTGAATATCAAATTTATCCATTAAATTTTTTAAGATTTTTTCTTTTCTAAATCTGTTTATAAAAACTTTAAACTCGATAGACCTGGATTTAAGCGTGTCTATCATTTTACTTCTTTTGTTGTTTATCAATATTAAATAATTGAGTTCCGAAGGTTCTTCAACTAATTTAAGCAATGCATTAACAGCATTTAAATTTAAAAGCTCAACATCATCAATTATAGTAAATTTTGGTAAATTATTTAGTGAACTAGTGCTGAATTTTTTTTTTATCTCCCTAACCTCCTCAATACTTACATTTTTATTATTGTCTTTACCAATATAAGAAAAATTTTGATTAACATTTGATAATATATTTTTGTAAAAAATACTTGATGTATTTATCTTGAGACTTTTTAAATCGTATTTATCTTTAGAGTTGTTAGAAAAAAAAAAAATTTATTAAATGAAAAGAAAGCGTAAATTTTCCAGAACCTTTTTCTCCAGTTAATAGCAATACTTTAGGAAATTTATTTTTTTCTTTAAGTTTCGCCAAGTCATTAAAATAATTATCCAAACCAAATAACTGTGTAGAATAAATTGGATTAAACTTGTCGGATTTATTATTTACCATTGTTAATTTATTTTTTTTTCTACAATTTTTAATATTTTATTATGAATTTTGTTATCATCATTAGAGTTATCAAATATTTTATATTTTGCCTTATTTTTTTTTGCAATTTTTAAAAATGCATTTTGTGCTTTAATATAAAAAGATTTGGAAAACTTGTCATATCGATTTTTGGTTCTCCTATTTTTTATACGTTTAAGTGATTTGCTAATTTTTATTTTTAATACAAATGTAAGATTAGGCTTAAGTTTGCCTAATATATATTTGTGAACTGTATCTATTAAATTTTTATTAACCTTTTTACCATAAACCTGGTATGAATATGTTGAGTCTATAAATCTATCGCATATTACAATTTTTTTACTTTTAAGAGCAGGTTTAATTTTATTTTCAATATGCTCATTTCTTGCCGCTAAATAAAGCAAAGTGTCTGTGTATTTGTGAAATTTTTCTTTGTTATTTTTTTGAAAATAATCATCTAATATTATTTTTCTAATTTTTTCTGCTCTTTTAGTGCCACCAGGTTCTCTTGTTAAAATGACGGAATAACCTTTCCTTTTGAGTGATTTGAAAAGTTTTTTACTTATAAAAGATTTACCAGAACCTTCGATACCCTCAAAGACTATAAAAAGAGATTTTTTTTTAAACATCTCCCCAAATCATATAATTAAAAGATAAAAATAAGCTTTTAATGAAATTAACTTTTTTTATATTTTCGCTTGAATAAATTTCAATATTTCTTTTTCCACTTGATGTTTCAATCATTAAATTTCCAATTTTATCATCTTTAACTATTGGTGCTTTTATTGGACCAGAATATAACAATGAAACTTTCAAATCTTTTAATTCGTTTTTATTAATTGTTATGTATACATCCTCTTTGACATATCCTTTAACTTTTTCAATTTTGCCAAGCCACACATTGAGATCAAAAACAGGAGAGTCTTTTTCAGCAATTTTATAAGTATTTGTGTTTCTTAAACCCCACGAAATTAATTTTAGAGATTCGTTCGATCTTGCTTTTTTTGTTTGAAAACCACTTATTACGGAAATAAGTCTTCTTTCTTCACCAATAACTGATGCTGCCAAGGAATATTTTTCTGAGTCTAAATAACCAGTTTTAATACCATCCGCTCCTATTCTTTTGTACAAGAGAGGGTTTCTATTACCTTGTTTGATCGGGTCACCACCAGTTCTATCCCATGTAAATTCAGTTTCTTTAAAATACTCATAGTACTCGGGATAATTTGATATTAAATATTTTGACATTATTGCAATATCTTTAACCGTTGAATAATTTTGAGGATCGTTTATCCCAGAAGAATTGGACCAGTTTGTATTTTCTAAACCAATTTCTTCAGATTTCTCATTCATTATTTCAGCAAAATTCTCCTCTGAGCCAGCAATCGCCTCAGCTAAAGCTACACAAGCATCGTTACCTGAAACAACAATTATACCTCTTAGAAGCTCTTCTATTGTTACAGTGTCGTTAATCATAATGAACATTGAGGAAAATCCCTTTTGAGACAATCTCCAAGCATTCTCAGATACTACTGTTTCATCATCTAATTTAATTTTACCTTGTTTTAATAAATCAAAGGCAATAATAGACGTCATAATTTTGGTCATGGAAGCAGGATATATGTGAACATCTGGATCAATTTCATATAAAATTTTTCCAGAATTATAATCCATTAAAATTGCACTCTTTACATCTATTTTTGGTAAAGCAATTAAACTAGAAATAAAGCTAAAAAAAATAAATAATATAAAAAGTTTAATTTTAATCATTTTTAATATCAAGATCTTCAAATCCATACTTGTTTAACGCAAAGTAATCATTTTTTAAAGTGTTAATTGATCTATATGGTCCTGATGAAAGTTCAAACCTATTTTTAGCTAATTTTTTAACCTTTAAAAGTTCTTTTTTAACATGTTTATTAGCCAAACTATCTTTAAGCGAATTTGCAGTTTTTATTGAATAAAATTCTCCAACAACTATTGAAAATTTTTTCATCTTTTTTTTGGATTTAGATGATTTAGTTTTGGAAATATTATTTATTGTAATTTTTTCAACTGGTGCCTTATTAATAACGTTTTTTTCTTCTTTGAAAATTACAGCCTTCTTTGCAACAAATGATTTATTTTTAGTTCTTTCGTAGAATTCTACATAGGGAAATTCTGGGTTGAGATTTAATTCATCGGCAACTTTTTTAGAAACAACGAGATTAAAGAAGTTGGGGTACTTGGCTTTTTTAGTAATCTTCAATTGGAGTGATTTATTGTTTTCTGGGTTAGTGAGTATAACAACTTTATTTCTACCTAGTTTCCTGTGAGCCACTTCTAAGTTATTATTGTCTAATTTTTTAGAAATAACTTTATTTCTATAATCGGAATCCTGATATATTATTGCAAAACCTTTTGAACTATATGGTGTAAATTGGTTTGATTTCATTGAGCCATTATATGAAGATGCACATGAATTTAAAAAAAGAATAAAAATAACAAATCTATATTTCATTTTTAAATTTCTCCTTTAAAGTACAAACGGCAAGTGCAAATCTTAAAGATCTATTCCATTTTAGTATCAGTTCATAATTTGCGAAAACAATGAACGCCGGATCTAAGTTTTCTGCACCTGGTATTATATCTCTGTCTGGTATAATTATAGCTGATAAAATATTTTCATCTTCAATTACGCCGTCAATTGAATCTAAATATTTTTTAAAAAATTTAACCTTCTTTTTGTTATGAATCTTTCTAGCTGAACTATTTAAATATTTTTTTGGTATTCCTTTTTTAAGTTTAACCCTAAAAAAACAAGGTTGATTTTTTTTCCATCCGATTTTTTTAATATAATTTGCTGCCGATGCAAAAGAGTCATCAATTTTTTTTAATTCAATATCAGTATTGTCGTTATAGTCAATCGCATAACTTTTTATAGTTGAGGGCATAAATTGAAAATTACCAAAAGCACCTGCCCATGAACCGAATAGTATACTTTTGTCGATGATGCCTTCGTCAATAAGC
>MDTB01136628.1_pt1 | contig 10945 bp, 6 predicted proteins | sample 811161 | NCBI WGS metagenome assembly MDTB01 (sample SAMN05326650, study PRJNA326480) | marine metagenome | isolation source: seawater | place: Mediterranean Sea | collected 2009 | reverse complement strand
TCCGTCCATTCTGGATGGGGGTACATTGAGCGACCTATATAATTTCTTTTTGAAGTACTCAATATCCGTGATTTCACCAAGGTTTTGGCCTCCAGGCAAAGTAGAAATTTCAGTACCACGTCCTCCCTCTCGTCGTGGTAACCAAAAATCCTCAAGCATCGCCATGTACTTTTTGTCATCTCGAACCTCTCCTGTAGATGCGTCGTATACAAGTTTGTTACGATATCTCATCATCACATCTCTGAGATATTGCTCTGCTTTAACTTTAGGTAAATTACCTACATCTATGTAGAATATTCTTCTTTCTGGAGCACGGGATAATCTGTATATAACAAGAGCATCTTCAATCATTCTAAGTTGATTGAGAGACTTAATTGACTTATGAAGATATGAAAGAACTGATCCTTTATTTCTATCAACTAATCCAGAAGTACAATATGTAATAGAATCCTTTGCCATTTTAATTCCCTGGCTTGCACCAGTTGCATTAATATTACCTGTAGGATACTTACCACCTGGATTGTATATAAAATATTCTTCTATTTCTGGAAATGAGTAATCCATAGGATTATCATTATTCTTCATTACTGGATTTGCATACTTATCATTTTCATTCTTCTTTGCTTGACGGACATGACGCATTTTCATTGCATCAATATAACGAAGTTCTTGAATCCCCTCCATAGGGTTCTTCAAATCAATAATTTTATGATAGTAAATTCTACCATCAATATACCAGTTTCTATAGATCTCGTGAGATTTTTTATCAAAATCTAATAGATCTTTAATATATTTAAATTCATCTCTAATTTTATTTTTAATACCATCACTAGCATTAAGATTAGAGAGTTCAATTTCCACTGGAGTATCATATGAATCTGATACAATAGCTTCATTTACAATATCTTCAATAGCACTATCCGATTCTGGATGAAGTGCCATTTCACGATATCTTTTAATCAGATCATATTCAGTGCGATAAACACCTTCAATATCAACATAAGAACCAAAAAAACCACTACTAGCATAGTGATCTACCGAGTCCTCGTTATTAGGAGGAACTGGTGAGATCGCTGTTTTAGATAGTGGTTCGGTGTCCTCTATAGAGAACCCAAATAATTTCGCCATGATCTATTTAAATTTTATCCGTATACCTATTTAGTTACCCATTTGGACCGCCAGCCCCAGCAAGAGAGAATGTCTGAACTTGGAAATCAACCGTAAATTCTTCAATTGCATCAGAAGAATCATAAGAAAGATCAATTGCAGATATATTTGTTGGGAAGATATCAATAAATTCATATTCTTTCAATACTGCATTAGCATCTCCATCACTAGTTTTACTGCTTGTAGCTGAACCTCTACCAAGTTGATAAACTTTAGCATTGGTCATATACGCTGCAGGATCTGTAGCACCAAGGTTATTGGAAAGTTTTGAAATCAAATCCATCCACTCTTCCATAGCATTCCTAAGTCTGAATCCTTCATCGTTAATGATTGTTACTGTCCATACATCGAAAGTTCTGTCTCCAGCAACTTTAAAAATACGACCCCTGAACGGAACATCAATGTTTGCGATATTAGATGCAGGTAGATTAGCAGCCTTACACATATATCTGAAGTTATCAGCATCCCAAGCAATACCTGCAGGTAAAGTTGTTAATTCAACTTCAAATAAATTGGGTCTAGCACCGCCCCCAATCAGGGCGGCCTTAAAATCGGAAATCGATTTGTTCTCTCTGGTTGTTGCCATTTTTAGTGTTCTCCTTTAGTTATGTGAATGATAATCAATTAAACTCGACCTGCGACTTCTTCAAATGAAACTCCTGTTCTAGTAGCAACGAACGTAAGTGTTACGTAGTTGATAGACTTGGCAGGTTTCAGGAAGATGTCAGCTCTAAATTCATTGTTATCTATAACATCAGGTGTATTGTTTGTCGTGTCGCAAACAACTAGGAATCCGTAAAGTCCACGTTTTGCTTCAACATCCCTTAAGTAAGGTTCAACAATGTTTCTAAAGTTCGCTCTTGTTAACTCATCGTTGAGTTCAAAGAGTTGTGCTTCTGCAGCCTTTTGAAGTGCTTGCTCAATTGTTAAGAATAAACGACGAACGTTAATTCTATCAAATGCAGATGCGTATGCCAGAGCAGTTTTGTCTCCGAAGAGCATTGTTCCTGTTCCAGGTTTTGTAATGACCGCATTTATTCTTTGTGGATACAGTTGATCTCTTTGATCTTTTGTAGGATTATATGCAAGTTTAACTGCATTATTAATCATACCTCTTTGCTGTCCAGCAGGAGAGAACCAAGGATATGCAACAATATTTGTGCGTGTCATCAGACCAGCAATATCTGCATTGGTCGGAATGTACCTAAACTCGTTATTAAATCTATCGTATGTATACTTATATCCAGTATCAAAGATCGCATATGATGAAGAAGTTAGTGGACTGAAGTATGTTAATAGATTTGTTGTCTGAGTTGTTGTGTTAGTGATATTTACAATGTCTGCCTTATGAGGACCAATACATGCAACACAGTCTTTTCTATTTGCAGCAATAGCAATCAATTTATTTGCTTTTGCTTGTGATTGATCTTTAGCACCAAGACTTGGACCCATGATCAAGTAATCAACTTGAACTTCCTCTGTATTAGAGAATTTATCATAAGATGTCATCAAGTCTGATAATGTGGCAGTCATACCACCATTCTCACCAGTTGCAGGAACTCCAGCACTGTAATCTTCTCCACCACCAAGGGCGTAAGTTACGTTACCTATTGCAGCGAATACATTATCCTGTGCTTTTTGACCCCAAAGACCTTGAGCAGTTGTGTATTTTGTATACGCAGTTGAGAATCCAGTTGCTCTAGGTTCAGTTGGATGACCATCCTTAGTTTTGTTTGCTAAGTCAATAGCCTGTGATGGATTGTATCCAGCATAAACATTTGGTGAGAAATCTGCAAGGAATTGCTTGTACCAGATTTTTTGAGGTGAATTTACTGCAGAAACTGTATCTAATGCTTTAGATATAGAAACATGCTTCTCAAGTATTTGACCTTTAATTCCAGTAACTGTTCCGTAATCATCAACAACAGCAACGTGAATTCCATCACCTTCACCATTTCTATCGGTTACATAAACGTTAGAAGTTGGTTTTGGTGCCAGTGACTTCCAGAAAACTACTGAGTTTTCTAGTGCCAATGTCTGACTATTGTACCAGTCTGTTGTTGTCTGAACAGGGAATATTATAGCAGTTTTACCACCACCAGTAGTACCAGTGTTAATACCTGCGTTGTTTACGAACCAAACACTATCGTCTGTATCAAATGATGCATACTGTGTATTCTCTGCGTAATCTATTCTAGTTTCAGTTCCAGCACCATCAACTCGTGCAACAACCTTAACATCAAAACTACTTGCACTATTTGTAGCATCAGTAGAAACACCAGTAATGATACCTTTTAAGTATCCACTGAATGTTGATGTGCTTCCTGCACCAGGAACCACTACGTTTGAAAGTTGAGCAGTAACACCATAACCTATAATTGCACCAGCAGCATATGGGTCTGTTGTTGTAATTCCGATTGTTTGATCTGCTAAATCATCAATGAAGCAAACCTTTAATCCATTTGCCCATGAACCAGGATTCTTAGCAGAATATGTGTAAGCACTTGACTCACTGTAATTTTCTTGGTAATCGTCGTAATTCTTAATTTTGAGTGTAGAAGTATTAGCAACACCAACACCAGCATTGGCGTTGTTTAAATTCGTGTTGTCTGTTCTACAAACTTTTAGTACACCACCGTATCCTAAGAAAGATGCTGCACTCATCCAATATGAATACTGCGAATCTGTAGAAAGTGGTTTACCGAAGACATTTATCAAGTCTTCTTCCGTAGAAATATCAATAGGTTCATCAATAGGTCCAATTGGAAATGGGCCTGCGATAGCACCAATGTTATCCAATACATTCTCAGCTCTTCCTACCGTTAAGTCAACCTCCCTGGTTAACACACCAGGAGATAATTGAGGAGTCGCCATGCTTTTTGTCTCCGTTAGTCTCAGTTAATCTGAAAATATTTATTAAAAACTACATTTACGAGAGGTATTCCCACATATATGATTTATCACCATACTCATCTGCTTTAAACCATCTATCTCCCTCATCATCAACAAAGTTGTCATCACCCATACCATCATCCATAAAACCAAATGGTGCCATGTCTTGTTCTATTGCATTTTTTTGTTCTTCATACAATCTTTTACGAACATCCTGATCTGTTAATTCCTTGAAATAATCCTGTTGAACTAACCATGCATATATGACAAGACACATTGCAAGGTCATCATTACACCCATCTTCTGCCTCAAATGAATTATTTTTCTGAATGAATGTAGTCAATTCACTCATAATCTCATAGTCACATGAAAGAAGTTTATCAGATTCTATTAATGTTTTTAAGTTAAGAGCACCAACTTTCTTCACAGTTTTGGACATCTTAACTCCAAGCTGAGTCTTCTTACCAGAGAATCCCTGACCCACAACTTGTCCTGCTCTACCTCTCATTGAACACATAAGGAGATTTTTATATTCCAAATCATAATTTAATATAGATGCTACTTGATCTCCAATATCATTTACTTCACATAAAACAAATGCATCATTATAACTCTTACCAACATCGTTAATGATGGTAGGAAATAACATTGGTTTTATTTCATTATTTCTATACTTTGCTACTACTGCATGAGGAAACTCTGTTATATCAACAACTACAAAAGCAGAATAATCTTTATTTACACCACGAGCAACGTCTACTGACATAACATAATCATGACCTTTTATTGGATCAACATATACATCTAAACCAGCACTTCTTGTAGATGGTTCTTGATAAACCATTGTCCTTAATTTACTAGGAGCAATAAGAGTATCAACAGATCCTAAGAACTCACACTCAAACTCAATCTTGAATTGTTGTTCGGATGTGTTAGCAATTGTTTGTTCTCGCCAAACATCATCCCTACCAGGAACTTCTGACCAATGAACATCCGTAGGGACATATTGATTCTTTCCTCTTTCTGCATCATGCCAATACCTGTAGAAATGATTCATCCCGTGAGGGGTAGAAACCATTATGACTTTCGTGCTTTGACCAGAAGTAATAGTAGGATAAACAGAGGCAAAAAACGAATCAGCAATATGATTTGGAACGAATGCAAACTCGTCCAAAAACAAGATGTTGAAAGACATTCCTCGAACAGCTGAGGCAGAAGTTGACGCAGCCAGGATTCTGGAACCATTTTCTAACTCCAATGAACCTTTATTCCACGATATGATTCCTTGCTGCATCCATTTGGGCAAGTTCTCATATGCAGTTTGTAATCTACCTAACAAATCTCTAGCAGTTGCTGCTTTGTTTGCAAGTATACCAATATTTACATTATCATTAAATACGGCATAATGCAATAAGTAAGACACCGATGTTGTAGACTTACCAGTCTGACGAGGCATCTTACAAATATTAAATCTATGTTGGTGGAAGTTTCTAATTAACTTCTCTTGAAAATCATAAGGTTTGAATCCAACCAAACCTTCATCCAAACTAACAATTTTTACATGTTGTTTTGCAAAATATACTGGATCATTTTTACACGCAATAAATTCAAGAACTTGCTCTTTGGTAAATTCTTGTTGTACATTGGCCTTCTTTAGAAGAGGGTTACCAAGATATACATTGTCTATTTGTGTTCCCATAATTAAGTCATTTCATAAGTTTGTCCAAAGTGTTGTCTGTCGTGTTCTATAGTTTTTCTTTGTAGTTCAAGTATTTTTTCTAATTTTTCTAATTTTTTTTCTAGTTCTTTAGTTTTATCTTCCCCCTGTAGTTTGGAGGAGGGGTTCTCCTGGTTCATGTTCCGATACTTGGTAGTTCCAGAGTTTAGCATTAGGATACACTTTTCTCACTTGATCCTGTACTTCTCTGCGTGAGGGTTTTTTGACTGAGGGGAAGAACATTTTTATCATGTAGTTCTTTCCTCTCCAAGCCAAATATACATCTATTATATTTCCGACTTTATTGTAATTTGGTAAACGAGTTGCTTCTCCTATATTATCAGATGTCTCTATGTATGAGAATCTATGCTTTGGAACCTTCATGGGTTCTGGTTTAATTATGTCAATAAACTCATAAGAGACTCCACTTAGTTCATTTTTAAATTCAGTATCTTCATCAATTTTATGATGACTTTCACCACACTTAACGCATGGGTCTTGGCCACAATCATCACAATCACATTCTGATTCATGTAGACTAGCGATCTTATCACCAACCTTAACATTATTTTCTTCAAACCATCCTCTGTTAACTTCTAGTGCAAACATAACATCCGCATCAGAATAAACAGGACTGCTTCTCAAAGGTTCTAATTCTTTGATACTTTCAATAACACCTTCTTCACTAATAAAAGCAATATCTAGTGGAATAGTAGTATGTCTCATATGGAAAGACTTTTCACCCACTTCATCAAAAATGAATAGCATTCCGCTATCGGAATCTAAATTTTCCCTAAACATTAAACCCAAATTAAATTGAGCAGATGTTTTTGGAATTTCAATTTTAAGTGGTAGTCTTTTCATTGATTCTCCTAATCCTCCTCCATTACCGCCATTACCATTACCATTACCGCCATTTCCATTACCGTTACCGTTACTGGAATGACCGTTCCCATTACCATTTCCATTTTTCTTTTCAGTGTCCCGTACTAAAAAACCACCACGAGCTGTATGGTATCCCTTTGGAATAGGTCTACACTTCTTCATATCGTTGCAATAATATTTGCCTTCTGGACACTTTTTCATAGGAATTATGACAATACCTGTTATATATTTATATTACACAGTTATTTTATCTGCTTTAACCGTAATAGTTGATGAGTCTGAACTTCCCATTGTTACTTGGAATAATAAATTACTACTACTAATAGTTCCACTAAATGATCCCAACATAGATCCAGTTGCAACAGAAAATTCTTCAGTTACTGTTACTGTAGTTCCATCATGTATAATTGAGTATTTACCAATCTGATAATTAGATCCTTGTGTGATAGATAATGAAACAAATGCCCCACGATAAGATGCGTGTGCAAAAGATAATACTGTTGTTGCACTTGTAGAAGAAACTGCAGTATCTGCTTCTGTTATACCTGCAGCAGTTCCTGTAGTATTTTGGTTACCTGCTTGGTTTACACCAGGAAGATTAATTGAAGCAGAACCATTAAATGATACTCCACCAATATCTCTAGCAGTAGCAAGAATTGTAGCAGTAGCAGCATTACCTGTACAAGATCCTGAAGAACCTGATGTATTACCAGTAACATTACCAGTTAAAGCTCCACTGAAGGTCGTAGCAGTTACTATACCGACTACAGATGCTGCAGCACCAACTATATTGGTTAATTCAACAGATGGGGAACCAGTGAGACCAGCAGCAGTTCCAGATGTATTTTGGTTACCTGAAGCATTTACACCTGGTAAAGTGATTGGAGCACTTCCGTTGAATGATACACCACCTATGTCTCTTGCAGTAGCAAGAATTGTAGCAGTGGCAGCATTACCTGAACAAGATCCAGATGAACCAGATGTATTACCCGTAACATTACCAGTTAAAGCTCCAATAAATGTGGTAGCAGTAACAATACCAGCAATAGATGCAGCTGCACCAACTACATTAGTTAACTCTACAGATGGAGAACCAGTAAGACCAGCAGAAGTTCCTGAAGTGTTTTGATTACCAGAAGCATTTACACCTGGTAGAGTTATATCTCCAGAACCATTGAAGTTTACTCCACCAATTGCTCTTGTAGTTTCCAGTATAGTAGCAGTAGCAGCATTACCTGAACAAGATCCAGATGAACCAGATGTATTACCAGTTACATTGCCAATTAAAGCACCCTTAAATGTAGTAGCAGTTACTATACCAGCAATAGATGCAGCAGCACCCACTACATTAGTTAATTCAACAGATGGAGAACCACTAAGACCAGCAGAAGTTCCAGATGTATTTTGGTTACCAGTTGCATTGACACCTGGTAGAGTTATATCTCCAGTTCCATTGAAAGATACTCCACCAATATTTCTTGAAGTTTCTAATGCAGTTGCTGTATCTGCATTACCAGTTACATCTCCAGTTACAGCTCCACTAAATGTTGTGGCAGTTAAGGTTCCATTTGCTGAGTTGAATGTTAAATTAGTTCCAGTTTTTGGTGGTAAATTTCCAGTTGCAGCCGTTGCAAACAGCACATTACATGCAGTATCACTTGATTCATCAGCAACGGTAACATTAGTTGCTGTGGTCGCTGTAGTAGCTGTGGTAGCACTATCAGCATTACCAGTCACATCACCTGTTACATCTCCAACTAAGTCTCCTTTAAATCCACCACTTGCAGTAGTAACACCTGTAATATTAACGTTACTTAAGAATGTTGCAGGAGTTCCAGTTTGAATATTATCTGTAGATGCAACACCAGTTAATCCCGTTCCATCTCCAGTAAATGATGTAGCAGTAACAATTCCAGAGAATGTAGCATTACCATTAGAATATATCGTAGCAGCAGATCCAACTCTAAGACCATCAGTAAGAGTTGCAATACCAGATGATATATTCAAACCAAGAGTCGTAATCTGTATTCCTTTGGTTGCAGTAACAATACCAGTAGAATAGATATCTGTTACAGTGTCATAATTAAGTGAAGCAGCCGTTAAAATACCACTAAAGAATCCACTAGTAGCAGTAATAACTCCAACACTCATTCCTTTGGTAGTTTCACTACCGTTTCCTAATATATCATCTAAGGTAGAATCAGTTCCACCAGATAATGCAGTACTTGCAATACCAACCCACTGAGTTCCATCATAAATTAAAAGTTTATTAGTTCCTACAGATTGATCAAAATCAACATCATCAAGATCTTTAATAAATCCTGCACCACCGCCACCAATGGTAGCAAGCTGAGTCTGGATTCTATTAATGAATATTCTATAATGTGATTGTAACTGATCAAGGGTTACGAAGTTTTGATCAAGTTGAGTTAATGGATCTGTTGTATTATTTGAAGGTTTTCCTGGTATTGTAGGATTATCAATATATCCTTTTGCATTCTCAGCATAAACTTGTGTATAAGGAATATCCTCAGTTAAAACTGTCTTCTCATTAAACTTTTCAAAGACCTCTTCAATGTGAGTAATCTTATCAGTTAGTTCTTTATTCTTTTCTTCAATCTCATCAAGTTTTAATCTATCTACAACATCTTGAAATTCATTTCTAAGACCATCAATATGTTTCTCATTTACAGTAAAATCTACTTTAAGATCTTTTAATTTTTCAGATAAATTGTTTTCAAATTCATTAACTTCAACCTTAAAATCTTTATAATACTTAGAAGTTCCAGTATCTAAATTTTCTTGTAATTCACATATATCATCAGTAAGTGATGATTCTAATTTATTGATTTTTATAGAAAATCTATCTATAGAATTTTCAAAACTTTCTAATTTTTCACTCTCATGGATTTCTCTTTTCTTAAAATCTTTATATAAAGAATCATATGTATTGGAAATAGTTGATACTTCTTCTTTAGATTCAGAAATAACCTTATGAAGATCACTTATCTTTTGATCAACGAGAGTGTCAATATCATCAGACTTTTGATCAACATCCTTTGATAATGAATTTATTTTATTCGTTAAAGATTGAATTTTTTCTATAACTTGTTTCTCTAAATTCTTGACATCATCTTCGGATTTTATCTTTGACTCTAAAAGTAAACTACTATATTTTGGAACTTCTTTATCAACAAATTCTTTTACAGTAGAATTTAATTCATATAGCCTTTCTTTATAAGTCTCATTAACATATACAATTTTCTCATCAAATACACTCTCTGCGTCTTTGATTTTTTTATCTGTTCTTATTTCAGTTTCTGCAAAGAACTTCTTATATTCTGGAAGATCTTTTTCTAATATAGAATCTATTCTACCATCAACAACTTTAACTTCATCCTTTATTGAAGAAAGTTGATCCTCATTAATACCTTCTACACTCTGAGCAATAGAAGCAATATTGGAAGAAACTTCTTCATTGAAATCTTGAACTTTTGAATTTACATTATCTTTAAAATTTGTGAATCTTTGATCAACTCTTGTCTCAGATTCAGTAACTAATTTTTTATATTGTGGTGCATCTACCTTTAAGAAATTATTTACTAACTTTGATAAATCAGAAACTTCTTTGTTTATATTAGAAACTGCTTCCTTATTAATAGTAGTTGCTTTCTTTTCAATCTTAGTTATAGATTCTTCTACAAAATATAGATGTGCCATCATAGCATCATCTAATTCTTCTTTCTTAATTAGATTTTGAATATCCTGTTTTACATTTACAATTTCTTCAGTTAACTTATCTACCTTATCTACATTATCTTTAAATCCATCAAAAGTATCTGAAAAATCTGTTAGTGATTGTATATGGTTTAAATTTGATCTGAATGCAGTAAACGCTTCTGAAACTCTCTCAATTTTATCTGGGCTAGAAACATCCATCTCCCCCTTGATAGAATCAAGAGAAGTTTCTTCCTTCTTAAAAAAATCTGATGGTTTCTTGAGTGGCACTTATAGACTCTCCATTATAATTATATTTATTTCTTATCTTTAGAGTCACTTTGAGCTTTAATTAATTTTGAAAGATCTGAAGTAGATCCTACAAATAAAGCATTAGTAACATTAGTAGGGCCTTTAGCAACAGACTCTTCATTTACATCCTTTAATTTCTTCTGAAGATCCATCAGTTTATCAGTGGCATCAGAGACACTCTTAATCAACTGTCCTGCGACCTCATATGCCCTTGGCATCTCACTATCCTGTGCAAGTTCAAGAATACCATTAATT
>MDTB01197348.1_pt1 | contig 10946 bp, 9 predicted proteins | sample 811161 | NCBI WGS metagenome assembly MDTB01 (sample SAMN05326650, study PRJNA326480) | marine metagenome | isolation source: seawater | place: Mediterranean Sea | collected 2009 | reverse complement strand
GTATTGGATCAGCTAAGCCAGGGTCGGGTTATCCTCGGTGTGGGTCGAGGTTTTGCGCCGCAAATGCTGCGCGCCTTTCATGTGCCGGTTGCGGAGAAACGCAAGATCTTTGCCTGGACGCTGGATTTAATGATGCGAGCTTGGCGCGGCGAGAGCATTACGCTGGATGACAATCCAGATAATGCAGTAGCCGTGTATCCGCGTCCTTTGCAACAGCCGCATCCGCCGCTATGGGTAGCTGCCTTCGGACCAAAAGCTCTGGCCCAGGCTGGTGGTCTAGGGTTGCCATATTTGTGCTCACCCATGGAGAGCCTGCAAACCCTGAAGACAAACTATCAGCAACATAGAGACGCCGCCGCACAAGCAGGTGTTGCCGCGCCGACAATAGTGCCGCTTATGAGAACGGTTTTTGTTAGTCGCGATGGCAAGCTGTTGAAGACGTTGCGTCAAAAAGCGCAAGAGATAGAAAATACTCGACTACAACCCGGGGAAACTCTGGATGATTGGACGTTGATTGGCGAACCCAATTGGGTTCGAGAGCAGTTGCAACGTTATCAAGAAGAATTAGGCATGACTCACTTGGTTGCTGCGCGGCCGCGTTTGCCTGGATTGGCGCAAACCGAACTGCGGACCAGCGTTGCCTTGCTAGCGGAAACTAGAGACGGGTTGTAACATCCAGCCCAGACTTCATGAGGGGAAAAAATGAGCTATCGAATTTTATGGCCAGCAATGCGCTGGCCAGACGGACGCCAAATAGAAGAATCCAGTGTTGGTGAACACAGTGCGGAGTTTTCTGAACGCTATACAGAAGTAACAGATGAGCAATGGGCAAACTGCGACGCCGTAGTGAGCGTTAATGACATCCCTGAAGAATATCGTCAAAAGATGAAGAAGTGCCGCATTTTTGTTACCCCTAAAGTTGGGTTCGATAACATTGACGGTAAGTCTTGGGCAGAGATGGGTATCCCTCTTTGTAATGTTCCAGATTACGGTACCCAGGAGGTCGCGGATCATGCAATGGCGCTGATGCTCTCGCTCATGAAGGGCATCACATTTCATACTCGCGAGCTGAAAAAGGATCCTGCCGGTCTCTGGCGGCCAGCGCTAAACCCCTTTGGTAAGCGACTCTCGTCCTGTGTGTTCGGCGTAGTTGGGTTGGGTCGTATCGGCACGGCGGCGGCATTGCGTGCAAAAGCATTCGGGATGGATGTGGTGATGTACGACCCTTATCGTGAGAACGGCGCTGAGCTGTCAATTGGCGTTCGCCGAGCGCATTCGTTGGAGGCGTTGTTTGCCCAGTGTGACGTTGTGAGTTTGCACGCGCCCCTGGGCGACGGCACCGAAAAGCTGATTAACGCGGACGTGCTGGCTCATTCCAAACCAGGGCTGGTGCTTGTTAATACTGCTCGCGGGCCGATCATTGATCTTGACGCCTTGTATGAGGCAATGAAGAGCGATGTCGTTCAAGCGGTAGGCCTTGACGTACTGCCCAAGGAGCCTGCTGACCCAGAGCATCCTCTCATTAAAGCATGGGCTGCCGACGAGGAGTGGATAGATCATCGTTTGGTTATCACCCCTCATTCTGCATTCTTCACGCCAGAAAGCGTTTACGACATGCGCTACAAAGGTGGCGAGGTGATTGTGAAATATCTTTCCACTGGTCTGCTGGATAACTGTGTAAACGCCGAGTGGCTCACTTCACCCAGGTAGCTCTGGCGTGAAAGGAGCAGCGGCGTTATCGGATAGAGATAGGCAATAGGAAGACAACGATGAGTCAATCCACAGCGGTGTCCATGGCGGTGTACCACAAGCGCCGACAGCGGCTGTTTATGGTTTTGTCCGGGGTTTTCCTGGGCACCTTGGCTATGTTAAACATCCTTGGCATCAGTCGCTTTCTGGATATGTCGTTCACAGTCTTTGGCCTTGAGATACCCATGGTGGTGGCCATCGGTGTTTTGCCTTATCCCGTTACGTTTATTTGCACGGATTTAATCAGTGAGCTGTACGGTGAGAAGAAGGCCCAAGATATGGTCTTGGTGGGGCTGCTGCTGAATATCTGGGTGATATTTTTTCTGTGGATCGGCGGCGTATTGCCGGGCTCTGGTATTGATCCTGCGACGGCACAGCCAGTTATCGATGCGGCTGGACGAGAACCTACTTTCTTTGAGTTACGCCAACTAGCATTTGGCGCCGTGACCGCGTCGATGATTGCCTATCTGGTGGCACAGTTTTGCGACGTGCGTCTGTTCCACTTTTGGAAACGACTGACCAACGGTAAGCATCTGTGGTTAAGAAATAATGCGTCCACTATGGTCAGTCAGATAGTGGACACCACGGCAGTGATTTTAATCACGCACTTTTATGCACAGGCGCTGCCACTGGACCCGGATGCACCGCTATGGCCGCAGCTGATGACGTTCATTGCATCAGGTTATGTTTTTAAGGTGGTAGTCGCTGCTTTGGATACTGGACCTATTTACTTGGCGGTCGCCTACTTACGCCCCTATCTGGGCCTAGCTGAAAACGAAGAAGCGACGGATGCCTAAGCGCTAGTCTAGGTAGCATAAGTTAGCGTTCGATCTGCCCAAGGTTGGCGTTAATGGCTGCACCGTTAAGTACGGGACTTTGCGCTGCAAAGACCAAAGTCTGGGCAATTTCCGCTGGATCAATCAGGCGCTCGAAGGCACTCATCTTGGCGATTTCCGGCATCACATCTGCAGGCACATGGTCGCGCAGCATTTCTGTATCGGTAAAGCCCGGATTGATACAGGCGGTGTGAATGCCACTGCCAGCCAAGTCTTGGCAGGTAGCTCTCATCATGCCAATAATGGCGTGCTTGCTGGTGACATAGCTCATGCTATTGGGCACGGCTTTTTCGCCGAGCGTAGAACCTACGTAAAGAATGCTTGATGCCTGATTCATATGAGGAATAAGTGTTTGGTTTAGCGTATTTGGTGCTATCAAGTTAATTTCTAAAACCCTGCGCAGGCTGTCAGGGTCGGTATCTTTGACGCTGTCATTGGTCAATAGCGCGGCGTTATGGATTAAGCAAATTTGTTCGGCATTCGCCACGGCGGCAAGGAGCTGCTCCTGTACGTCGCCGATAGAGGTTGGCTTCGCTAGATCACAGGCAATGTTGGTAACGCCCGCGACCGCGCACGGAGTGCGCGACAGATTGATCACCCGGTAGCCCTCGAGAATGAACGCCTGTGCGGCAGCAAACCCGATACCTGAACTGGCTCCTGTAATAACGGCAGTTTTCATGTTGAATCCTTTCTTTTTCTGACCTTGCCAGAGCAACAGTTATTGGGCGCTCCAACGGGCACTGGCCCATTGGCCCTCGCCTGAGGCACAGCGCAGCACCATGTTTTGTATGTCTAGGGCCGCAATATTATCTAGGGCGAGCAATTCGCCGAGCAGATAGTGAGCAAGTTCTTCTACGGTCACATTGCGAATGGGTAAGAGGGTGAGGTCACGCTGCAAAAAAGGTATCCGCTCCCCGTTGAAGACAACAAAAATGTACTCATCACCGTGCTCAATATCCAGATGTGGCGAGTGTGCGGGCATAAGCACTTGCTCATCGAGGTCGTCGCACATTTTCTTCAGCGCTTTTTTCAAAATATTGTAGTCGAAGGTCAGGCCGTCTTGCTGAATCGGCGCCTCTGCGTCAAGCGTTACTTGGAAATTATGTCCATGCAGATTTTCTCGCTCGGTGGCACTAAACAAGGTGAAGTGCGCAGCAGCAAAATGCAGATATTCTTTGCTAATTTCGATAGTAGTGTTCTGCTGATCACTAGAAACAGAAGACGGCATGGCTTGTCGCACGGTAGATTGAGGTGCCTAAGGTTAGCACCCACCTTGGTCAAAGAGGTGTGAAGGTCGGCCCGCAAAGATCGCAGTCGCTGATAGTCTGGCAAATATTCTAAGCCTTAGACTGTCTACGCTCTAGCAATTTGGCAACTGCGTAGTGTCGGTACGTAGTTGCTGGTGGCTATGCTCCACGCATATACAAGGCCTTGGAGGACCAGACCGTGAGCTCACAGCCCCAATTGAATCCAAACGATATTCCCCTCAGTCAGATTAATATTGCCGATCCGGCCCTATACGCCACCGACAGCCATTGGCCACTCTTTGAGCGTCTGCGTAATGAAGCGCCAGTGCATTACTGCAATCAAAGTAATTTTGGCCCTTTTTGGTCGATAAGCTGTTACGAGGACATCATGGCGATAGAGCAGGACTATGAAACGTTCTCGTCGTTTCCCGCGATAGTCATTGGTGATCAGGACCCGAATTTCACAGTTCAGCAATTCATCGCCAGCGATCCGCCAAAACATGATAACCAGCGCAAAGCGGTGACTCCGGCAGTGATGCCTCAGCAGCTGGCACGATTGGAGCCATTGATTCGTCAGCGCGTTGGCAAAATTATGGACGAACTGCCCATAGGCGAGCCATTTGATTGGGTGGATCGAGTGTCTATTGAACTGACCACCCAAATGCTTGCCACGTTATTTGATTTTCCCTTTGAGGAGCGTCGCAAGCTAACGTTTTGGTCGGATATGGCCACAGCCAGTGAGGATATTGGTGGTGATGCCAGCGTTTCTCGAGAAGAACGCCAAGCGGCGCTAGAAGAGTGTTTAGCGACTTTTGTAGGGATCTGGCAACAGCGCGAAGGTTCTGGCGATGAAGATAAATTTGACTTTATCTCGCTGATGGCTGGGTCCGAACACTTTAAAGATATGCAGCCGATGGAATTTCTCGGCAACTTACTGTTGTTGATCGTGGGCGGCAACGACACAACCCGCAACTCCATTTCGGGCGGCGTACACATGCTCAATGAATATCCAGCCGAATACGATAAGTTGCGCGCAAACCCTCAGCTGATACCCAGCATGGTGTCTGAGATTATCCGTTTCCAAACTCCCTTGATGCACATGCGCCGGGTAGCTACTCGGGACACGATTTTCCGCGGGCAGAAAATTAACAAGGGTGACAAAGTAGTTATGTGGTACATCTCGGGTAACCGCGACGCCAGCAAGATTGACCGACCTAACGAATTTATTATTGACCGGATGGGTGTGCGTAACCATCTATCGTTTGGTTTTGGGGTGCATCGCTGCATGGGCAACCGGCTTGCGGAGATGCAGCTGCGGCTAATTTGGGAAGAGATTTTAAAGCGTTTTGAGAAGGTTGAAGTTGTCGGTCCAGTGACTCGCCTAGCATCTAATTTTGTGCGCGGCATTACCGAGATGCCGGTGGTCTTGCACCCTAAAAAATCTTAGCCAGCTGCCGGTGAAGTTATGACAGAGCCCTTGATGATGAAGGACATAGAGTCTCTTACCGGTGTATCGCGAGAGACGATTCGGTTCTACATACGTGAGGGGCTCTTGCCCGAGCCTGCAAAACCAAAGCGTAATGTGGCTTATTACTCGGCAGAGCATGTGGAAAAAGTTCAGCTGATTAAGAGTCTGCAGCGACATTTCCTGCCGCTTAAGGTCGTAAAGTCAGTGCTTGCAAGTCCTGGCAGCAGCATTTACGAAATGTCGCAGTTTCTGCCGGCGTTGTTAACCGATTTTCCCGCCGAGGAAACCACCGACTGCCTTACAACATTGACTGTGGCGGTTAAGCAGAGCGGGTTATCTGCTGAAGAAATACAGCAGCTGGTTAGTTTGGGTGCGGTGTCGTTGCATGATGGGCAGCTGTCACCGCGGGACACTGCTATCGTTAATGCTTGGGGCGAAGCTCGGAAAATGGGCTTTACCCCGGTTAAAGGCTACGATGAAGAGTTTTTTGCGAGCCTGCTAGCGGCGGTAAAGCCCTCAGTCGATTTCGAAGTAGAGCATTTCTTCAATGCCTTTGAAGACGAGCTCGATGGCGAGTCTGCAGCGGCATTAGGGGCCCAGGGTATTGGGCTTATGAATCGCTTACTGGCTTTGCTGCACACGCGTTATGTGTTGATGGCCGTGCAGCATCGCTCCACCGCAGTGGCTTTAAAGACCGACCGTAAACGCTCACAGCCCCAGACCAAATAAGTACATAAAACTGGTCCTCGAGCACTTGCCCAGGCTCTCGGTTTTGCCATTTTCCTTTTGCCTTCCGCAACATATGATTGAGCCTAGATTTTCAGGGAGGGAGCTATGCGTTTCGATTTGACCGCCGAGCAAAAGGCATTTCAGCAACAAGTAGAGACTTTTCTTGATCAGGCGCTACCTAAGGAGCTATCGCGAAAGGTGCGATGCAGCGCCAGCATTTCAAAGGAAGAACTAACGGCATGGACACGGCGCCTGAATGTTCAAGGCTGGGCTGCACCCCATTGGCCTGTTGAACATGGTGGCACTGGCTGGAGTCTGCTGCAGCGGCATATTTTCGATGTCGCGTGCAGAGCCGCTCATGCACCGCATCTTTCCGGGTTTGGCTTCAATATGGTGGGTCCGGCCATCATCAAATATGGTAGTGAGGCGCAGAAAGCGGAGTTTTTGCCAAAAATTCGCAATGCTGATATGTGGTTTTGTCAGGGGTATTCAGAGCCTCAAGCTGGTTCGGATTTAGCTAGTGTACGCACTCGGGCAGACAAAGACGGTGATGATTACGTTGTTAACGGCTCGAAGATTTGGACTTCGGGGGCTGAGATGGCGGATTGGATTTTCTGCTTAGTGCGCACCAACTACGATGTCCAACAGCAAAAAGGTATCAGTTTTCTGTTAGTAGATATCACCTCACCAGGTGTCAGCGTAGAACCGCTCTACGCCTTTAACGGCAAACGTTTATGGAATCAGGTGTTTTTTGAGGATGTCCGCGTTCCCCAACACCAACGATTAGGCGAAGAGAATTTTGGTTGGACGGTGGCAAAAAGCCTGCTCGGAGACGAACGCCTGATGGTCTCTAGAGTGGCAGAGAACAAGCGGATTTTGAGTGTCGTTAGGGACGCCTGGCAACTACAGCGGCAACGAGGAGTAGATCTTCCTGAAGATGTACTTACTCAAACCAATGCTTTAGAGATACGCCTCCAAGCCTTAGAAATGACCAGCTTACGCATTCTTACCGAGGCAGATGCCGGCACCCAAATAGGCGCTGAACCCAGTATGTTGAAGTTGAAAGGCAGCGAGTTGGTGCAAGCTCAAGATGACCTGCTTTTTCAGATGGCCGACTATCTCGTGCTGCCCAAGGACACAGCAGGTGCGAGCCATAGCGGCGTAACACCCGATTGGGCAGAGTTTATTGCCTCGGCACGTTATCACCACCGCGGCTATACCATTGCCGGGGGCTCTTCCGAGGTGCAACACAATATAATTGCCAAGCAAGTGCTAGGGCTGTAGCTCGTGGCCCCAGCAAAGAGCAGTTTGAATTATGCTATATCGGATGCTACATCGGTCACACGCTTAAGCAGTTAACAGCGATTTTAAATCCGCCGCAGTATCAGCTAGTACGGCTGGGTCAGCCTGCTTGCCAATCAGTTGCTTACACAGCATAAACTCTTTAGGACTGTTTACTGCGTCCGCGGCTACAACAGCGCCATCCTTCAAATAAAACACCGCAAATTGGTCGCTTGCCATATCGCCCCTAACCACCTGGCTGTCACCGTCAGCGGAAAAACCCACCATCTGCAGCTTTAGCTCGTATTGATCTGACCAGAACCATGGAATAGCCGCATAAATCTTCTCGTCGCCCAACATATTTGCAGTGCTCACTCGCGCCTGATCCATAGCGTTAGGCACGCTCTCAAGCCTCAATCGGCGTTTAAGCAGCGGGTTGGGATGGTTGCAGCAGTCTCCAGCCGCATATATGAATGGATCAGAAGTGCGACAGTGCTGATCGACGACAATGCCATTATCGCACTTAAGCCCGGCCTCTTCAGCTAGCTCAACGTTAGGGATGATACCGATTCCGACAATCACGATGTCAGCTGCAAAGCTTCTATCGCCGCACAGCACTTGTTCGACTTTGCCATCGCCTGAAAAGCCAGTTACGCCAGTCTCGGTGTGGATGTGAACCCCCCGAGTGCTGTGTAGATTGTGGTAGTAGGCGGACATTTCTGCGGTGGTCACGCGCTGCAGAATGCGTTCTTCCATCTCTAGAACATGAACGTTAAGTCCAAGCTCGATACCTACCGAAGCTACTTCAAGGCCGATATAACCGCCACCGACGATGACGAGGTTGGCCCCAGGCTGCATGCCATCGCGGATGCCATCTACATCGTCCATGGTGCGCAGATAATGAATGCCTGGCAGGTCTGAGCCCGCAATGGAGAGTTTGCGCGGGCGCGAGCCAGTGCTGATCAACAAATGCTCATAGTCCAGAGTTTCTCCTGTAGCTAATGAGATCTTTTTGTTTTGCCGATCAATGGCCGTGGCAAAGACGCCTAATTTAAGGTCGATCTGCTTGTCGGCGTAAAACTTTTCGCCCCGCAGATAGACTTTGTCAGCCTCTTGGCTGCCCTTGAGATAGGCTTTGGAGAGGGGCGGGCGTTGGTAGGGAATATGCGGCTCGTCGCCCACTAATGTGATTGGGCCTTCGTATTTGGCTTGGCGCAAACTCGCTGCAGCCTGACCGGCGGCATGACCGGCTCCGATAATGACAACACCCGCCATGTTGGAATCCTTATGAACTTCGAGGCGCGCAGTCTAACGTGTTACGGGGAGCTAAGAAATTTAAGCAACACACTTTGGTAGAAGTTTGTCTATTTAGGCAAGATTTGCGCATCGAAAGAGATTCAGGACAACAATACGTAGCTGGGCGTTCTACCTGATTCAATAAGGCGCTCGCATGCTAAAGTGATGGGGAAAGGAGCGAGGGAGTAAACAGATGGCGAATTTCCGAAGTTTGACCGAAATGGTCGGGCTGGCTAGGCAAAATCTTAGCCGGGGAGATTGGGACTACTTAACTGGTGCAGCAGATACTGAAGCCAGCTTGCGACGTAATCGCTCGGCACTCGACGCCTGGGTGTTTCGACCAAGAATTCTAAATGATGTTAGTGATGTGCAGGTTGCGAGCGAGCTTCTCGGAACTGCACTGCGTATTCCGGTAGTGCTACCACCCATCGGTTCGGTGCAGGCATTTCACGAAAGTGGCGGCTCAGGTGTTGCCGCCGCCGCCGCGGAGTTTGGTGTCCTGCAAATTCTGAGTTCAGCCTGTGCTCCGGATTACGCAACCGTTGCCGCGAATGTGCCGGGCCCAAGGGTCTATCAGCTGTATCTGAATGGCGATTTGGCCTGGATGGACGAGCATATTGAGCGGGCCATTGCGGCAGGTTATACCGGTTTCTGTTTAACCGCCGATACCCAAGTCTACTCGCGGCGCGAGCGGGATATCCTAAAGCGTTACACGCCCATGTCCGGTCGAAGCGCTTCGCCGCAAGGCGATTTCAACTATCAATCAAGTATGAGCTGGGAAACAGTTGCCCACGTTAAAGAAAAGTTCGATTTACCCCTAATCGTCAAAGGTGTGATGACCCGAGAAGATGCTCATCTTTGCGTGGAGGCTGGAGTTGACGTGGTCTATGTGTCTAATCACGGCGGCCGCCAGTTGGATCATACGAAGGCCTGCATTGATGCGCTACCCGACGTTGTAGAGGGTGTGGCGGGGCGAGCGCCAGTAGTGGTCGATGGAGGTTTTATGCGCGGTGCCGATATTGTCAAAGGTCTTGCGCTGGGGGCCCGGGCTGTCGGTATAGGCAGGTTTGAAGGTTTGGCTATGGCAGCAGGCGGTCCCGCAGCCTTAGTAAGAGCCTTAACAATTTTAGAACAGGAGGTTCGTATTTCCATGGCCTTGGTTGGAGCCTCGAGGTTAAAAGACCTAACGCCGCAGTTGCTGGAGAGGTCCCAGCCGCTGCAAGCGGCGCATGTACTCAGCGCTTTTCCACTGTTGGATCAGGGTTATTAGCCCTGCAGCCGTAACAGTGCGTGCGCAAATAGTTACAGTTATTCATGCATCGCGTCACTGAACCCGCTACACTTCGCGCCCTTCAATCTCCGGCGTTTAGCGCGCGCCCGCATAGACACGTATGTAGTCTGCTTTTCAGGAATATTAAATGACTACAGATGTCACCCTAGGTTTTGATCAGCTTGATCTGAAACCAGCACTTCTTTCGGCGTTAAAACAAGTGGGTTATGAAACCCCTTCGCCGATCCAAGCGCAAACCATTCCCTTTATGCTGCAGGGGCGAGACGTCTTAGGCCAGGCACAAACGGGTACCGGTAAAACCGCAGCATTTGCGTTGCCTATTTTGTCGCGAATCGACCTTAAGCCTAAAAACCCCCAAGTTCTGGTATTAGCACCGACCCGCGAGTTAGCGATACAGGTAGCCGAGGCATTTCAGAAATACGCCTCTAAGTTGAACGGTTTTCATGTGCTGCCGATTTACGGAGGGCAGGATTATCGGGGGCAAATTCGTGCGCTGAAACGAGGGGTGCATGTGGTTGTGGGCACGCCGGGTCGAGTTATGGACCATATGCGCCGTGGCACACTGACGCTGGAGAATTTAGCTACGCTGGTGCTTGATGAAGCCGACGAAATGCTGCGCATGGGGTTTATCGATGACGTCGAGTGGGTACTTGAGCAAACACCGCCGACCCGACAGATTGCGTTGTTTTCTGCGACCATGCCTCAGCAAATTCGGCGTATTGCCAATAGTCATCTGAACGATCCAGCCGAGGTGACGATTAAGGTCAAGACCTCTACGGCAGAGACCATTCGGCAAAGATATCTGCCTGTTAGCGGTGGACAAAAACTTGATGCGCTAACACGGATTCTCGAAGCCGAACCGTTCGATGGCATTCTGATTTTCGTGCGCACCAAGACCATCACTTTGGAGCTGGCTGAGCGACTGCAAGCCCGTGGCTACGCGGCGTCGGCGATCAATGGCGATATTCAGCAAAAGCAACGTGAGCGGACTATCAAGCAGCTCAAAGACGGCAAGATCGACGTACTGATAGCAACCGATGTTGCGGCTC
>MDTB01163044.1_pt1 | contig 10946 bp, 10 predicted proteins | sample 811161 | NCBI WGS metagenome assembly MDTB01 (sample SAMN05326650, study PRJNA326480) | marine metagenome | isolation source: seawater | place: Mediterranean Sea | collected 2009 | reverse complement strand
TTTGCAATTTCTTTTGCTAGATCTGCTCCTTCAACTGTAACTTTTTCCATTTTTGTTTTTTTTGCTTCAGAAAAAGTTAATCCCTCCCCAATATAAGATCCCATTTTTGCATTTCTTCCACCACCAGAGCTCACATAGAGATCTCCTAAACCTGCTAGACCTTTAACTGTTTCTTTTTTACCTTTTAAGTGTTCAACAAATATCTCCATTTCATGAATAGATTGTTTGATTAAAGCAGAAGCTGTATTTAAATAATTTTTTTCTCTTACTTCATTAGAAATATTTTTACTACATAAGCCTTTTGCTGCTCCAACAGCCATTGAAAAAATATTTTTAATAGCAGCAGATACCTCAACACCATTTAGATCGTCTGAATATGAGGTATGATAATAATCTGTATTTAGCATATCAGCTATCTTTTTTGAAGTTTGAATATCTTTATTTGCAATTACGACACTGGAATGAACTTTATTGGCCAAACCTGCGGCCAGACAAGGTCCTCCTACAGCTGATATATCGACTTTTTTAATTCCTCTATCCCCTAGTAGTCTCTCGAGTTTATCAACTAATAATTCATATTGATTATTGTGAATACTAAGACCTTTTGTAAGCATCAATAATTTTGGGATTTTACTATCTTTATAAAGTCTACTTAATTGATCAGCCACCCACTCTATTCCTTTTGAACTTATACCAAGTACAATTAAGTCAACATTAGATTTTAATAGCTCATCAAATTTTTCAAATTTGAGTATTTTTATTTCTTTTGGAATTTTGGCATTTAATCCAGGATGCAAATTATTATTTTTTTGCAAATTATCAATAAAATCATTTTCTAAGTGTGTTCCTACAATATTAATATCATGATTATTATCCAAGCATGGCAAAGCAAAAGCTGATCCCATTGCACCAGCACCTATAATAACAATTTTTGACATTAATCCTTAAAAAATATTTTTTTGAATATTAAAAAAATTGATATTAGCTCAATTTTTCCAATAATCATAAATAAAATTAAACTAATTTTTGAAGATGTTAATAGATTAGAAAAATTCAAATTATGCATATTAAACATTTCAGAGTTCACTGTGTTTGTTAAAGTTAATATTGATAATTTAAAAGACCTCTCAAAACCGATATTATCAACAACTAAAAGACTAGATAAAATAAAAAGACTCAAGAAAAAAGATATAAATATTAGAAAAGATATCCTTACATTATCTTCGGAAATTTTTTTATCTGAATTAAAAATTGTTTTATTAATAATGCTATTTGGGCTGATTAGCTTTATTATTTCTAATGAAGTAATTTTTAATAATATATAAAATCTAGTTAATTTAATCCCAGAAGAGTTCGATATTAATGATCCACCGACAATTGTTATTAACAAAAAGTACAAACTCAAGTTATTATCAACTTTCATAAGAGTTATACCAGAATTTGCTAAACTGCTTACCACACTTATAATAATATCTAAAACTTCATAATTATTTAAATAAATCAGCACACAAAATATAGCGCATAAAACTATCAAATATAAATCTTCTTTATGTTCTTTAGATAAAACATTTTTGTTAAATAAATTAAATAGCAAATAAAAATTTAACATCGAAATGATTAATGAAAAAATTAAAATCATTTTTTGGAAATTTGTTGAAATAATTTTACTGATATTATCAGTAGGTAAAAAACCCCCTCCAGACACAAGTGTCATACTCATATTAAGTGAATTGAATAATCTTACACCCGAAAAATTAAATAAACTTAGAATAATAATACTGAGAGTGGAATAAATAATAAATATTTTTAATAAATTATCTCTTATATTATTTTCAGAATTGAAACTATTTTCTCCAGAATATGATAAATTAGTCATTTTATAATTAAATGATTTATTAGAAAAAATTATAATCAAAAAAAATAAAAAGTATAAACCCCCTACCCATTGTGAAGAAGATCTCCAAAGAATAAGAGTTGGGTCAAGATATTTAATATCTTTGAAAATTGAAAAACCTGTTCCTGTTAAACCAGATATTGACTCAAAAATTGAATTCAAAAACGTAACCTGATAGTTACTTAAGTAAAAAGGGATAGCTATTAAAATTGAAGTTAAAAAATAGCTCGTAATAATAAATATTAACTGTTCTATGAAATTTATTTTTTTTTTTGAGTCTTTTCCATAATATAAAAGACCTAATCCAATTATCAAAGAAACTATTAATGTCGAAAAATAGGTGTCAATACTTATAAAATAGTCAAAATAAGACGCATATAAAATATTTATAAAAGCTAAAAAACTTATTGGGAAACAAAATAAACTTAAAAAAAAACTTAAACTTTTAAATTTCATCAAATTTAAATAGCACCTATGCTAAAAATACTTTCAACAGCTTTTAGCTCTTCTCTTTTTGCAAGGAATACAACTAAATCATTTTTTTCAAATACAAAATTTGACCTTGGTATTATTACGTTTTCTTTTCTAATTATTGCTCCAATTCTAATATCCTCAGGCAAATTTGCATCACGAATTTTTTTATTAATAAGGTCTGATTTTTCAGATATTTTTGCTTCTATACATTCGTATGCACCGTCCAATAACGAATAAACATTGCCAATAGTGCCTCTGTGAACGTGTTCCATAATTCTGGATACAGTAGTCATTCTTGGGTCAACAAGATCATCAATATTAAGTGAGTCTTGTAACAAATTATAATTAGTTTTGTTAACTATCGCTATTGTTCTTTTTTTTTGTCCTGTTTTCTCAGCAAGAACACATGCCATCATGTTATTTTCATCGTCGTTTGTTAAAGCTAAAACCGTTTCAGATCCCTCAAGATTAGCTTCTTTAAGTATTTCCTCATCTAAAGCGTCTCCATTAATTACAATTGATGAAGAAAGCTCATTAGCAATTTCTTCAGCTCTTTGTTTGTTGATTTCAATAATTTTTACTCTTACATCTTCAAAATTTTCTTCTAACATTTTAGCTAATTGCAAACCTATATTACCACCACCTATTATTAAAACATTTTTTGCAATCTTTTCTTCATGTCCAAAAGCTTTAAGTATTGGATTCAATTGTTCGCTACTTACTACTACATATACATTATCATTCTCTAACATTTGATCATTTTTCTTTAAGTAAATAAATTTTTCTTTTCTTAAGGCGCCCAAAATATTTGCTTTAAAATCAGGAAATTTTTCTGTTAATTTTTTTAAAGGTATATTTTTTATTGGACAGTTTTTTTCAATTGAAATTTCCAACATTTTGACTTTATTCTTACCAAAAGGTACGTTATCTAACGCACCTGGTGCCTCTAGTCTTCTGTATAAAGATTTAGCCACCTCAAGTTCTGGTGAGATAATTACGTCTATTGGTATATTTGATTTATTAAATAATTTTCCCCATTTTCCTTCTAAGAAATCTTTAGTCCTTATACGTGCAATTTTTTTTGAAACATTAAATAAAGTGCTAGCAAGCTGACAAACAATCATATTTGTTTCATCGTTTCTAGTTACTGCAATAATCATATCTGCTTTTTCTGCTCCAGCATTTTCTAATACTGTGGGTAAAGTTGCGCGTCCGACAATACCTTTAACATCTTGAGTATCATTAATTTTTTTAATGTCCTCTGATGATTGATCTATAACAGTCACGGAATGACCTTGAGCTGATAATTGTTTACTAATCGAGAAGCCTACTTTGCCGGCTCCACAAATAATTATATTCATTTTAATTTATTCCTTTAATACCTAAAGATTTTAGTTTTCTATGAAGGGCAGATCTTTCCATGCCTATAAAATCTGCAGTTTTTGAAACATTCCCATGGTGTTTTTTTAATTGTGTCGACAAATATTCTTTTTCAAAATGTTCTCTTGCTTCTTTTAATGGTGATTGGAAAGAGTCATTGGTTATATCATTATCGTCAAGAGTTTTTGATTTTGGATTTAATATATCATCAATTAATTTATTTATTTTTTGTTTACTTTCGTTAGAAGATAAAATTGTAATCCTTTCGACAAGATTTCTAAGCTCTCTAACATTACCTGGCCAATTATATGTATATAAACTATCATTCTTAATATCTATGTCCGGTTCTTGGACTCCATTTATTTCTGAAAGTTTAGTTTTGAAATACTTAATTAATAAAGGAATATCCTCAGTTCTTGAAGAAAGAGGAGTTAATTCTATAGGCATTACATTTAATCTATGAAAAAGATCTTCTCTAAAAATATTGTCTATGATTAATTTATTAAGATTTTTTGAAGTTGAAGAAATTAGTCTTATATTTACATTTATATCTTTCGTTCCATTTATTCGTTTAAATTTTTGATCAATTAATACCCTCAGTACGTTAGCTTGCGTTTCATAAGGTATTTCGGAAACTTCATCTATAAGCAATGTTCCCTTATTAGCTCTCTCCAGTGCTCCAAAAGAAATATTCCCATCTTCAAATTCTTCACCAAATAATTCTTTTTCGTAAGTCTTTTCTTTTAGAAGTGCAGCATTAAGTATAATAAAAGGTTCTTTTTGCCTTGATGAATTTTTATGGATTTTTCTAGCAACTAGTTCTTTTCCTGAACCAGTTGGGCCAGTAATCAAAACTCTGCTTTCTGATGTAGATAATTTATTAATAATTTTTTTTACTTTAGTTATATCCTGACTTTCCCCAACAAGATCAAAAGAATGAAAAAGTTTATTTTCAATTATATCCTTTTCCTTTTTAAGAAATGAAGACTCAAGACCTCTATTAACATAATTTATAATTTTTTCTTTTGAGAACGGTTTTTCAATAAATTCATAAGCTCCCAACCTAATTGCCTCTACTGCGACCTTTACTGTAGCATGACCTGATATCATTATCACTGGAGTATTTTTATTTTTTTTAATAATTATTTTTAATAAATCGATCCCGTCTCTATCTGGTTTATCCAATTTAATATCAACAATGGCTAAATCGGGTAGCCGCTTGTTAATTTCAGTAATTGCTTGATCATAGTTTGCGGCAGTTCTTACTTTAAAATTTTGCTCTTCTAAAATATTGCAAACTAAAAATCTAATATCTGGATTGTCATCTATGACTAAAATTTCTTTAAGCATATTTAGGTAAAGTAATTGTGACTATTGTACCTTTATTGTCTTTCTTGTTTTTGATTGAAAATTTTCCATTATGTTCATTTATTATTTTTGTAACAATCGGAAGCCCTAAGCCTGTTCCTGTTTTTTTTGTTGTGAAATAGGGCGTCATCGCTTTTTTAGCATCTGTTATACCTGTGCCATTATCTTTAATTCTAATGTCTATATAGTCATTATTATCATCTATTTCTATGTCAATATTTCCTTTAAAATTGGCCTCTTTTTGTGAAAGTTCTGTAAATGACTCTTCTGAATTTTTAACTATATTTATAAAAACTCTGTTTAATTGATCCTCATCACCTTTAATAAAGCTTTTATTGGATTTGTTTATTAAGTTTATAGAATTTTTAGATGTGAGTTTTATAAAATCTAATGATTTATTTATTAAATTTACAATATCTATTTTTTTTAATATGGGTCTTGGCATTCTGGCAAAATTTGAAAACTCATTTACCAATTTTTCAATATCTTTAATCTGTCTATTGATGGTTTCTAGGTATTTTTCAAAGTCCTTGCCTTGCGCAAGAGTATCCTTATATTTTTCTCTGAGACTATCTATGGATAATTGTATTGGCGTAAGGGGGTTTTTTATCTCATGAGCTAGTTTTCTTGCAACGTTCTCCCATGCTTCATGCCTTTCTGTAATAAGAAGCTTATCTTGCTGCTCTTTAAGTCTATTAATCATTTGATTAAAATTATGATTCAATTGGGCAAATTCTTCATCTGTTTCCATTTCTGGAACTTTAACATCTAATGCCCCTTTACTTATTGAGTCTGAAGCTCCAATTAAATTTATAATAGGTTTTGTTAACCTAGAAGCAAAAGTAATTGCTATAGACGTTGATAAAAATAATAACAGTGTAACAACAATAATATATATAATTGCAAATGTAACTTTAATACCAGTTTGGCTATTTTCTACAGAGTAATAAAAACTAACAGCCTGTTCTGTTTCATTTAAGTATCTTAAAATTTCTGGATCAATATTTCTTGATATATATAAATAAGTATCAACTAGTGATGTTAGTTTTGTCATTACAGTTGTTTTATTTTCTAAACTATCTGTAATAAAAACAGGTTTACCTCCCAATGCCTGGTCATAATCTTCATCAGCTGGCACTACAAACTCTTCTGAGATATCTCTTACATCCGACAACAAAATATTTCCTAAACTATCAATAAGATAAATATCATCTATTCTTCTTAAAATTTTTTCTGATCTTATAATTTGTTTAAATCGACTAGTATTTGAATAGTATAAACTTGAAGCTCGATTTAACCCGACGCTCATTAATATAACATCTGATAAAACATTTTCTTTACTTTCTTCCAAATAGTTCTTTGCAACGTCAAAAGAATTATTTACGGCTTTTGTTATTTGTTTATCAAAGTAATTTTGTATTCCAAAATTAAAAATAAATAATGAGAAAATAGCAACTATTAAAGATGGAATTACTGTAAATAGTGAAAAAACTGAAATATATTTTAAATTTGTGCGTGCACCTTTTTTGTTTTTTTTACCAGTATAATAAAATCTGTAAAAATTTTTAAATATAAGAGTAAAAAAAATTAGAAGTAGTAAAATATCTATTACTAACAGCGTTTGTAAATTTTTATCATTAAGTGGCACAAAACCTTCATTGATAAATGTTAAAAAGGTGACGATCCCCATAAAAATGCATAAAAATGAGGATAAAATTATAGAATTAAAATTTTTTATTATTTTGAACATCTTATTTTACCGTTAAATATCTATATAAATATTATATAAATTAATACCATGAGTATTTGCTTAATAATTCTCGCAGCAGGTAATAGCCATAGATTTAGATCTAATATTGGCAAACCTTACCAAAAATTAGCGGGCAAATCATTAATAGAAATTAACGTTATTAAAGGACGTAAATTTAAACAAATTAAAAAAATTATTGTGGTCTTTAATAAAAAAGACTCTAAACGAGTCAAGTCATTGAAGCTTAAAAATGTTAAATTGGTGATTGGGGGTAAAAATAGACAACAGTCTACTTTGAATGCACTCAAATATTTAAATAATCAAAAAGGAATTTCTAAAGTCTTAATTCATGATGCTGCAAGACCAAACTTTTCGACTAAATTATTGGGACAAATTCTTAAAAAAATGAAAAACGCAAAAGCAGTAATTCCAAAGATTAAAATACAAGATGCAGTAAAACAAGTTATCAATTCTAGTAAAGAACAGTATATATTGGCAAAGAAAAGAGAGGATTTATTTTTGACCCAAACTCCACAAGCATTTAATTTAAAAGAAATTTATCATTTGCACATAACAAATTATACTAAATATAAAGATGATGACATTTCACTTTATATGGATCTAAATAAAGTTAAATTTATAGATGGTGAAAAAAATAATTTTAAAGTTACAGATAAGTATGATTTTGAAAACCTTAAAAGCATATATAAATATAAGCAAAGAGTTGGGATTGGCTTTGATGTACATAGACTTGTTCCAAAAAAAAAACTTTATTTAGCTGGCTTAAAAATTAAATCAAAGATTGGTACACATGGTCATTCGGATGGAGATCCTGTCCTGCATTCAATCATAGACGCAATTCTGGGTGCTTGTAAAATGGATGACATAGGTCAAATGTTTTCTGATAAAAATAAAAAATTTAAAAATATCAGGTCAACTATTTTGTTAAAAAAAGTTATAGAACAAATAAAAACTAAAGGTTTTTTAATAAATAATATAGATATAAATATTATTACTGAAACACCAAAAATTAAAAATTATAAAAAAAAAATGATAGATAAAATTGCTAATCTTTGCGAGATATCTAAAAATCAAATTAATTTAAAAGGAAAAACTACTGAAAAACTTGGTGTCATAGGAAGAGAGAAAGCAATCGCGTGTGAGACAATAGCTTCTGTTATTAAATATGATTAAAACAATAAATTATTTATTTGTTACCTGTATGGGTATTGGATCTTTTAGATTTGCTCCAGGAACAATTGCTTCTTTTATAACAGCTGTTTTTTTATACAGCTTATTTCATATAATAAATTTATCTAACACACTTATATTAATAATTTTGTTAACAGTTTTCATATATTCATTTTATGCTGTATCAGAATATATAAAATATGCTGAAAATAAAGATCCTCGTGAAGTAGTTATAGATGAATTTATTGGTCAATCTATTCCGATTTATCTCTATGAAATATCTCATGGAAGTTCAAAAGATTCGAAGGAAGTAATTTTGTTTTATTTATATATTTTTATTTTATTTAGATATTTTGATATTAGAAAGCCTTTTCCAGTTAATTTTTTTGATAAAAAATTTAAAAATAGTTTTGGTGTAATTTTTGATGACGTGATTGCAGGTATATATGTTGTCTTAACATTAATTATATTTATGATCCTTAAATCTAAACTTTTCTAATGATTATAAATAAAAAGATAATTAATTTATTAAAAAAAAAAAAATTAAAAGTTGCAATTGCTGAGTCATGTAGTGGAGGTTTATTATCAAGTGCCTTTACTTCGGTAAGCGGTTCTTCCGAAGTGTTTAATGTAGGATTAGTAACTTACTCAAATAAATCTAAAACAAATATATTAAAAGTGCCAAAGAGATTAATAAAAAGAAATGGGGCAGTTAGTGTACAATGCTGTTTAGCTATGGTTAATAACCTCAGTAAAATAAGTAAAGCAAATGTATGCATCTCCATCACTGGAATCGCTGGTCCAAAAGGAGGATCAAAACAAAAGCCGATAGGGTTAGTTTATATAGGAATAAAAATTAGGAAAAAGGTGTTGGTTAGTAAATGTAATTTTAAAAATAATGGAAGAACTTATATTCAAAAGCAGACAGTTAAAAAAACTTTAGGTTTATTAATAAAATTAATTTAGGATAATACAGAAAATTACTTTATCAAAATGAAAGAAATATTTTTTAACGAACCATTGAAAATTAAATCAAGTATCAACAATGTAAAAAAATTTTTGATTTCAAATAAACCATTGCATGGCCCAGGCGAAAACATATTAAAAATTAAACAATTGCTCTTAAAAAATTTTGGATTTAGAAATGTTTTTTTAACAAATAGTTGTACATCTGCTTTAGAAATTTGTTCATTAGCCATCAATCTTAAACCGTCAGATGAAATTATAGTTCCATCTTTTTCATTTATTACATCTGCTTCAAGTTTTGCAAGAACTGGATGTAAAATTAAATTTTGTGATATTGAAAAGAAAACATTAATGCCATCTTTGAAAAATATTTCTAGCTGTATAACAAAAAAAACAAGGGCAATAGTCATTGTTCATTATCAAGGATATAGCGTTGATTATATCGAAAAACTTAAAAAAATATGTAATTCGAAAAAAATTTTTTTAATAGAAGATGCCGCTCAAGCTTTTGGATCTTATTATAAAAATAAAGCCTTAGGATCTTTTGGAGATTTTTCTTGTTTTTCTTTTCATGAAACTAAAAATTTACATTCTGGAGCCGGTGGATTACTTGTAGTAAATAATAAGAAATATTTAAACAAAATTAAAATAATTTACGATAAAGGAACAAATAGATATTTAATGAACTTAAAAAAAATTAAATATTACTCATGGGTTGGAATTGGATCAGCGTTCTTAATGACTGAATTTGCTGCAAGCTATTTATATCCACAAATTCAAAACTATAAAAAAATTTTTTTGAAAAGAGCTAAATTTTATTTAAGATATTTAAGTCAATTACGTAATTTTAAAAATGGGAATTTTTATATTCCAAATAATTTAAAATATCGGTATAATTTTCATGCCTTTGTTCTAATACTTGAAAAAACAAATCGAGAAAAATTTTTAAAATATTTAAAAAAATATAAAATTAATGCTGTAATTAGTTATACTCGATTACACAAATCTGCTTTTGGAAAAAAGTATTTCAAAAAAAATAAGGTTCTAGTTAATACAGATAAATACGTAAAACAAATAGTGAGGTTGCCACTTCATAACTCTCTCACGATTAAGCAAGTTGATTTTATATGTGAAAAAATCAAAAAATTTTTTAATTAATTTTAAATAGGATAACTAAATTTAGGGCTTACTATAAAATTCAATAAATGAGCAGTAAAACTGTTGAGCAATAAGAATATTCCAAAAGCATTTAAATAAAGAATGAAAACTAAAAAATTTCTTGCTCTTTTTTTAGCTAAAAGACTCTTATTTTCAGGAACCCAATCTTTGTTTGGAGATTTAAAGTCATAAGAAAACATCCAATAAGTTATATCACTTTCATTAGGATCTCCGGTTCTGATTTTTTTTATATATTTTGCCAGATTTCTAAACGTAAAAATTAGAACCAATAAAAGGACTGTAATAATTATCATTATTTATATAATTTGATTGCTCTTTCTTCAAAAGCTTTTGCAATTTTATCTAAACCAAGTTCAAAAGATTTTTTCATAATCCCATTTAAAATTGGATTTTTCAATTCAAAATCAATAAAAAATTCTAATTGTGTATTATTATTTATCTCTTTGAAATGCCATTCATTTTTTAAGTGTTTTAAAGGACCATCTAAATTTGTTACAATAATTTTATCGGTTTCCTTATGGTAAGAAACATGGCTTGAAAATGTTTCATTTAAAATACTTTTACCAACTTTTAAATCTCCATTAAAGGTAATTAGATCTGAACTTTCATTCTTATCAAAAATCTTGCCTTCAATGCACCAAGGGACAAATTCAGGATATTTTTCAATATCAAGAACCATTTCAACAAGTTGATTTTTTTTACAAGGAATAATTTTTTTTAGTGTTGCGGATGACATTCAAGCTT
>MDTB01024857.1_pt1 | contig 10946 bp, 13 predicted proteins | sample 811161 | NCBI WGS metagenome assembly MDTB01 (sample SAMN05326650, study PRJNA326480) | marine metagenome | isolation source: seawater | place: Mediterranean Sea | collected 2009 | reverse complement strand
CGTGCTGGATCGGCTGACTGGAAGTCCATGCACCAGTCGCATCACGATAGGTCGGTATGCCAGAGCTCTGGCTGATACCGGCTCCGGTCAACACCATGAGCCGAGGGTACTCAAGAATAAAGTCCCTGAGCTGCCGCAGGCTGGGCTCCAGCGTCATACATATCCCTCTGAGTGACAGATCGGCGAGCCCAAAACAGCACAATAAGCAACTGGCTCCCTTTGTCCCGCGACAGCCAATAGTTTCTCGTTAGGCAGAACCGGGATACCTTCCTCCATCAGCATGAGTAGCAAGCTGGTTACCTTGCCACCGTGCCGGGCAACACTCCTAAACCTGCATCAAAACAAACCAGAAGCGCAGCCGGCAGTCTGACCCTATGCCGTTATCGTCGCACAGAACGACCCGGTCGAAGCGCCGGGGGTTTGCCCTTACACCTGTGTAAACAGTCGGTTCAGTGCACCTCACCAGCCGCAATTTTCTGAACGTGTACTCCCCACAGAGCAACCAGTACGAGCAGCGGTGCAGACAGTGTAATCAGCAAGGCTTCGACCATGGAAACGCCCAGCGGCATCGGTGGAGATTGTCCGCACATTCCCTGAGCCTCGAACAAAACCGGCACCCATTGGTCAAGGGGCATGAATTTTGGAAATCCGGCTCCGACAGTACAACTTGAGATCACTGTACCTTGCTCCACGCCATAGGCGTAATAGCTGGTGTACAGCGCGCCAGCCATCATCATAATAGTCAGGTTAAGCGACATCCAGCGCCACCAGAATTTCTTCACCAGGCTCAAGCCGGTGGCAGAAAAGATCAGCGACCCCATCACCCAGGCTCTGACCTGCACACAGAGGGCGCATGGGTACCACATGCCCGGGCCATATTGATAGTACAGCGCGATTCCTTCCATGATCACCAGGTACGAAGCTCCGGCAATCCAGAAAAGGCGGTTTTCACCGAGTTGATAAAGCTTGTTCACGGGCCGGTCCCTCGAAAATTCAGTAAGCGCTTTAGTTAGCGGGCATTTTAACGGAAATAACTGAGCAATTGTCAGCCTTGAAACACAAGACTCAAGGCGCGCCTGATGATCGGTATTGACCTCTGCTCCCGCAGGCAGGGTGCTGTCTGATCAGGCAAGGCCGCCGAGCAGCGTGAAAGCCACCAAGATAGCTGCCGATACCACCACCCAACTGAGTATTTGTTGCTGCCGCTTCTTTGCGCTCTGTATCTTGATATCAAGCTGCGCACTTTTCAGAAGCCCATTAATAGGCGGATTGGGATTGAGTTTATATTTGGTCTGACCCGTCTCAATGAAGCAGACCCGGTGTGCCTGCAGGAACTTTTGCAGCTCTGGCAGTCTTTTCCCCGTGCTCCGAGCGAGCGCCATTAGACTCCCTCCCTCCGCTGGCCCCTCACTCAGGGATTGGAGTATCTGATTGATGTCCACAGGCTTCATGGCCATTATCCTTTGTTACCTTCAGTTGCTTTCAGTTCTTTTCATTTACTTCCGCACTGTCATGCCGCAAGCCATTTGTACATGACCAGGGCATCAACATACCCTAACTTCGGGTGCGCAAAGGCGCCAGGAAGCCGGCCCACCGTCGCAAAGCCGAGCTTAGTCCAGAGCCGGACAGCCCCCTCATTGCTGGCTACCACAAGATTAAACTGCATCGCCCGGTAACCCATACTGATTGCTTCCTGCTGGGAGTGCACACACATTCGCGTCGCGAGACCGCGGCCACGCGCCGCTAATGCCACCATATAACCGCAGTTGCAGACATGCCCCCCCGGGCCATCATGATTGGTTTTTAGATAATAAGTGCCCAGAATACGCTCGCCCTCTTCAGCAACATAGGTGACTCTCGGGTACTGCATCCACAGATGTTTTGCCTGTGCCTGGTCGGTATCAGTTCGGTACCCGTAGGTCTCGCCTGCGGACACCACGTCGCTAAAAATCGGCCAGATCTGATCAAAATCTGAATCCGTCGCTTGCCGAATACACACAGTCATGTCCCTGGTTCGCGCGAGGTTAATGAGCTGCCGATAATAGTCGAAGTATCGGCCGTATTGCTAACCAGAACAAATTTGGCCGGGTTTGCTTTAGATTCTGAAAGATGAGTGGGGTTAGCGCCGCCGAGCCACAAAAATCGCTCTTTCCAGCAGATGCCAAGAGCCAGGCTTCGGATAAATTAATCCGGATGCGCACTGATAACCTTGACACTCATCCGCTCAGGTCTTCAAATGGGGGTCGGGGTTTGCTAAGAGCTGAATTTCCAGCATCAGGTGTGAGCGTAACAACTATGCTTGGCATCCCGTGCGCTGATTCAGGTTTGAACAGCTCGGCTCAGTGTTGATGAACCACTTTCTCGGAGGTACAACATGGCAATGCGTCTGCTTACTGCGATTCTCGTTCTGACTTCGGCTGCAACCGCCAGTGCACAGTGGGATACGGTTCTTGGAGATGCCCTCGATATGCCGGAAACTGGCCCGCACTGGGTATCCGTGAGAGGCCGCGGGATCGCCTACCTGTTGAACGCAGACACCGGCAAAGTCGGCGGCACCCTGGACATCTCTAACTTTACCCCTGCCGTCCGTCCCGCGATGACACGTGATCGGATCTACGCCTATGGCTCTTTTTACAGCCGCGGCACCTACGGCGACCGCACTGATGTTGTGATTGGTTTCGACACCGCCACCACCCTCCCTGTTGAAGAGGTTGAAATTCCGCCCAAGGCAGCCGGCATCGGAAATCCCGGCATGATTGGCCTTATCAACGAGCAGTTTATTGGCGTCTGGAACATCACGCCGGCGATTTCAGTTTCGATCGTGGATTTGGACACCAGTGAATTCGTCACCGAGATTTCAACACCTAACTGTGCCGGTATTTACCCGGCCAACCGTGGCTTTATTTCCTCATGCGCAGATGGCACTGTGCAATATGTGGGACTGAATGAAAACGGTGAAGAAACTTCCCGCTCAAGCAGCGAGGTGTTCTTTGATCTGTTCGAGGACCCCGTGCTTGACTATGCCGTGCCGAGCGACGACGGATGGGTTTTCATGACCATGAACGGAAGGGTCCATGAAGCGGCGGTTGAAAACGGACAAATAAGTATTAGTGACGGCTGGTCAATTAATCCGCCGGATACTGACGCCACCGACCGTAACGGGATGCCGTTGTCTAGTGACGACGACTGGCGTCTGGGTGGCAATCAAGCCTACGCACTAAACAGCAAAGCGGAGGTTCTCGCAGTGGTAATGCATCAGGGAGGCGGGCAAGAATCCTTTGAAGATTCAGGTGCCGAAGTCTGGGTGTTCTCAACCCGCTCGCAGCGTCGCGGTTACCGAATCACACTCGATGACGACGAGACTGTGACCAGCGTCCAAATGACTCAAGATGAAAATCCCCTGCTTCTGCTTGCAGTAAGCGGCACCATTCAGGTCCGCGAACCGGTCACCGGCCGGCTGATCAGAACCATTGAAGATCTGTCAGGCACCATTCAAAATCTTTACGGAGACTAAGGGTAAGCAGTAAATGATTGATCCCTTGACGGTTCTTGTACTATCCGCATCACTAGCCCTGCTGTTTTTCACGGCTGCAAAGCATAAGCTGAACTCGCCAAGCCGGTTCAGGGCCCAGCTCGCAGCCTATGAGCTCGTGCCGTCTGCCCTTCTCCCTAGTCTGGCGCGGGCGATACCCTTAGCGGAAATGGCTGTTTTTTTTCTGATTCTGATGCCCTTTACTAGAACGTGGGCAGCGGTTCTGGCGGCTGGACTGCTCACTTCATACACAGTTGCTATGGCAATGAATATCCTACGGGGCAGGGATAACATCGATTGCGGCTGCGGTGGTCAACAGCAAATCCTCTCATACTGGCTTCTTTTGCGGAATGCCGCGCTCATTATTGGCTGCCTGCTTTTGGTCCTACCGAATACTGACAGAGCTTTGGTTTGGGCAGACTTTATACTGCTAACGCTGATGCTTGCCGTGCTCTGCGGTACATATCTGCTCGTTGAACAGTTGGTCCGTAATCAGATTTCTCCAAAAGCAGGAGGATAAGCCATGGATAATTATCTTGCCGAGATAGTCATTATGTTAGCGCTGGTCGTTCTGGTTCTAGTCGTTGCGGTATTTGCTTTGGCGCGCCAAATCGGCGTTCTGCATACAAGACTCGCGCCGGCGGGTGCACTGATGACGACAGCTGGACCTAAAGTAGGTGAACCGGCACCCTTATTATCGATACCCGACCTGAATGGCACCCCGCTGGAGTTAGGAGGTACACGAAAGCTACCCCAGCTCCTGCTATTTGTCTCACCTACCTGTCCGGTTTGTCAGGAACTGGTGCCAACAGCCAAATCCATGGCAAGAAGTGAGAAACTTTCTTTGGTTTTTGGCAGTGATGGTGGAGAAGTGCAAAAGCACGCAGATTATGTCAGCAAAATGAATATCGAAGATTACCCCTATGTCGTTTCATTGGAATTAGGAATGAAGTTTGAAGTCAGCAAACTGCCTTATGCAGTGCTGATTGATGAGCAGGGCGTATTACGCTCAAAAGGGCTGGTTAACAGCCGTGAACATCTTGAGAGTCTTGTTGAATCGATGCGCTCCGGTTATGAATCGATACAAGATTACTTAGTAAAAGAAGAATTAATCGGAGAACAGGCATGAACAAGCGTGAGCAGTTGATTGACCAGTTACTGAAGGATCTCGATGCCGCCACCAATGGTGCAGTGCGGTTCATTTCCTCGCGCACATCACGTCGCTCGTTTTTGGGTAAATTTGGGACGTTTCTCGCCTGCATGGGCGCCCTACCCATACTGCCGGTAGTGCGCGATGCACACGCACAAAACTCTGATGATATACCTGATATGGGTAATCCCGATTCCTGTGAATACTGGCGATATTGTGCTTTCAGCGGGCAGGCATGCAGCTGCTGCGGCGGCACTGTGACCCAGTGCCCTCCGGGATCAGAAACTGCAACAGTCGCGTGGGTCGGTACCTGTCACAATCCAGGTGATGGGCGCGATTATCTGATTTCCTATAATGATTGCTGCGGCAAGTCGGCCTGCGGGCGCTGTGGCTGTCATCGCTCTGAGGGAGATCGCCCGGTTTATTATCCGGGCAAATCGAACAGTATATTGTGGTGTTTTGGCTCAACCAGCCATGCTTATCACTGTACGCTGGCGCGCATCATGGGTGTGGAAGAAAGCAACGTCGCAGGACAGTAGCGGTGCACAGGGTTCTACTAACTTCTGCGGTCGCCTACCTGCTCATGATGGGGGCACAGACGGTTGGGGCCCAAACCAGCCCTAAATTTTTCTTTCTTCAATTCTGTGTGGGATGTCATCAGTATGATGGTTCCGGGCTGCCTCCTGAAGTGCCGAGCCTGCGAGACGACCTTAGCTATTTGATTGGAAGCCCGGCTGGCCGCGATTTTATGCTGCGGGTCCCCGGAGTCATTGGTGCGCCGGGATCGGCAGAAGAAGTAGCAGATTTGCTTAACTGGATTGTAGGCACTTTTTATCAGGGAGAGACAGACTCTCCGCCTTTTACAGCAGCAGAAGTCATAGAGGGGCGAAAGCGCCCGATGAAAGACCCCATCAAAGAACGTCTCGAACTGCTCGCGAGCTATTGAGATGTTTTCGCTGAGAGGCAGATTGGGGCGAGCCGGCTGCTACCTGCTGATAGTGATCGCGGGCTGCGCGAATCTTGTCGCCGCTGAGCAAAAGTGGACCAACCCTCCCGCCTTCTCCTATCTGTTGCACTGCTCAGGCTGTCACATTGAGGACGGCTCAGGCGATCTACCAGAAGTCCCTGATCTACGGAAGAACCTGGATAAACTGCTGAGATCGGAAACCGGTCGTCGCTACTTGCTGCGAGTACCCGGGGTCACTGATACGCCCGTAACCCCGCGAGAAATGGCTGAGTTGATGACCTGGCTGATCGCCGAATTTTATCCTGAGCTCCAAGACTTCCGTCCATTCAGCGCCGAGGAAGTAGTCAGTGGCAGAGCGACGCGCCTGGCCAACCCGCTCAAAGTCAGGCAGTCACTGCTAGGCGACTGAGTGCTGACATTGGCCAGTGGCCTGCACGATTAAATCCTGCCGTCCCTGTAACCCGGGTCATTCGATACCGTACACAACCGATGTAAAAGTGGTCCGAGCATAATAAAGGCGCTCGAATCTGATTCAAACGCCTTTGAAAGTAACAAAGCTCGACGTGATTGTTCAGCGCCAGGCCGAGCGTCAGATGCGTGAGCGGGTCAGCTCCACATCTGCATTGCGCCAGAAGGAGTCAAACTGCCGCTTGATAACCAAAGCTTCCTGATCTTTTCCCTGCGCTTCCAGCGCCTGATACAGGCCGAAGGTAGACCAGCCATTCTGCTGATTCCACTGTAGATCCTTGAGATAGACATCCTCGGCTTCTTCGGCTTTTCCGGCTTGAATTAAGGCGGCACCCTGATACAAGCGCATCGACTGACTCCAGTCAGGCGGCTCGGTGTAGTTAAGATTTTCCTGAAAGCCGACGGCGTGGCCGTAATGAGCAATCGCGGCATCAAGATTTCCATTGGCCTCTTCGAGCTCACCCATCAGCGCGTGCATCGCAAGATTGAGGACATGCGACGCGGGGGTTGGGCCAACACCTGATTCATCAACGTCGGGAGAAGCGATCGCATCCCGGATCACCTGAACCTGGGCCTCAGCAGGCCCCATATGGCCCTTGGCAACATGCGCGCTACCCATAACGTAAGCCCACATGCCCTTCAGATACGGAGTCACTGCTTTCTCTAAATTTGCCTGGTTTTCCGCATGGATTTTGTCCCATTTCCCGAAGACTTTATCAGTGACCCACTCATGGGCGATTGTTTTATCAGCGCCCTGTCCCGGCAAACGGTTACCTGCGTTTTTGGCTGCGGCTTCATACGCCGAATCATAATTTCCCTGCAGCATGTTGGCGTATCGCACAAAATCCAGCGCGTGCGGTTTATGAATTTTGTGTGACAGTGGATAGGTTCCGATCATCGGGAAATTAGTGTCTCCCCAGATTTCCGCAAACTGGTCGTCAACAATTTGGGAGCGTTCATTGATATCGATTGCTTTCTCGTACTCACCGACCCGTAAATAGATGTGCCCCGGCATATGCACCATGTGACCGGAAATAGGCACAGAGGCCTCCAGCTTTTGCGCGGACGGCATAGCAAGTTCAGGCTCTGATGACATTTCCATCAGATGGATGTAAAGGTGATTGGCCCCAGGATGGTCATGCGATACCGCCATGGCAGCTTCAAATGCCGCTTTGGCTTCAGCCGTACCGGGCTTTGGCGTGCCATCTTCGTTCCAGTAGTCCCATCGAGTTGTATTCATGTAAGACTCACCGTACACGGTGGCAATGTCGGGATCGGTTGGATACTTTTCATGAAGCTCACGCATCGCGTCCAGATAGGCGAAATCGCGCTCCCGATCGTCCGCTATCGCATCCTTGTTGTAGAGCACAAACAGCGCGTTGATCATGTCACGCTCTTTTTCCGTAGCATTGTTAGCCAACTCCAGCGCCATCCGGATCGCCTCGAGCCCGGTTCCTTGAGGGTCGTCAGGCAAGCCCACGTACCTACTGTTCGGATTCGGACCAATGGCATGTGCCAGTCCCCAATAAGGCATGGGGTGCTGAGGATCTAACCTCGAAGCTTCCTGATAAGACGCAATGGATTCGGGAAAATAAAAGCTCCACGCCATTCTCAAACCTTGATCAAAAAATGCCTGCGCTTCGGCTAAGTCAGTCGAGATAGGGGCAGTATAGGTACCACTGCCCGGTATCTTGATGGCAACTGGCTCACCCTCCTGTGCCAGACTCCAGGAGCCAGATGTGGCGAAACAAATCGCGGTGATGAGGGTCAAAAATTTGCGCATGAGAACTTCCTCCCGGGTGAGTTTCTGTCTGCTGTGCTACTGCTGATCTAGTGTTTGACAGGTTACTGATTTCTAGTCCCGATCGAAGTATAACCCAAATGACCCCTATTCCGGCCACAAAGCAAAACTTTCTCAAATGCGCTACCCTTTGAGGAGATATAGAAATCCAGCTAATCGCCGGTCTCATCATGCAAACACTGACTATCGACGTCTTTACCGACTACATCTGACCCTGGTGTTACCTCAGTACCGTGAGTATTGAAAAGCTGAAGAAAAACTACCCGGTGCAAATCAGGTGGATTCCCTTTCCCCTGCATCCTGAAACCCCGCAGGAGGGGCGTTCGCTGGCAGAGTTGTTTGCCGGTCGCGACATCGAGCCGATGAAACGTCAGATGCGCGAGCTCATGGAGGAAGCGGGTCTCGAGTATGGAGAGCGAACGCACACCTACAACAGTCGGCTCGCTCAGGAACTGGCAAAGTGGGCTGACACACAAAAGGGCGGCCAGGCGATTTATGACGCACTCTATCGGGCCTACTTCGTCGAAAACATCAATTTGTCTGATATCGGCGCTCTCGTCGAAATTGCCTCAGGTCTGAGTCTGGACGGAAATTTGGCACGCCAGGTACTAGAGCAGCGATCTTTCCGTGAAGCAGTAGACGCTGACTGGGAAAGGGCCCGACAACTCGGCATTACCGGCGTTCCGACCTTCTATAAAAACGATCTGGCAGTTGTTGGCTGTCAGCCTTACGAAACCCTCGAGCGATTTGTGAAACATCTGACGAAGACGTAACGCGATGATTAGAGGAAAATGGGAAAGCGCGACATGAGCAATCGAAGAGCATTAATCACCTGCGTCGACACCTATATGGGCCCGACCATCAGAGAAAAATTTGAGGCAAATGGTATAGAGGTCTTCAGCAGCAGAGACCCCATGCGCTCGCAGGAAGATTGCGAGGCATTGATTAAACGAGCTGGTCAGATTGATATTCTGATCGCCAACCTGGCAGAGCCTCCGATGACCGGGCCGGTGCACAAGATCGAAAATGCGGATTGGGGCCAGCTGTTCGACACCCTCGTGCATCCGTTGATGTATCTGATTCGGGCAGTGACACCTCAAATGGTCGCGCGACAATCCGGAAAAATAATTGCCGTAACCAGTGCCGCTCCATTAAAGGGCATTCCCAATCATGCTGCTTACTGTGCGGCACGCGGCGCTCAGAATGCTTTTATTAAGGCCGTTGGCCTCGAGCTGGCGCGCAGCGAGGTACAGGTCAATGCGATCGCGCAGAACTACATCAACAACGATACCTACTATCCCGACGACCTTATTGAGAGCCCTAAGTTTCTTGACCATGTAAAGCGTAATGTGCCGACCAACCGGATAGGCGCAGCATCAGAAACGGCGGAACTGGCAGCTTATCTCGCCAGCGAGAAATGCAATCACATGGTGGGCCAGATCATTCCGCTGGCAGGAGGCTGGGCGAGCTAGTCGAGCTCATCAGGACCTGCGACGATATTGTTGTCATGCAGACGGCCAATCTGGCCGTCGCTCAATGCGAGAATTTCGCTGAGCACTTCATCGGTGTGTTGTCCAAGCAGGGGCGCTGGTTTGATGGTTTCTCGAGTGGTCGCACCAAAACTCAAAGGCTGACCCGGCATGAGAAACTCTCCAATACCCGGCTGATGCACATTTTGAAAAAGCGGATTGTCATCGGAACAATCAATGTCTTCCGCTACCAGCTCTGAAATATTCTGATAGGGGCCCCAGCAGGCACCTGCGGCATCCAAGGCATCGGCCACCGTCGAAAAAGAATTCGCGGAAAACCAGGGCTCGAACAGACTGCGGAGCGACTCCCGCGCTTCAAAGCGGTCACCTTCCTGGACAAAATCCAAGCCAAGCTGATCTTCTAATGCTGCAACGGCTGGTTCCGTACCCGTTACTTTGACCAGCGCCTGCCACTGCTTCGGACTGACACCAACCACCATGACCCGCTTGCCATCCTGACACAGAAAGTCGTGTCCGAAGGTGCCAAAAATGTGGTTACCCATCGGCTGCCGAGCCAGGCCATTCAGCTGCGCCTCAGCGATGTAGCCAAGATGTCCCATAGTGGCTAGGGCAACGTCGGCCAACGTAATCGACACAAACTGACCTGCACCCGTCCTGCGTCGATGGCGTTCGGCGGCCAGCAAGCCCAGCGCGATCTGTTGACCGGCAATGACGTCCCAAGCTGGAAAAGGATTGTTGGTAGGCTCGGTGCCATTTCCGGCAAGATAAGGCAGACCCACTTTACTGTTCACGGTATAGTCAAGAGCGTTGCCCCCGTGTCGATCGCCGGTAAGATTGATGAAAATCAGATCTTTGCGGTAAGCCCGCAGCGCTTCGTAACCAAGCCAACCCCGTGCAGGAAAATTAGTTACAAAAAGACCGGCATCCTCGCCGGAAGCCGTAATGATCCGCGTCAGCAATTCGCGACCTTCAGGATGTCTAAAATCTACGGCAATAGAGCGTTTGCCTTTGTTGAGTGAGTGCCAGTAGAGACTCTTCCCCTGCGCAGAAACCGGCCAGCGGCGATAATCTAAGCCACCGCCAATCATGTCAAAGCGGATCACATCAGCACCCAATTGAGCCAGCGTCATACCGGCGGAGGGGGCCGCGATAAACGCACTGCCTTCAATAATGCGCAATCCACTGAGAATGCTTTGCACGATCACCCCCGCCTCAGATAATTTCAAGATAACCGTTATTAACGACCATTTTTTCCTGCTCTAGCGACCAGCACCGGAACGCGATTGTCTTTTCTTCGTGCCATATTTCTGTACGGATAGTTTCACCTGGGTAAACAGGGGCAGAAAAGCGAAGCCGAATCCGTTTAAGACGTTCCGGCTCGTAATGGCAACATACTTTCATCAGGGCATGCGTCGCTACACCCATGGTACACAAGCCGTGCAAGATGGGTTGTGAATATCCCGCGTCACCAGCAACCTGCGGTGACGAATGCAAGGGGTTCAGATCTCCTGATAAACGATACAGCAAAGCTTGCTGGG
>MDTB01231050.1_pt1 | contig 10947 bp, 11 predicted proteins | sample 811161 | NCBI WGS metagenome assembly MDTB01 (sample SAMN05326650, study PRJNA326480) | marine metagenome | isolation source: seawater | place: Mediterranean Sea | collected 2009 | reverse complement strand
CATCATCCATTGTTCGGCTATAAGGACAGCAGAATAAATATCTATATCTGTTTTTTTTGTAATTTTTTTCTTTATACCTAATTCCCTATATTTTTTTAGAATACTTTTAGCCTCGACAGAAGTGAATGATTCATCTACTTCAGATACATTTAATTTGTATCTTTTTTTTAACTCTGCTGAAAATTTTTTACATTTTTTAGTTATTTCATTTTCACTATTTTTTTTTGGAATTCCTACAACTAAATGATCTGGTAACCATTCTTTTATAATTAAATTAATATCATTCCATGGTATTTTATTATTAGACTCTATTACTCTAAGTGGTGAAGCTGTTCTTGTTATTAGATTGCCTGATGCAACACCTATTTTTTTATGACCAAAATCAAAAGCTAGGATTAACTTAAAATCTGATTTAGTTATTTTCATTAATTTTTTAATTAAATTAATTTAAATATTTTATTAAAAAATATTTCAGCAATATCTATATTAGATCCTGCATTTATTTCTTTAATTCCTGTAGGGCTAGTTATATTAATCTCTGTGATATATTCACCAATAACATCTATACCCGCAAAGAAGATGCCCTTATCAATAAGTGTTGGCCTTATCATAGAGCATAGATCTAATTCTTTATTTGTTAGTTTAGTAATCTTTTTTGAAGACCCCATTGCAAGATTACCTCTAGGGTCTCCCTTTTTTGGAATTCTTACAAGGCCATACTCTATTGGCTCTCCATTGATTAATATAATTCTTTTATCACCTTTTATAATCTCTTTAATATATTTTTGTGCAATAATGGGTTGGCTATTATTTTCGGTCATAGTTTCTAATATCACATTTTTATTTATATCAGCTTTATCGATAACAAAAATAGATTGTCCTCCCATTTTGTCTAGGGGTTTTATAACTATCCTATTATATTCATTTAAAAATTTTGTAATTTCATTAATATTACTAGATATAATATGGGGAGGAGTTAAGCTTGGAAACCAAGCTGTACAAACCTTTTCATTCATATCCCTAAGTGAACTGGGACTATTGATTATTTTTACCCCACAACTCTGAGCAAGATCTAATATATAGGTTGTATATATGTATTCCATATTAAATGGCGGGTCTTTCCTCATTAATATAATGTCTAGTTTCGAAAGCTCATTTTCCCAAGTTCCAGTAAATTTGTAATATTTTTTTTGAGTTTTAGAAACGTCGATAAAGGAGCCTTTTCCATATGCAATACCATTTTTTATAGATAAATCTTTTTGCTCAAAGTAAATGACATTTAGTAAGCGTTTTCTTGCTTCTGCTATTATTTCTAGGGTAGTATCTTTTTCAGGATTAATACTATTAATATCATCCATAACTACCCCAATATTATTTTTTTTATCAGGCATAATTTCTCCCTAATATATCTTTATTATAAATATTTATAGATCACCCCATTTATTTTTAATGAGAGAGCAGGCACTAATAGCAGCAGTCTCAACCCTTAAAAGGCGAGGCCCTAGTGAGATCATTTTGAACTTTTTATCAATTATTATTTTTAGATCACTATCACTTAAGCCACCTTCTGGTCCAATTATGACCGAAATATATTTAGTTGGCACTTTTAGAGTTGAAATTTCTGAAAAATTTAAAGACGTGCTTGAAGGATGAAATACTAATTTTATATCACCATGATTAATTTCATTTAAAAAATATTTAATTTTTTGAGGCTTATTGATTTTTAAAGGAGTGTGTCTACCTGACTGTTCACAGGCGCTATGTGATACTTTCTCCCAATGATCGAGTCTTTTTTTAATATCTTTTTCTTTAAATTTTATTATACTGAATTCAGTAAATATAGGATATATTTCGTATATACCTAATTCTGTTACTTTCTGAATAATATTATCCATTACTCCTGATCTAGGCATGCCTTGTATTAAAGTAATTTTTTGATCAGATTCTTTTAAAGGCTCTAGTTCTTTATTAATTTTTATAGCTACCTCTTTATTACTAATTTCTACAATTTCACATTCTTTCTCTTGACCCATTCCATTGAATAGAATTATTTTATTTCCTTTGACTAGCCTTAAGACATTTCTTATATAATGTAACCTGTCAGAGCTAAGCTTCACAAATTCTTCTTTTAGTTCAGAATAAATATATAGCCTTGGTGTATTTCTATTTTTGAGCTTCATTCAGTTATAATTTAATTTATTTATTGGTTTTAAGATTTCTTTTTTAATTATAAACATAAATACGGTGACAATCTTGGATATAGATATAGAAAATGGTTGGATAAAACAAGCTAAAAGAGTCATTTCACCGAATTATGATAATAGACCAGATAATTATGAGCTTGAGATTATTGTTATACATGGAATAAGCCTCCCCCCTGGCAAATATGGTGGAGAAGGAATAGACCAGCTTTTTACTAATAAGATTAAAAAAAAAGATCATCCTTTTTATAAAAAAATATTGAATCTCAGAGTTTCTAGTCATGTTCTGATTAATAGAGAGGGAAACTTAACTCAGTACGTTTCTTTTTTAAATAGAGCATGGCATGCTGGAAAATCAGAATATAAGGGAAGGGCTACTTGTAATGATTTTTCTATAGGCATTGAGCTTGAAGGTACAGATGAAGAAGGTTACGAGGAAAGGCAATATATATATTTATCTAAATTGATTAAGTCATTAAGAAGTAATTACCCATCTTTGACCAATGGAGAGATCGTTGGCCACAGTGATATATCACCAGGAAGAAAAACTGATCCAGGAGATAGCTTTGATTGGGCTCATTTATCAAATTTACTTTTAAAATAAGTGCACTATTTTTTTTTCTGTTCCCAGAAAATCTCAGTTTCCCCCTGATTTTTGATTATGCTTCTAGCCAAAACGAATAGTAAGTCGGATAAGCGATTAAGGTATTTTGGTATCTCAATACTAACTTGATTAATATTATTATTTAGTAGGTCCCATAATCTTCTTTCTGCTCTTCTGCATATTGAGCGTGCAAGATGACAATGCGCTACAGAGCTAGTGCCTCTTGGAAGAATGAATTCTTTCAAAGGCGCGAGCTCATCATTATAAAAATCTAACTCATTTTCTAATTGCAAAATATCTTCATTAGCCAGAGCCTTATAGCTTGGTTGAGATAATTGACCACCGATATTAAAAAGTTGGTGCTGTATATTATCTAGAGTATTTTTGATATTTTTATCCAAACCCTCATCAATAAGAATTAGTCCAATAGCACAATTTAGCTCATCAATAACTCCTATACATTCAATGATCTTATCCGTTTTAGATAACCTTTCTTTCCCAGAAAGAGAAGTTTCACCTTTGTCTCCATTTTTTGTATATATTTTCGTTAGTCTATTTTTCATAAATTTAAACCACTAATAAAAAACCCAGTGAATCCACTGGGTCAAAAAAACAAAGCCATACTTTATTTAAAGCGGCCGAATCTTATTATTCTTATTATTCTTATTATTCTTATATCCCCTAATCTAACAAAAAATAAATCTAAGAATATATTTGTATTTTCTTTTTTTTTGTAATTTTTAAAAAAAATTATATTATTATAATAATTTCAATGAGTTATAAATAAATTATCAAATTATTTATTTTTTATCTTCTAGGTTTTTTTAAAAAAACTTCTTTTTATAAATTAAGTTTCTTATCCAAATTATTGATTTTAATAGTGCGCAGTAATAGCTTAAGGTTGTAAGTATTCTGATACCCACTGACTACAAGTAAAAATTTCGCCTTTAGGCTCAATTTTTCTTTTAAACTTTAATCGTTGATGATACCTATCCTTTCCTTCCTGCCAAAATTCAATCATATCTATCCAAAGCCGATAACCTCCCCAATAGCTTGGTCTAGGTAGGGATATGTCATAATCTGTATTCTTAGATAATAGTTCTTTTTCTGGTATACCAAAGGTTTTAGCCTTCTTGATTCTCTCTTTCTCTAGATAATCTTGACTACTTATTGGCTGACTTTGCATGCTTGCCCAAGCATTAAGTTGGCTTCTCCATGGTCGTTTAGCAAAATAATTGTCACTTTCTTCTTCTGGAGAGCGCATTACACATCCTTCAATTCTTATTTGTTTACCCAATTTATCCCAATGAAATAAGCCAGCTGCTGAATTATTACTATTTAAGTCTTCAGCCTTTTTAGATAAATAGTTTGTGTAAAAAGTAATATAATCAAATTTACTAGATAGATTTTTAATTAGAACTATCCTTGAGGATACTTTATTTTTGATATTGAGTGTAGATAGACTCATTGCATTGGGGTGACGCTGAACTTTCCCATCAGTAGCCTCTTTAAGCCATTCTTCTACGAGTTTTAATGGATTATCTGGCTCAATAAAAAGTTTTTTATTATTATTCAAAGATTTATTTTTACTCATTATTTGATAGCATCTGTATTGAATCAATAATACTCTAAATTATATTTTCTGTCAGAATTTGATTATTTTTAAATTAAATAAAATTTCTATCAAATAATTATTAGGAGACTGAACAATGAGTCTAGACCAATTAAGAGAAAGATTAACTATAGTTGATAGAGAGTTGATCGAGCTAATATCCGAAAGACAGAAAATTGTTAGTGAGGTCAGTAACTTTAAAATTAAGACTGGAGTTGCGATTAGAGATTATGCGAGAGAAGCAAGTATTTTAAAAGGGATAGAGAAACAATCAATTAGTCTAGGGCTAGATCCAGTCCTTGCAAAAGAAATAATGAAACTATTAATTTTATCATCACTAGAGCAGCAGGAAAGATCTAAAGTAGCTGCGGATAGTGATGGAGAAGGGAAGCGTGCACTGATAATAGGTGGGGCTGGTAAAATGGGGTCATGGATGGCAGATTTTCTAAGCTCCCAAAATTTTTTAATAGAGGTTTCTGATGATAAAGAAGGAGAGACAATTTATTCAGAAATAGATTGGGAAAAAGACAAAGCCGACCATGATGTAATTGTGGTAGCCACTCCTATAGAGACTACAAAAAAGGTACTAATTGGTCTAGCAAAGAAAAAGCCAAAAGGCTTAGTTTTTGATATAGGATCTTTAAAAACACCTTTAAAATCGGGGATTAATGAACTTATTAATACTGGTTGCAAAGTAACTTCTATACATCCAATGTTTGGTCCAGATACAAAATTATTATCTGGTCGTCATATTATATTTATAGATTTAGGAAATGATATGGCAACTCAGGAGGCTCAAAGGCTATTTTCTTCAACAATGGCAGAGCATGTAATTATGGGTCTAGATCAACACGATAAAGTTATTAGTTATATATTAGGCTTGTCCCATGCTTTAAATATTATTTTTTTTACAGCATTAGCTAAAAGCGATGAAGAAATGAAAAGTCTAATTAAGATATCTAGCACAACATTTGATGCCCAATTGAATGTATCTTCATCTGTTGCAAAAGAAAATCCTGATCTTTATTATGAGATTCAAGTATTAAATAAATATAGTAGCTTATCTTTGAGTAATTTAATTGATTCTGCTAAATCTTTTCAAGAGTTAATCAATAACAAAAATAAGAAAGGCTTCATAGATATGATGCAAAAAGGAAGGGATTATTTATCTGCTATATGATTTTTTATTTTAGAGCTTACTTTTCATAACCATGGATTGGATAGATGGTGAAGGCTATCGTCTTAATGTAGGGATAGTTCTTATAAATAGCATAAAAGAAGTTTTTATAGCCTCAAGGATTAGAACTGGGGGTTGGCAGATGCCTCAGGGAGGAATAAGCTTAGGTGAGGTTTATGAAGAGGCCATGTATAGAGAGCTTTTTGAAGAAATAGGAATTTCTAAAGAAAATGTTGAAATTATTGGTGCTACTAAGCATTGGTTATATTACGACTTGCCAGAAAAGTATATAAAATATAATCAAATTCCTTTAGTTATCGGACAAAAGCAGAAATGGTTCCTATTAAAATTATTAGATGATAATTGTAATATAGATTTAAATAGCTCAAAGAGCCCAGAATTTGATAATTATTGCTGGGTTGACTATTGGAAAGTAAAAGATATGGTAATTAATTTTAAAAAAAAGGTTTATAATGATGCATTGAAGGAATTATCTAGTTTTGTTTTTTAATTTTGGGAGAATTTATTGTCAAATCAAGTTAACCCACTTAACTTTACGAATGCTGCTGCTTCCAAGGTAAGTAAGCTAATCAGCCAAGAAGGAAATCCTGAGCTTAAATTGCGAGTATATATAACTGGAGGAGGTTGCTCGGGGTTCCAATACGGGTTTACTTTTGATGAGGCTTTACAGGATGGAGATATAGAAATAATTAAGCAAGGCGTATCATTGCTTATTGACCCAATGAGCGTCCAATACCTGAAGGGGGCTGAAATCGATTACAAGGAAGATTTATCTGGATCACAATTTATAATCAAGAATCCTAACGCTTCAACTACATGTGGGTGCGGGTCTTCTTTTTCAGTCTAGCATTCACTATTTTGAATGAATTGATCCCAATATAGTTTTTCTATCCGCACCAGTTACCAAGGGTTCATTACTTGGTATTTTGTTGATTCTTTGTTTGGCTAGCCATGCAAAAGCTATTGATTCGACAAGATTTGGATCTAAATTATATCTCTGGCTTGAGTGTATCTCATGTCTTGGAAGTTGGTTTTTTAGTTGCTCAATCAAAAATAGATTTGATACACCTCCGCCACATATAATAATTTCACAAGGCTCAGGAATAACGCTTTCTATAGAATTTTTTATTGTGAGAACAGTTAACTGTGTGAGTGTTCTTAAAATATCTTTATTTTCTATATCAAAATCTAATTGATTTAAATAATGATAAAGCCAATCTAGGTTAAAGTATTCAGTACCAGTTGATTTAGGGGGCTTCCTAAGAAAGTATTTGTCTGAAGTAAGAAGATTTAGGAGAGAGCTAGATATTTTTCCTTGTTTCGCTAGTTGACCATCTTTATCAAAAGGAATATTCCAAATTTTTCTGGACCAATTATCAATTAATGTATTTGCTGGTCAAGTATCAAGTCCAACTATATTTTTCTTAGGATCAATTATCGTGATATTTGCTATTCCACCCAGATTCAATATGATTCTTGTCTTGTCTTCATTGCCAAAATACCACTTATGGAAAGCTGGTGTTAAAGGAGCTCCTTCTCCATTTAAAGCTATATCAGCTCTTCGAAAATCTGAAATCACATCTATTTTTGTTTTTTTTGATATAACATTAGGATCGCCTATTTGAATAGTAAATGGATTTGAACCTGTAGGGTGATGATAGATTGTTAGTCCTGAAGATCCGATAGCCGATATATTTTTATTTTGGAGTGAAAATTCTTGGATAAAATCTAATATACATTCAGAGAAGAAGTTTCCTAGTGCTTTATCTATTTTTCCTAAAGACTTAAGAGATAGCTGTTTTTCTCTCAACTCAAAGAGCTTTTCAGATAGTTTCTTTGTAAAGTGAAACGTTTTTCCTTGGTAGCTTACTATTTTGTTTTCATCGAATTCTACAATACATATATCAGCACCATCTAGGCTAGTTCCTGACATAAGACCAATATAGATAGATGACATTTTTAGCTTTCCCTCTTTAGGTTATGTCTTTATCGATTCTTCTAATTAAATCTAGATGATCCCAATAGATTGAGGAATTTTTTGTAAATTGATTAAAATTTTCTTCATTGATAGGGTTTGCTAATGGTAAGTTAACTGTCCTAGGGTTTCTATGAACGCCATTAAGGCGATACTCATAATGAAGATGAGGACCGGTTGTTAAGCCTGACTGACCAACATAACCTATAGTTTGTCCTTGGGTAACTCTACTTCCTTTACTTATACTATTTGCAAAACGCGAAAGATGTGCATAAAGAGTGGTAATATTTGATCCATGTTGTATGACTATAGTATTTCCATATCCACCATTGTCGCCAATTGACTTTACTACTCCATCACCAGCCGCCATGACAGGAGTGCCGGATGGAGCAGCATAATCAACACCCTTATGTGCTCTTATTGTATTTAATACTGGATGCCGTCTATTTAGATTAAAGTTTGAACTTATTCTGGTGAAATCAACAGGAGCCCTAATAAAGGCTTTTCTAACACTTCTACCTTCTGGCATATAGTAATCTGTAAAACTATTGCTATCTGTATATCTTGCAGCTCTATAAGGCTCTCCTTGATTGACAAATTCAGCTGCTAGAATTTCACCAGTTTTAATTTTTTCGCCTTTGTGCCAATATTCTTCGAAAATAACAGTAAATTCATCTCCAATTCTAACGTCTTGAATAAAATCTATATCCCATTGGAAAATTCCAGCCATATTCATAATTACTGTGTCAGTTACCCCAGCAACTTTTCCTGCTTCAAAAAGAGAAGACTGGATAATCCCATGAGCATAATTTTTTCTAATTTCAATATCTCTCTCTAAAATTTCTGCTTGAAAACCACTAGTTGAATTGAAAATTTTTAAAATCTTAGTTTCATTGAGGCTTTTAGTGAGAGAAATAACTCTTCTATTAGGACTGTACTCAATAGCAATTTCTTCTCCTGGCAAGAGTATTTCTAGATTTTCCATAGATTCATTAAGTTGGGTTATTTGACCAAGGTCAGCAATACTTAAAGTATGCTGCTGGAAAAGAGATTCTAGACTATCTCCAGGCTTAACTAATAGTAGTATTTCTATAGAGTTTTCTATCTCTAAATTTTGTAATTGAGGTGATTGAAATTCAGGTAGGGGTAGATTAATAGAATCTAGACTCTGCGGAAAGGATTCAATTAACTGATTTCTAGTGATTATAGGACTTTCTATACTTTCACCAACTTGCATAATTGATGATATTGAAAAGAAGGTTATCATTAATAATACTGGCAGAACTAAAGAAATAGTAAATGATACCCAATGACCTTTTCTCTTGAATTTATCAGGAGAGTTTTGTTTTTTGTTATAATCGTGGCGCACACCACCTTTATATGTTTTCACTAGTTTAAGCTTTATGGAGTTTAGTTAATGTTTACTTTAACTAATTTATTCTATTTCAGTCAAAACTATCGTATTACAATTAGTCAGGATACAATAATAATTTTGTATTATAGATGAATATTATGATATCCAGTGAAGAGCATTTTAAGGAATTAAGTCGAGGTACCGATGAGATTCTTATAGAAAAAGATCTCAAGGATCTTTTAAATTTATCTAGACCATTGAGGATTAAGGTAGGCTTTGATCCAACTGCTCCAGATCTTCACTTTGGCCATACAGTTCTATTGAATAAAATGCGCCAATTCCAAGATTTTGGCCATGATGTAATTTTTTTAATTGGAGACTTTACTGCTCTGATAGGGGATCCTTCTGGAAGAAGTGCTTTAAGGCCAACGCTTAGTAAGGAAGAAGTAGTAGCTAATGCTACAACGTACCAGGATCAAGTTTTTAAAATTCTAGATAGAGAGAAGACCATCGTAGAATTTAATTCTGTTTGGATGAATAAATTTGATGCTTCTGATTTGATTAAGCTAGTTTCAAAACAAACAGTTGCAAGAATGCTTGAAAGAGATGATTTCAGTAAAAGATATAAATCAGAAAAGCCAATCTCAATTCACGAATTTATTTATCCTATGGTTCAGGCATACGATTCAGTTGCGCTTAAATCAGATATAGAATTAGGAGGGACAGATCAAAAGTTTAATTTATTAATGGGAAGACAGTTACAGCAATCTTTCGATCAAGAGCCACAAATCATAATGACACTCCCTTTATTGGAAGGCCTCGATGGTGGAAATAAAATGTCTAAATCCTCTAATAATTTTATTGGTATTACGGAACCTCCAAAAGAAATGTTTGGTAAAATAATGTCTATTTCAGATTCACTGATGTGGACATATTTTGAGCTCCTAAGCTTCAAATCTATTCTAGAGATTGATTCATTGAAGAATTCCGTAGAATCAGGTGCCAACCCAAGGGATATTAAATATAAATTAGCAGAGGAATTGGTAGAGCGCTTTCATGATATTAAGAGCTCAAAAATAGCAAAAAAAGAATTTATTGATCTCTTTAGGAAAGGCTCTATACCTTCAAATATTCCGATATGTAGGCTTGAATCTCCCTCAGAGGGAATTGGTATTAGACACCTACTTAAAAATTCCGGTTTAGTTAGTAGCTCTTCTGAAGCAATTAGAATGATAAAGCAGGGGGCAGTTAAAATAGGCGGTGAAAATATTGATGATTATAATTTAATTTTTAGGCCTAATTTTGAAGGAGTATTTCAAGTTGGAAAGCGTCGATTCAAGAAGATTATTATATATAAGTAAGATACTTAATTTTTAATACCCTTTCAAAATTTCTTTAAAGCGTCATCATTAATACTAAGAGGCTAATTTTAGAATCTATTTTTTAAATAAAAGTTTGGATAATACAAATATTTAATATAAAATGTGCGGCTCGCTCCAGTAAAACGGAAGCATGCTCTTTGACAATATGACTCAAGCAACTTGTGTGGGCGCTCGCACCGAGGTAACGGTGACATTGAGCGTCTAACACTGAGGTGCACTTGTGCACCTCTAATATAAGCGTTCAGGAAAAAACTTTTTGAAATATAATTGAAGAGTTTGATCCTGGCTCAGATTGAACGCTGGCGGTATGCTTAACACATGCAAGTCGAACGGAAACGAAGGAAGTTTACTTCCAGGCGTCGAGTGGCGGACGGGTGAGTAATGCTTGGGAATCTGCCTAATAGTGGGGGACAACTCGGTGAAAACCGAGCTAATACCGCATACGCTCTAAGGAGGAAAGCGGGGGATCTTCGGACCTCGTGCTATTAGATGAGCCCAAGTCGGATTAGCTTGTTGGTGGGGTAAAGGCCTACCAAGGCAACGATCCGTAGCTGGTCTGAGAGGACGATCAGCCACACTGGGACTGAGACACGGCCCAGACTCCTACGGGAGGCAGCAGTG
>MDTB01152855.1_pt1 | contig 10947 bp, 13 predicted proteins | sample 811161 | NCBI WGS metagenome assembly MDTB01 (sample SAMN05326650, study PRJNA326480) | marine metagenome | isolation source: seawater | place: Mediterranean Sea | collected 2009 | reverse complement strand
TTTTTTATCATGAATAAAAAATTCAAAACTTGTTTAACCTTTTTTCTTGAAAGAAAATAAAAATACATTGCCAATCTGATTGTAGTCGTAAGAAAAACCATGTTTTTCAAAAACATCAATTCCGTTTCTTATATAATCATTTTGATTATGAAATATTTTATATTTATTCAATAAATATAATTCTGTTTTTGATAAAAAATTTTGATTTGTGTCATCCTGAATGACTGTGGCTCCAAAAAAAGTCGTATCCCTACCGACATGAATATTGTTGACCAGACTTTCTAATTTTGTGTCTAATCTCCCTGGAACACAGTGAAGAACATAGTTTATACCAACAGACTGGACACGATCAAATCTTTTTGGTTTTTTAAAAATATCATGTTCCATGACAGAGATGTGTGGATAATTGCCTTTCAAATTATCGCTTGTATAATCTAGTGTATCTTTATTAATATCCATTAGTATTAGATGACTGATTGGATACCTTCTTTGTAAAAAATAACCAGTTCCAGGACCTATCTCCAAATGATTTCTACCTATATTTTTCAGGTAGTGCTCAAATATATGTTTCTCATTACATTTCCAAACATAATGACAATTGATTTTATTTACCAGTGCATCATAAAATGGTAAAGATTTTGTAATAAAGTTTGTCTTGTTCCAAAACATTTTTTTTTATTATAAAAAATTGAAAATTTAATTAAAAATAATTCAACATGACAAAAAAATGAATGTTGGTCCACTACTTTGAAAATTTAATGAACATCATCACTTTCTTGATGGAGATGAGACTATTGATGAAAATGTTCATGTTTCTGCTAGACAGAAATGAAGATATTTTTTTAAAAATTGTTCCAGATGTCAAAATTCTTTCCATTTCGGGTTTATAAAGCAAAAATGTATCAAAAAATCGCTTTAATTTAAAATTTCTTTAATTTTTCTTTTTTTTAATAAATGGAAAATGATGATTTTTTGGATAAAAATTCTGGAAAAAATATTGTATTAAATATAGCTGAATGTATTTCTTTTTTACGAAAGCAAAGATATTTTCCCTTAATTTTGTTCCTCTAAATTTTCCTTATTTTGATTATCCAAAAAATAATTTATTGGAATGGTATCCTAAAATAGCAAAATATGAAAGTACCAAGCAGCGAAAAATAGGAGGCTTTGGTTTTACTTTTTCGAGTAGGAAAAGAGCGAACATCATTTCTCAGTTTTTAAAATCCCTTAAGTATAAAAATATAAATGTTGATGAAATTAATCATTTATTAAATAGTGTAAAGTGTCCCAGTCACGCAGATACGATTTCATCTTTTTTACGCACTGCTAGAATATATATTATTATTTTACCGAAGAACACAGATGTGGTTTATTCAGACAGTAAGAACTTTCATTACGTCGACAAGGGAACACGATATGATTCATATGTTCAAGAACTTTTAAACTATTACAATAAGGATGGCTACTTTCCAGAGAATATTGAAAATATAATAAATGATTTTGAAGAGTGGTGTGAATCGGCAATATTAGGAACTATTGATTTATTAAAAATTGAAAATTATAAATAATTTTTCCATGTATTAAAAATGAAACTATCACTATTTTTATTACCATTTTGGTATCCTTTCGCACTAAAAGAAAAAGTATCTACACAACCGACCAAAATTAATTTTTTTTCAAATCCTTACACAATTTATAAAAATGAAAACTCTAGTTACGTAGCGCATACTGATATTTGTCCTCATCAGGGTGCAAGTTTATCCAGAGGACATGTTGATAAAGCAGGTTTTTTAAATTGTCCATATCATGGATTTCAATTTAGAGATGGTCATTTTTGTAATATTCCAAATTCTAACTGTGCAGCAAAAGGTTCATTTCGTAAAAAAATGCAATTGGAGACTCTTTCCACATATGGCTCGCACCGTGATTTGATTTTTGTTCGTAATGATACCCTTACAGATACGGTTCCTCCAATTTATTTTCCACCGGAAGAAAAAAATTCATCGTTTCGGGTCGTTCATGGTGCAGCTATTATTCCAACCAATTATTTATCTGTCTGTGAAAATTTATTAGACATGTTGCATATTTCCTATGTCCATACGTTTGGGTCAAGACAAAATCCTTTACCTTATAACTTATCTTTTGATAAGATATCCGATTATCATGGTAGATCTACCTTTTCTTACAAACCAAATCAAAATTCCATCAGTGGGAAAATTGGCAAAAAAGTATCTGTGCATGTTGAAAATGAGTATATTCTACCAACAAATACCGTCACACGTGTTATTGCAGGAGATGTGGTCAAAACTGTTTTTACAAGAAGTATACCCATTTCTGAAAATAAAACCATTTTATATTGGCAGTTACATAGAAATTTTTTGATGCATCCCTTTTTTGATTTTTTGATAAGATTTCTAATGGAACGAACTTTGAAAGAAGATGTTCTGATTTTAAAAAATGTGTACCCTGATTATCGCGAAGGTATCCTCAAGACAAAATATGACAAGACTATTTTTGAATTTAGAAAATCAATCAATTATTACAATAAATTAAAATAATTTTTTAAAATAAAGAATGAAAACATATATTGTGCAAAAAAACATTTTCAATACGGAAAAAATATTAGAAGACTTATCTGGTCTTTTGTCGTTATGGGAAGAAGAAAATATGGAAATTAGTTCTGATGATGAGAAATCAAAACATTTAAAAGATGTAGAAAAAAATATAAGACAAAAATTAACTGAATTTGAAAAATATTATCAAAAAATTAAAGAAAATATATCTTTTTAAGATAATAAAAGTATGCGCATATTAATTTTTTTCTTTTATGTTAGTTTGGTGTGCAGTTTCTCTATACAAGATAGTTATCATCAGTTTTTTAAAAAACCAATGGTGTATGACCTATATTCAAAAGATGCTTCTTTGACCATTCAATCCAAATATAAGTTAGGTTCCTACCAACTTTTCTTTACAAGTCTGCAAAAACTTTCAAATATTTTTGTAGACAAGTCCGAAGTTATTCTTACAAGAACATTGAAAGAAAAGGACAGACTAGAAATTGATTGGAATACCCATTTATTTCTCCATATATTTGCGTTTTTGTGCTTGGAAGGAAAATCTATTTACACTTTCAATAAGGACAACAAAATTAAAGAACAATTTTTGTCATTTAAGATACATTCATTCGTTTTCCCATTTGACAGGGAAACAAATTCCATTTGTTGTAAGAAAAAAGGTTGTCCATCTGCTTTTCAGTGCAAACCAAAAAATTACAATCATCCATTATTAAAAAAACCAATTCGTGTTCGTGTATAGTATTTTTTTTTTCCAAAAAAAAAATTTAAATAATGAAATAAATATGACTTTTAAAGGATTTGATTATGAAACTTCAAATACAATTTTGTTTTCTACAGAGCCTTCGTTTTCTTATCAAAAAAAGCACGAAGATGTTTCAATCCTAAGTGGCGAGGTACAACAAATTTCAAAAGCAATTTATCAATTTAATATCTGTTATATTCTACAGTGGATTGTGTTTCTACAACAAAAAACCAAAAAAATTTCAAATCAAATTTTTAATAAATGTGACTCCCAGTCCATTTTATTTTCTGGGAAAGGCAAAGGTAATATTGTTTGTGAATTTGGAGACACCAATCTTAAAATTTTGAAAAAAATTTGTAAAGAATGCTCCGATAAAATTAGTTTTTTTAATGAGTATTTTGTTAGTCTGATGGGTTTAAATTATCTTCGCATCTTTCTTCCTACATTTAGCTTTACCTATACTTTTGATAACAAACCAAAAAGACAATTTATTCAGCAGGAGTATATAGATCAGGCAAAAACGTTGCACTCTCTCCTGTTGCAACGAGAACTTTCCAATCTTGACTTGTTATCAATCCTTTTCCAAATTTTGTGCTCGTTAGAATTTGCTCAAAATGGTCTTTTTTTCACTCATTATGATCTACATACAGAAAATATTTTGATTCAAGAGAATACTCACCACGATTCCTTCAAAGTTCCCATATTTGAGAAAGATTTTCATTTTGAGAAACCAAAGTATATTGTCAAAATTATAGATTATGGCTTTTCAACCATAATGCCAACGGACAATGTTATTTTATCCAATTGTCATCTTGAAAACTTTATAAAATATGGATACTACCCATTTTTTTCTCCAGGAACAGACATGTTTCGGGTTCTCATGAGTATATATACAAATGCACCAAATCCGCAAATATTTCAATTCTTTTTGTTTTTGTTTGAAAATTTTTATAAATTTAAGATAAATATCATTACAGAGGAAAATTTTAAAAAATTTTTTTATTCCAACTATTTTAACATTTTTTTCTCTAAACCTGTTCAAAACACTCCTCTTGAATTAGTTGATTTCCTGTTGAGGCATGAAGAAAATATACGCTCTATTTTACAAATTGAAAAGCTTCCAATATCGGTTCGTTTACATGAAAAGGTGACAAAGAAGGATTACAGTAAAAAGGAAATGGAAATTTTTAGACAAAATTTTCACTTGGAGAAAGTAAATAAAACTTTTATAGAAACAAGTCCTTTGTTCTTTTATTACCGTCAGAAAAATGTCCAGCAAAAAAATCGTATACAAAATATAAATTTGAATCAAATTCCGACCTTTACTATAACCTCTACAGAGGAAATGGAACAATATTTTCAGGAAAATAGCTGGTTTATAGATTGGTTTGAAAATTATTGTCATGGGCATTTTATTTCCAAACAGCCGAATAAACTCAACACAAAAATACTACAGTATAGTAAATTATATAAAAATTTAATTTCCATCAAATATTGGCTGGAGTACTGCAAAGATGAGCGATTTTTAAAAAGAAAAAGAGACCAGGATTATATTGAAAAGTACTTGGAATCCTTGCATCACTTAATGTAATTTTTTATTCAAAAATAAAAAATTTTATAATGCTTTGGAAAAATTCAAATTAATAAAATCAACTTTACTGCTCAAGAAATTTTCTTTTTTCATGAAATTGTCATGGATAAATTGGACATGTTTGTCTTGTTGACTTTTTGCCTTTTTATTGTTCTTTTTCACCATTTCTTTCTTTTCTTGCTTTTTTTTCTTTGTTTCTTTTTTTTGTGAATGCAAGATAGAACACAACTCTGTAATTGACATGGATTCATTTACATTTAGATTTTTTTTGTAACATTCGTTTAGAAGTGGTTTTTTGTATTTACGTTTTAGACATTTTTCCATTTTTATTCAAAGTTAAAAAAAAATTAAATTTCAAAATATTCACATTGGGATTTGCTAAAACTTAGCTGTGGCAGTTGTGGATAGTTTCTTTGTTTTAAAATACGGTGGACAATATCAAGAAACATTCTTGTTTTTATAGGTTCGTAGCTTCTGAAATTTTGTAAAGCGGTCTTGAATGCAAAAGTTAGGGCTCCTTGATGTTTATCATTGATAAATGCATCGTAACTGACTTGTTTGTCCTGACATCCGCTAATCATGACAATATTTGGATAAAATACAAATGAATTATTCTGAATTATTTTTCCACTTGGTGATTGCAATGAGTATGGTAAATCAATAATTGTTCCGCTATGACAACAATCCATCAGGATGAAAATATTTGCTTTTTTTTTAACAGATTGAAAAAGCATTTGAAAAAGATCATCCGTAATAATTTTCATATCCAACGAGACAAATGCTTCATCTTTGCCATCTATTTCATCATTATTCCTATCGACCTGCTGTGTCCCATGTCCGCTACAATGAAAGAAAAGTGTATCACCATCTTGTAATTTGTCCAACATTTGTTTCAAATTGTTCAAAATGTGCTCACGAGTTGGAAGAATCGTAGTATCATCGGTCAAAGTCAAAATATAATCATAGTTTCTTTTTGGAAAAAGTTCTCTTTCTATTGTTTTGACATCGTTAATACATCCTCTTAATTCAGATGTAGTTCCTCTATAATTACATCCAACGAGTAAACCAACTTTTACGGGATCGTCAAAAAGTTCATTTGAGGTATTCTCATCATTACTCATTTGAACTATGTCATTCTTGGAAAACAATGATACAAAATTGCAAAATAGGTTCCATATATAGTTAAACATTCTATTCCTATCTTTGGAAAATATCTTTTTTTCAAATTATATTATTTGTTTAATAGAAGAAGAATGGGAAATAATAGTAGTCTATACTTACAAAATTATACATTAAATTTGATAGCAACCGATTTACATGGTCATGCTTGTATGAAAAAATGTAATTCTGAAGCATGTCCAAAACCACCATCATGCCCAGCACCGAGCGCAGCACCATCGTCACCCTCTTCTCAAGGACCAATTTATAAAATGGAAGAAACGAATCTTGACAATAATTCACCTTGCCCTGTCACAGAGTTTGAACTATGTCCCACACCTACTCCAAGTCCAACACCAACACCAACACCTGAAACAACACCTACATCGGAATATACCATTCCTGTTCCGACGCCTCCAACACAATCTGAATTAGAAAGAATTATCCAATTGGCAAATAATGCTTCCATTATAAATTCAATGAAGACAGATCCAATCGCCTTAAAGAAATTTTTAGAAATACAGTACGGTATTACGGATAATCAATTTTGTCTATTACAAGACTTAATCTTAGGAGGATTTGCAATGCCCAATGAGTTATATGATTTGGCAAAAAATTTAGTTGTGATTGACATGATGAAGAAAGATCCTGGTAATTTATTTAAATATCTAACGATTCAATATAGGATAACAGCCTGTCAATTTGAATTATTACGACAACTGATATTAGGACCTACTAATTTTAATTGTCTCAATCGGTCCTCTAGACAAAACATTTGTCCAAGCGATAAGCCGTGTTCATCCCCATCACACACAAATTCATATCGTTCTTTTTCAAGACAAAGTGCAAATACGGCAAAGTCTTGTGTGGTAGGTGGTTGTGCAGGAACTCAATATGGCTGTCCAAAGACTGATCCAGAAGGGTCTAATTGCCCATCTGCATCCTACGGAGACATTCATTATTCTTCGGTAGGGGTATTGCCTGGGGAACTAGATGGATTTTATAACTGGAATTTTGTTGTTTCATCCATGTTAAGAACAAAATGCCCTCTATTCATTTTTAAGTTTGATTTTTCAAATTCGTCAAGTACAGAAGACGAAATTCTCTTTTCAGGAGGAATTAATGGATATATAACTTACGATGATACTGTATACGAGGCATCCAAATTTGTAACGTTCAATTATAATAATGACACCAAAAAAGTTGAAATTGTGTTTCACGCAAATCGTTTGTATAAACTACAACAGCCATCCGCACGGTTTTTCATGAACATTCATATCAAACACGAACCTCTGTCAAATATTATTAACGATCCAAGTGATTCCGTAGACACAATATAATTTTTTGTGAAAAGAGCAATTCTTCGGGTTTAGGATTTTAATTTCAAATTTCTAAAAAAATTAAAATTTTTTCCAAAAAAAACTATGAATCATTTTTTGATAAAATGGATTTGGTTTATAAATAAAAATATGGTAAATTAAAAATAAGCGATAAAGAAACATTTTACATTTTGTTTTTTCCATGACATTTGCAAGCTCAATAGGTTTATCAGAACTGAATAAGGCGAACATTTTTTTGGCATAAGAAGTGTTTATAATTTGTTTGATTTCCTTTTCCAATACTTTTTTATGTTGGTCTGTATCATTTTGAACAAGTTTGCGAAAGGTTGAAAAGTCCGATGGATATTGGTTATGATGATATACGAGATTCCAAAGTAATTGAAATTCATCTTCTTTCCATTCCATGCAAATTTTAAGATATTTGGAAATTTTCCTTGGGGAAATGATTTTACTAATTCCAAAATCAATCATGTAAAATTTATTACCACTCACCATAATGTTATCCAAATGCACGTCAAAGTGAAGAATATTATTCTTGTGAAGCGTGTGTAAGGCGCTAATAATCTGTTTCCAACAGTTCCACTCTTTCTTTTCGTTCCATTTTTTATTCTGAATTAGCTTCAAAACGCTCGTGGATAGTTTTTTTTGATAAATGTCAATTTTTTTTCCTTTTCTGACTTCCTTTTCTATTGGCAAAAAAAAAAGTCTTTGTTCTTCATTCAAAGATGAAAGTTTTTTTAAAATTTTATACTCTTCCGAATCAAAATTGACTGTTTTTATAAAAAAACTCATTTATAAAAGAATAAAAAAAAAATATATAATAAATAAAATAAAATAGCAACAATGAGCTTACCAAAAATTTCTGTGAATAACAAGCGTTTAGCTTATCTTGGTGAAAATTTTTCTAAAGTATTTATAATAACCTTCTTCATAGCTGTATTGAATAGCCTCATATTCTATATTACATTTACGATTAAGGACAAGGATAAGGAAATCCAGCAGCCATCTGTCTTAATACAACTCATTCTTTCCATATTTCTAAGTATCATATTCGGCTGTATGGGATACCTTGAAAAGAATTATCCATGGAACAAATGCATTTACTTCTCCTTAGCAGCTTTAAATCTCCTTAATTTTATGTTTTTAATATTGTTTTATGAATATAATAAAAAAAATAACGAAAATGATACAGACAATAAAAAAAAAAGGGCATTCTTCTGGTGCTCTTATGTTATTTATTTATTTATTTTTGGTCTTTCTGTCTTCGTCTGCGCTAGAGTGTTCAAAGATTTCATACAATGCTAACTTATATTTGAAAGATTTCATACAATCTCACATCGCATTATTATTTTCAGTGAATAATAATTACTCAATTTTGTATTTTTTTTTTAAAAACGGATACTTTTTTAATTTTTGATCAAGATACAAATCAAATTCTCGTTTTATAGATTGTGGAATTTTTGGATAATAAAAATTTGTTCCCTGAGACACAACTCCACCCCAAGCTCTATTTTTTCCATTTGCTGATAAATCATACAGGTTATGTATATTGTTCAAGACATAATTTTTTTTCTGAATATTATCTATAGATAGGAATTCATACAATGTTTCTATAAATTTTTTTTTATCGGTAATGATATCTTCATAAAATAGTAACAGCTTTTTGCCTTTGTGGTTGTTAAAAAAGTCTATATCCTGAAAATATGCATCATAACAGAACCTCCCATTATGAAAATTTAATGTGTAATCACTTTGCCGTAATAAAACTTCCCTTGGATTTCTAACGATTAAAATTAATTTTTCAACACGAACATTGGATTTTGGCGGATTATGAAATTTAAAGAATGCATTTTTTATGTCAAAGTTTTTTGATATATTAAATGGAATTTTATCGGAAAAGATATTTTTATATATCTCAGTATCCTCTGGATTCGTCGGTCTTCCAAATGTTGGAGTTTCTGAAAGTAATTCTATAAAAAACCTTGTTAAATGATTACCACTACGAGGATAAGACAGAATAATATTTTTGTACATGTATCTATATTCTATATAACACTTTTTTATTTTTCTTTCCCTAATCCATTTGCGGAATGACTGCTTTTTCAAAAATTGATTTTATTTTGATTTTTAATCTTTTAGTCAGTAAGAATTAAATGTCAAAATACGAAGAATTTTATCATTGGTTTCCCATGGAATTGTCCTCTTTCCAAAAAACGGCAATTCGTGCAATTGTGGATGGACATCATTCACTAAGTTGCGTTCCAACTGGCTCAGGAAAAACGTTGCCTGCACTATTTGCAATTGACTATTTCACACGATTAGGAAAGAAGGTAATCTATACCTCTCCCATCAAAGCGCTATCCAACCAGAAATATTATGAATTTAGTCAAAAATTTCCAACCTTGTCTGTTGGACTACTGACTGGTGATATCAAGACAAATCCAACAGGAAATGTATTAATCATGACTGCCGAAATATTACAGAATATTCTCGTTTCCAAAACGTCAAGTATGATGGAATATATCAATGTTGAAAACGATGTTGGTTGTATAATCCATGATGAAATTCACATGATTAACGATGAGTTTAGAGGTCATGTATGGGAAGAACTAATCATGTCTTGTCCTCCTAGGATTCAAATGGTCATGTTGTCGGCAACTCTTGATTCACCAGAAAGTTTTGTCAAGTGGATTGAGTCATTACCAAATCAAGAAAAAAAAGTCATTTTAGAGACATGTGATTATCGTAATGTTCCTCTAAAGCATTTTGGATTTGTCACAAATTCTAGCAAGATTATCAAAACAACAAAGAAAGACCCAAACATTATTTCTCTTTTACATGAAACAAATAATAAATTTGTTCCTCTCTATACAACCAACGGAGTTTTTGAAAATGACAACTACGACAAGATTAAAAATATATTAAAGTTGTATAATAAGCATACACATTATGAAAACAATATCTTTGTTTTGGAACAAGCGCTTCGTGTAATGGTGGAGAAAGAAATGTTTCCTGCAGTTTGCTTTTTGTTGTCCAAGAAACAAATTGAAACTATTTCCAAGAAAATTACCGTAAATTTGTTGGAATTTGATTCCAAAGTGCCGTATATTATACAAAAAGAATGTGAAAATATTCTGAGACAAAAATTCTCCAATTATAAGAATTTTCTTCATCTTCCAGAATTTTTCTCTTTGTTAAAATTATTAGAAAAGGGAATTGCAATCCACCATAGTGGCATGATTCCTGTCCTGAGAGAATTGGTTGAAATTTTGTTTGAAAAAGGATTCATCAAATTACTATTTGCAACGGAAACCTTCAGTGTTGGTCTCAACATGCCAATAAAGACGTCTATTTTTACTGATATTTTTAAATTTGATGGAAATGGAAGAAGGATGTTCTTCCCTCATGAATTCACTCAGGCAAGCGGGCGTGCTGGTAGGCGCGGATTGGATGAAGAAGGGTTTGTAATTCATTTGTTTAATTTATATGACTCGCATCAAAAGACAGATTTTCGTTTATTGCTTCATGGTCCATCGCAAA
>MDTB01180648.1_pt1 | contig 10948 bp, 9 predicted proteins | sample 811161 | NCBI WGS metagenome assembly MDTB01 (sample SAMN05326650, study PRJNA326480) | marine metagenome | isolation source: seawater | place: Mediterranean Sea | collected 2009 | reverse complement strand
ATTTACAACAATAAACATAATTAAAATCTTAATTATTTATATGAATAAATACTATTGTAAATATTGTAATTTTAGAACAATTAGAAAGTTTAGATTAGATATACATATGGAAAATAATCATAAAAAAATTAATAGAATAGCTATAATATTAAGAGGAGAAATGTATAATTCAAATATAAAATTCAATAAAAAGAAACATTTCAATTTTAATAGCGACAAAAAATATTACTGTAAAAATTTTAAAAATTATTATAATTCATTAGAAACAGCATTGATAAGAAATAATGAAGATTTAATAACTGATTTATTTTTTGCAACATATACTAATAATAATATCATATTAGATGATATGATAAATAAAATTAATCCAAAAAAGGTATGGTTATATGATATAAAAAAAGAAACACAATTATCAATGTTTAAAAAAACATTAAATAATTTTAAACAATTTTTAAGTAACAATGAAATTAAATATGACTATGTTTTAATTTCTCGATTTGATGTTATATATAGAAAAAATATTTACCATATTATCGACTTATCAGATGATGATAAAATAAATTTAGTTAGTTCAAAAAAATTAAACATTAAGACTAATAAGGTTTTAACAACATCAGCTTTAAATGATATATTACATTTTATACATATAAAAAAATTTAATTTTTTTTATGATTTTATTATAAAAAGACCAAATAATAATACAATTAATGTCTGTTCAGATTATACAGAAATCAAAGATAATATAAATATTATGTTAAAAAATGTATCACCTCATACAGATAATAACTTGTTATTTGTAGATAGAGGTCCATTTTTACCATTTAATATAAATTTTATAAGAATTTTAAATATTATACAAAAAAATAAAATTAAAAAAATTACTTATGAATCGAATAAAAAAATATATCTAATTATAGAAAACTTAAAAAATAGAGGCTTTTTACCAAATAAAAAATTAAATAAGCTAGTTGAAATTTTAAAAAACTATATTATTGATAAAGATTCATTTAACAAAATATATAAAAAGAACTATTTAGATTATTATTAAATATTTAATATTATTATTAAATATTTAATATAATTATTATATTTTCTATTTATTTATATATGAAATTTAAAAATTATTTATTTGATTTAGATGGAGTTTTAACCGACACTAATGAAATACACTTTAAATCGACACTTAATGCATTTTTAATAGTCAAAGGATATGAATTAGATACAAAATATCATAAAATTATTAAATCTTCTATTACCACAATTAATAAATTAAATATATTACAAAGTAAAAATATTATAGAAACACAAGATATTTTAAAAATTTATAATCTTAAAAAAGTACAATGTAATAAAGAGTTTCAGAAAATTAATTTTGATAAAGTAAAAAATAATTTATTTAGTTATCTTAAAAAAAAAAAATGTAAAATAGCTGTTGTAACTAATTCAAACAAAGAATCTGCTAAAATAATTTTAAAAAATTTAGGTGTTTTTGATTATATAGATTTATTATTAAGTAATAATGATGTAAATAATAAAAAACCTCATTCAGAACCATATATTAGAGCAATATCTTATTTTGGTGATAAATTAGAAAATTATATAATATTTGAAGATTCTGATATTGGCTTACAATCAGCATATGGGACAGGATCTTACGTATATAAAGTTAGTAACTATAAAGATATTAATATAAAAACAATTAATAAAATTAATAACATAAGAAATATAAATATTTTAATACCAATGGCAGGTTTAGGAAGTAGATTTGTAAAACGTGGCTTTAAAAAGATTAAACCTTTAATTGAAATAGCAGGAGTACCTATGGTAAAAAAAGCTATAGATAGTTTAAATATAGAAGGTAATTATATTTTTATAGTCAGATCTAATGAAAATTTAAATGAATTAAAGGATTACCTATATAAATATAAACCAAATTGTAAAATTATTGATACACCAGTTTTGACAGAAGGATCTGCTTCATCATGTTATTTAGCAAAAGAATTAATAAATAATAATGATGAATTAATTATAACAAATTGTGATCAATATTTAGAATGGAATTCAGATGAATTTATTGAAGATTCCAGAAAAAGGAATTTAGATTGCAATTTATTAACTTATGATTCAAATAATGATAAAAATAGCTTTATTAAATTAGATGAAAACAATAATTCATTAATGATTAGAGAAAAAGAAGTTATAAGTAATAATGCATTAGTAGGAGTTCATTATTTCAAAAAAGGTAATTATTTTATAGAATCATACGATGAAATATTTAAAAACAAAATAAAATTTAAAAATGAATATTATGTATCTACAATTTGTGATAATATGATTAAAAAAGGATATAATGTAAATCATTTTAAATTAGATAAAATTCAAAATTATCATAGCTTAGGTACACCAGAAGATTATTTTAAATTCTTAAAATATATAAATAAATTAAATATAAAAAAAATAAATATAAATACAATGTTTAGAGGATGGTTTATTGGTGATTTCGAACCTTCTGTTTACAGAAATAAATATTTTGAAGTTGGATATTTATTACATAAGAAAGGTGAAGTTTGGGATGTTCATTATCATAAACATATAAAAGAAATAAATTTATTAGTAAAAGGAAAAATGATTCTAAATGATCTTGAAATTAATGAAAATGAGATTTTTGTTATTGATAAAGAAGAAATAGCATGTCCTATTTTTTTAGAAGATTGTTATATTATTGTAATTAAAATTCCTTCTGTTCCAGGTGATAAAATTATTTTATAAGACATGATAATTAAATGAAAATTTTTTACAGAAAGAAATCAATTCCTTATTAAAAGGACCTCCATTTAATATAACCAAACTATTATTTTTGTCAATATCACTAAATGATAAACATTTTTTATTAAATTTTATAATTGTCTTATTAATTTTATTTGGACTGTTATCTAAAAATGCTTCTATTTTATCAATATTAATTTTATCATAAATTAACATTGTTATATTATGTGTCGAACATGGCCATAAATAAATTTTTTTATTACTATTATTTAAAATTATATTGTCTATTTGTTTTAAATTATATTTTATATTATCAATATATTTTTTAAGTAACATAGAATTATCATTATCTTTTAAAATTATTTTAGTTTTATTAATTCCTATTTTTCTAAAATGAAAAAATATTGTATGATTTTTAAAATATATCTTCTTTTCAACAGAAAATCCATAACTTTTTATTATATTTTCAAGATAAGGTGTTGATATATAATATATATGTTCAATTGTTAAAATATTAACTATATTATTATTAATATAATTGTCTAAATCAGGCCAAGCCAAATAAAAATCTTTTATATTTGTATTTAACAATAACTTATCTAATATTTTTTTTGGTTCATAAAAATGTTCTAAAACATGAGATAATATCAAAGTATCATTTTTCTTAATTATAGATTCTTCTATATTCTCTATAAAATCATTAAAAATAATTCTTCTTGAATTATTAATACATTTTAAATTTGGCTCAACTATAGTATAAAAAATATTATTATTATTTTTTAATAACAAATCACTTAATATGGCTATAGAACAACCTACTTCTAAAATATTTTTAATATTTTTATTTTTTAAAATTAATTTCATAAAATTATTATGCATTTCCTTATATAATTTTCCAGTACCTTCATTATGACCATATTTATAAACTAAATTTAAATTTCCTAAATATTTATTTTGAATTGTATTACAATTTTTACATATTAGAATATTATATGGAATTGAAATATTATCTTCTAAATTATCTATACAATATAAACCAATTGGTATTGTCAAATCTTCCTTAAAATATTTATAAGAAATAATATTATTACAAAATATACATCTTTTATTTATAGAAAAAAGATCATTTGTTTTAATCATTATAATTATATATATTTAAATATAATGATTTATATAGCACATAGAGGTAACATAAATGGTCCAAATAAAAAAGATGAAAACAAACCTTTTTATTTAAGAAATGCTATTGAAAAAGGTTATTATATAGAAACAGATTTATGGGTTTTAAATAATAATTTATATTTAGGACACGATGAACCACAATATAAAATAAATAAAGATTTTTTAATAGAAGTTAAAAATAAATTATTTTGTCATTGTAAAAATATTGATGCTTTGAAATATATGTTAACCAATTTACCAGATATTGAATGTTTCTTTCACGATACAGATGAATGTGTTCTTACATCAAAAAGTCATATTTGGACATTTCCAGGAAAAAAAACTACAAATATTTCTATAAATGTTATGCCAGAAAGAGTTAATGATATACCAAAGAATTGTTATGGCGTATGTACTGATTATCCAGAAAAATATAAAATTTTAATTGAAAAATAATTTTTCTTATTTTATTTATAATGGATTTTCCTAAAATTAAAAAGTTTAAAATAAATAATAGTATGGAAAAAATTAATAAAATACTAAATGATATTATTAATAATAAAATAAAAAAAGGTTTTGATATGAAACAATCTACAATAAAAGGCGGATGGAAGTTTTCATCAGAAATGAAACCTGATATTTTTAGCTATGATAAAATATTTTTTGATCTAATAATTGACAATAAAATTCATGAACAAATTAATGAATTATTTGGAAAAAAAATGTATCTATTTGATATTCATTTAAAAATTCAATATCCTTTAAATAGTCAAAATGAACTTGGATATACAGGATGGCATGTAGATACTAATTTTTATTATAAGAACGATAAGTTAATTCATAGAGGATTATTACCAACTTGTCATAAATTAATCATTTATCCTAGATTGACAAAATCTAAATTTGATTGTTTTAAAATAATTCCAGATAGTTTTACTCCTTATAAAAATAATGGTTATAATATTGATGATTATAATATAGATAAATATCCAAATATAATAAGAGAAAGTTGGCAAAAAGATAAAAGTAAATTTGATAAATATTTAAAAAATGCTGAAATTAAAACTTTCAAAAATTCAAATGATCATGCTTATTTGTTTGATTCAAGTTTAATTCATACTGCTATTAATTCAAAGATTCCTCAATTTAGAATTATATATTGGTTTGCTAGTGAAGAAGATTTAGAATTTAATAAAAATTCACATCATATTAAAGAAGCTAATTCCGATATTTTAAAAAAATATAAAAATTGTTTAAACAATTTGAATGATAAGGAATTCTTTGATAGAGTAATCTCATTAGGTAATGATTGTGCAGTTGCTGGAGGTATGAGAAATATTGGCTATAAAGAATTTTCTTATCCTTTTGATTGGAATTTTACAAATTTGAAATTTATAATAGAATCTTTTAATAGTAAATTAAAAAATTTTCAAAATATATTTGATAAATGTTATGATAATAAAATTAATCATTTTTTAACTTATAATAATGATATATATTTTTACCATGATCGTAAAAAAATAACTAATAGTTTAAAATTAAAATATCAAAAAAGGTCATTAAGATTACACAATTTATTAAATGAAAATAAAAAGATACTATTTGTAAGAAAATCTCATACTGATAAAATTGAAGATATAAAATTACTAAAAAATACAATTATAAAAAATTATCCTAACTTAAAATTTAAAATATTATTTATTAATAATACTAAACTTGAAAATTTTAATGATGATTTAATAATTTGTAAATATAAAGATTCTGATTGTTTTATTTATCTTTTTAAAGATGGAATACATACACATACTAACAAGAAAAAAGCATATAATTGTGTTTCAAGTGAACTAAATAATTTTAAATCAATAAAATTTAAGCAACCAAAAAACCGTGATGATTTTTAATTGTAATAAAATTATTATTATTTTAATTAGATACGTTTGTTTCTAATTATAAAAATATTATATTTTTCTATAAATTATTAAAACATCCGCCCAATTTTTTTTATTATTATATACTTTTATTAATTAAAATTCATTCTTATCTACATTATCTAATATATATTTTATAGATTTTTCGGTATAATTTGTTAAAGCTTCATTTCTAAATTCATCTGAACAATTTATATATTTATTTTTTTCTTCTTGAGTCAAATTAAATGTTGGAAGACGTACATTTTTTGATTTTCTATTTCTATTAGGATATAAAATATGCCAAATATCTCTTTTACCTGCTCCTACATCTTCAAATATATAATAACCATTTTTTTTTAATTTTGATTTAAATAAATTAAATGTATTTATTTGATAGTAAATATCATGTGATGCATCATCAATTATTAAATCAAAAAAATTTTCTGAAAAATTTTGATCAACTAAATTTTTATTATTACAATCAAAAAATTTTAAATTAATTTTATCATTATTTAAAACATAATTAATTGATTTGTTAATTCCTTTATTTTTACCTTTATAATCTGGTTTTAATCTTTTTCTTATATCAATAATATCTATTCCATAAATATTACCTGATGAGAAATAATCATAAAATAATTTTAATGATCCTCCAATATTTATTCAAATTTCTAATAAATTTATTTTTTTTTCTTTTAGTGGATTAAATAATTCATCATATGTTTCCAAATATGTATGTTTAGTTCCTTTATCAGTATGATAAAAATTTTCAGAATATAAATATTGTAAAGTTTTCATATATAAAATATAATTTAAAATATTCTTTAAGTTATATTTTATATATATTTTAAAAATATATCAAATTGCTTATTATTCTTTATTGATGAAGTACCGCCTTTTGTTCCATCAATATACCATGGAACATCTCTAGCATGTGAAGTTATTCTATATTTTAAATTATCAGTAACATCTAATATTAAATTATCAAAACCTAAATATTTTTCAAAATGTTCTATTAAAGATTTAATCGTATTTTCTTCATATAATTCATCTATTTTTTCAGTCTTTACGAATTTATCATTATGAATTTTTAAAATATTTTTTATTAATTCTTTAAAATTATTAAATTGATATGAGTTGTCTTTATTAATATATTTATGTGAACAACAATACGGATTACCATCATATTTGTAACATAAAATTTTTAATCCTGAACATAAAGCTTCACATAAAGTTCGATTAGCTCCATATTTTTTCGAAACTTCTATTTCTTCTCCAAAATAGTAAGTTTTAGATAAATTTAAAAAATCACTTACTTCAGTATTTACTAATCCAATATTTTCTAACATACCATTACCTTTTGAACCTTCAGAAGATCCATTATCTTTTAAATAAAAATAATAAAAATTTTGTTTCATTTCATCAGTATTAATATATTTTTTATAAATATTTTCTAAATCAATTACTTTATTTTTATCTGTAGATGGATGTTCTGTATGTAACAAACAAAATTTTATTTTTGAATTTTCTTTAAAAGATTTTGTAAAAGCTTTTATTAGTAAATTTAAGTTTCTTTTTGGTTCTGCACGAGATATACACGTTACATCAAAAATTTTTCCATTATCATTATCATTATAATTTTTTAATAAATTATCTATATTATAATCAAATTTATATGATGAATTTTTTTTTAATTTATTTAAAATTTTTTTTACATTATCTATTTCTGGTTTATATGAATAAAAATAACTAGGATTAAAATTTCTTGTAGCAAATCTATCTGTAAAAAATTTAATATCATTATGAGGTTTGCCAATTATTTTACCTTGACAAATAACAAAGTCACACCATTCAGGTACATTTTTTAAATCAATTAAACCTACATTATAATTAATACCAATAAAATATTCATTTTTTATGCTTTTTAATTCTTTTAATCTTTTTTGAAATCTTTTAATTTCAACAACTTTTATAATTATAATTCCTTTTTTTTTTAAATTATTATGTCTCTTTTGTTTTTTTTTTAAAATAACAGTCATTAAAAAGTAATATAAATAAAAATAAAATTAAACGAAAAAATATAAAAATTATATAAAAATTTTGTTAATTTATATAATGAATAACATTGAATTAAGTATTGATGAAATTAATTCTAAAGCAAATGATATATTAAAAAATCACGGAATATTTTACGTTAGTAAATATATAAAAAATGATAAAATTTTAAATAAACTAAAAAATGATGTATTAGATAAAATAAATAATATTGATTGTAATATTACTAAAGAATTTGATGATTATTATGTTGAACCAAGACATAGTTTCAAAAAAGGTTCTAATGCATTATCAAAAAGAACAAAATCTACATTTAATTTTAGAGGTATTGCTAAAAATAAAAAAACTAATAAAACATATAATTATGATAATGGATTTTGTGATATTATTAGAGCTGAATTATTGTTTCCAGATATAAAAAAACTAGATTTATCTCATATATTCAACTTATGTAAAAAAATAAATAAAAATTTTAATTTAGAAACAGATATTATGTATAATATATATTATAATAATTCAGTCACTGATACTAGAACTTGGCATCGAGATGGAAATATTATTAAATTTTTTATTTATCTTGAAGATGTCAATTTAGAAAAAGGTCCATATAGTTATATAATTAATAGTAATGATATGAAGATAAAATTAGATAAAAATAAAGAAATTTCAGATAATTCAATTAATAAATTATTAAAAGAAAATTCTAATTATTATAAAAAAATTTTTATTGGAGAAAAAGGTGATTTAATTTGCTCTAATCAAAATGGTATTCATAGAGGACAACCTCAATTAAATGGAAATAATAGGATATTACTAGTTATTAGATTATTTAATATTTAAATGTGTTTCCATGTAGCACCATTCTCTGTAAAATTATGATAACATATTAATTCTGAATCATAATAAATATTTTCTCCTTTATTTATTCTATCTATAGCCCAATATCTGTCTTCTTTTCCTATTAATTTTTCATCTATAGGATATTTTTCTAAAACAGATTTTTTATAAAAACATAATGCATTATGTAAAAAATATCTGTTCTCACCTTTAGAAAAATAATTTATAGAATCTTTATCTTCAAAATTAGCCCAAATATATCTTTTTCTATTAATCTTTTTTCCATAATAAATTGGTATTTGTTTACCCCAAACTGCAACATTTTCTTCTAATAATTTTAATACCTTGTTATAATTAATTTCTTTTAATATACAATGAGCAGACATTATTAAAACAATATCATTCGAACATTGTTTTATTCCTAAATTCAAACTTTTTCCTGGTGTATAACTATTTATATTTAAATATTTTATATTTATTTTATTAACATTATTATTTGAAAATAAGGAGATTATATGTTTTGAATTATCATTTGAATTATTATCAATTATAATTATTTCACTATCATTATCAAAAAAATCAATTATACTTTGAATAGCATGACCTATCCATCTTTCTTCATTCTTACATCTTATTATAACAGAAATTTTCATTTATAAATATTCATAAGTAAATATTTAAAAGTAAACTAATTATTTTTATAATGATTGATAAACATAAAGTTTTAGCAATAACACTTGCAAGAGGAGGATCTAAAAGAGTACCTAAAAAAAATATAGTTTTAATTGAAGGGAAACCATTATTAGAATATACAGTGTCAGAAGTTAAAAAAAGTAAATATATTGACGAATATATTATATCAACAGAAGATGAAGAAATTAAAAAAGTATGTAATAATTTAAATGTAAAAATTCATAATAGACCTAATGAATTAGCACAAGATACAACTACATCAGCTGCTGCTATTTTAGACGTTTTGAATAGTTATAATGATTATGATTTAATTGTAGAAATTATGAATACAAATCCATTAAAAGAAGTTAATGATATTGATGGATGTATTGAAAAATTATTTAAAACTAAATCTGATAGTGTTGTATCAGTTGTTAGGATATGGGATAATCATCCATCTAGAGTTAAATATATAGAAAATGATACACTAAACGATTTTTATCCTGAAATTCCTGAATCAAGAAGACAAGATTTAGTACCACCAGCTTATGTAAGAAATGGTAGTATTTATGCATTTTGGAAAAAATCATTTATAAAATATAATAATAGATTAGGATTAACATGTAGACCATTTATAATGCCATCAGAAAGAACAATTAATATTGATGAACCAGAAGATTTAGAATTAGCTAAAATAATGATTAAAAAAAAAAATAAATCATTTAATTATACTGAATATTGTTCTAAATTAGATGGAGGATGTGGTAATGAATGGTAATGATTATTTAAATTTATTAATAGCATACATAAAAGCTTTATTTTGGCCTTCTATTGACATACCTCCAATATGAGGTGTAATTATTAAATTATATTTGTTTGTTTTTGCTAATTCAATTAGTTTACTGTTATTTATATCATCAAATTCATTATAAATTACATCTGTACCATAACCTGATAATTTTTTTGATTTCAAAAAATTAATTATTTCAACTTCATCAACAATTTCACCTCTTGAAGTATTTATTAAATATGAGTTATCTTTCATATTTTCTAAAAATATTTTATTAACCATTTTTCTTGTTTCATCAGTTACGTGAACATGTAAACTTATAACATCTGAATTTTTACATAATTCATCTAATTCTACTTTAAAAAATTTATCATCTACAATTTCAATATATGGATCATAAATTAATACTTTCATACCGAAACTATAACCAAAATTTGCCATTATTTTACCTAATCTACCAAATCCTATAATTCCTAATGATAAACCTTTTATTTGTCTACCTATAAATCTCTCATAATCCCATTCATAATTTTTTACACTATTAAACGATTGAGGTATATTTCTCAATAAACTTAACATTAATCCAAATGCTAATTCTGATGTTGATGGTAAATCATTTATTAATTCATAATCTGTAGTTAAAGACCATATATCAATATTATTTTCTTTACAATAAACTTTATCTATATGATTTGTTCCTGTAGAACAAGTATTTATTACTTTTATACAAGTATCTTTTAAAACTTCTTTATTTAAT
>MDTB01116529.1_pt1 | contig 10949 bp, 11 predicted proteins | sample 811161 | NCBI WGS metagenome assembly MDTB01 (sample SAMN05326650, study PRJNA326480) | marine metagenome | isolation source: seawater | place: Mediterranean Sea | collected 2009 | reverse complement strand
TGTTAATGCAGTTACATCATTTCCGAAGTCTTTTAACATTTTAACTTCGTCAGCTTTTGCACTGATAACAGTTTGGCATTTTAATGTTTTAGCGTTTGCTGTAGATATTGAAAAACCAATAAATGCAACTAAACTTAAAACAATAGTTAATAATTTTCTCATTATTCCCCCGTTTTGTTTATTAATTTGTGAATTAAACTTTATCTGATTTAAGGAGTCAAATAAAAGTTGCTAAACCTAAGGTTGTAAGAGAAGAATTGGAATTTATACATTTTTATCTTATAAACTTTAATACTTGAAAGGATTTTTATAATGGAAGAATTTGATTTCGTAATAGTTGGAGCTGGTTCAGCAGGATGCGTTTTAGCGAACAGACTTAGTGAAAACCCAAAAAACAAAGTTCTTTTGTTAGAAGCTGGAGGAAAAGATACCTATCCTTGGATACATATTCCAGTAGGTTATTTTAAGACTATGCATAACCCAAAGGTGGACTGGTGTTTTCACACCGAAAAAGATCAAACTATGAATAATAGATCCATTAGATATCCAAGGGGTAAAACACTGGGTGGTAGCTCTTCAATTAATGGACTACTTTGGATTAGAGGACAAAGTAATGATTATAATAATTGGAGACAGCAAGGAAATACTGGTTGGGGTTGGGATGATGTACTTCCTTATTTTTTAAAATCAGAAAATAACGAGTTAGGTCCTAATGAATTTCATAACGACAAAGGTCCTATTACAGTATCAAACAAAAAAATTAATTTAAAAATGTTAGAGGAATTTCAAAATGCTGCAGAAGAAATGGGAATACCAAGAACAAAAGATTTCAATACAGGAGATAATTTTGGGATTGGTTATTTTCAATTTACTACTAGTCGGCAAAAATTACTAAAATTAAGATGTAGTGCTGCAAAAGGATATCTTAATCCAGTAAAAAAAAGACCTAATTTAAAAATTATGACTAACGCACATGTTCAAAAAATAAATTTTGAAGGTAAAAAAGCTGTAGGAGTTAATTTTCATATTAAAGATAAGCTTAATCAAGTTAAAGCTAATAGAGAAGTTATTTTATCAGCTGGATCTATTGGGTCTCCTCATATTTTACAAGTTTCAGGTATAGGAGATAGTGATAAGTTAAAAAGACATGGAATAAATATTATTCATGAATTGAAAGGAGTTGGAAAAAATTTACAAGATCATCTAATGTTTAGACCAGTTTATAAAGTAAAAAATTTAAAATCACTAAATAAAAAAATTAATAGTTTATTTGGAAACTTATTAATTGGTATGGAATATATATTTAAACAAAGTGGTCCTATGACCATGGGAGCCAGTCAGGTTTGCGGCTTTATAAAAAGTGATCCATCTAGAGCAACACCAAACTTACAATTTCATGTTCAGCCTATCAGTACCGATATTTTAGGAGCTACTAAAATGCATGAATTTGATGGAATAACCCCAACAATAGCAAATGTGAGACCAACAAGTAGAGGTGAAATAAATATAGCAAGTAATGATACGAGAGATAACCCTAAAATCAAAATGAATTATCTTTCTACTCAAGATGATAGAGACGTTGCAGCCAAAGCTTTAAAAATTGTCAGAAAAATTATGCTCAATACAGAGACATTTAGAAAATATGAACCAGAAGAGTATAGACCAGGAGTAAATATTATTGATGATGAAGAATTAGTTAAAGCAGCTAGTGAGCATTCTCAGACAATTTTTCATCCCGTAGGAACATGTAAAATGGGTAGTGGTGAAGACGCTGTAGTTAGCGATAACTTATCAGCACATGGATTAGAAAATTTAAGGATAGTCGATGCATCAATAATGCCTAACATAACCTCAGGTAACACAAACGCTCCAACTATAATGATTGCAGAAAAAGCATCTGACATGATATTAAATAAATAATCATGTTCGCAGAAATATTTTCACCGGAACAAATAACAATATTAACACAAATTATTTTTATAGATTTAGTTTTAGCTGGGGATAATGCAATTATAATAGGAATGGTTGCATCAAAATTTCCAGTAGAACAAAGAAAAAAAGTAATTTTCTGGGGTATTAGTGGTGCCGTCATTTTAAGAATAACTCTAACTTTATTAACTGCTTATTTACTTCAAATTACAGGATTAAGATTAATTGGTGGCTTGCTACTTCTTTATATTGTTTACAAACTTTACGTAGATGTAATCAAAGGCTCTTCTAACGAAGGGAATATCAAAGTTGATAATTCAAGTTTTTTGAGGGCAATATGGACTGTGTTATTAGCAGACTTTACAATGAGTCTTGATAATGTGTTAGGTGTAGCTGGGGCTGCAGGTCACCATTACCATCTATTGATATTTGGATTATTACTATCTATTGTTTTAATGGCTGTTGCGGCTAATTTAATATCTAATTGGATAAAAAAATATAAATGGATTGCTTGGATTGGTTTAGTAGCAATTTTATTTGTTGCTATTGAACTTATTTATACAGACGTAAAAACAATATTTTTATAATGTTAAAGAAAATAAATCTTAAAAATAAAACAGCAATAGTGACTGGTGCCGGAAAAGGTTTGGGTAAAGCTTGTGCTATAGCATTAGCGGAGGCAGGTGCAGAAGTTATTATAATTAGTAGAACACAAAGCGATTTAGATAAAGTAAGAAAAATTATTAAAAAAACCAAAGGAAAAAGTAAGTCTTTTGTTTGTGATGTTACAGATGTTTCTGCTTTCAAATTAATATTAAAAAAAATAAATAAATTAGATATTTTAGTAAATAATGCAGGAAACAATAGACCTGAGCATTTTACCAAAGTTAAAAGAGAAAATATGGAATATTTAACTAATTTAAATATGAAAGCTGTTTTTAATATTGCACAACTCTGTTCGCAAAAAATGGTGAAACTTAAAAATAGAAAAAAAATTGGTGGATCTATTATCCATATGTCATCACAACTTGGCAAAGTTGGTTGTGAAGGAAGAAATGTTTATAATATGAATAAATTTGGAGTTGAGGGTTTGGCAAGAGGTATGGCTTGTGAATTAGCTAAATATAATATTAGGGTAAATACGGTTTGTCCTACATTTGTCGAGACACCAATGGTAAAAAAGTTTTTTAAAAATAAAAAATTTAAAAATAAAATGTTAAAAAATATTCCTTTAGGTAGAGTAGCTAAAGAAAGCGACGTAGCTACAGCAGTGGCTTTTTTAGCAGCAGACACTTCAGAAATGATAACTGGAACATCTCTTGTTGTAGATGGAGGATGGACGGCACAGTAATGGGACTATTTTTAAAAGATATAAGTCTAAAAGGTAAAACAGCATTGATTACTGGGGCTACTAAAGGTCTAGGTAGAGGTACTGCAATTGCAATCGCTCAAGCTGGTGGAAATATAATTGCTGTTGGTAGAAATCAAACTGAATTAAATAGCCTAGAAAAGATAATAAAAAAATTTAAGGTTAAATATAAATCAATTAATTGTGATATTAATGATTATAATAAGATTAAATCCTATATTTCAAATCTAAAAAACTTAGATATTTTAGTTAATAATGCTGGAACTAACATTCCTGAGCCATTTTTAGAGGTAAAAAAATCTTCGATGGAAACAATTTTAAATGTAAACACAAAAGCTACTTTTAATGTCGCTCAATTATGCGCAAATCAAATTATAAAGTTAAAAAGAACTAGTGGATCAATAATAAATATTTCTTCAATTTTCGGTGTTGTAGCTGGTCAAAAAAGAACAGTCTATAGTATGACAAAATTTGGGGTAGAAGGATTAACTAAAGGTATGGCAATAGATTTGGCTAAATATAACATTAGAGTGAATAGTGTTTGCCCTAATATTGTTTTAACGCCTCGAACTAAAAAATATTTTGCAGATAAAAATTATAATAAATATGTTAAAGAAAATACACCTTTAAATAAAGTTGTAACTGTAAGTGATGTAGCTACCTCTGTAACATTTTTAGCTTCAGAGGCATCTTCTATGATAACAGGAACTTCATTAATTATTGATGGAGGGTGGACAGCAAAATGAGAGTTATAATATTATTTTTTGTTTTTATTTTTTACACTAATTTTTCCTATGCTGTAGAATTTAAAGGTAAATTTCAACAAGGTTCTTTTATTCTTGGTAAAACAGAGCCTGGATCGCAAGTAATAATAGATAAAAAAAAGGTAAGAGTTTCAAAAGATGGATACTTTGCATTTGGTCTGGGTAGAGATAGAAAAAATGACGTTGTTATTAAAATAATGAATAACCAAAAATTGAAAGTATTTGAAAAAAGAGTTTTAAAAAAAGAATATAAAATTCAAAGAATAGATGGCCTTCCAAAAAAGCAAGTTACGCCTCCTAAAGAAGTTTATGAAAGAATTAAAAAAGATAATATTCTTATAGGCAAAGCAAGAGAAACTAATTCAACGTTAAGTTACTTTAAAAAAAAATTTATTAAACCACTTGATAATGCGATAATTACAGGAGTTTATGGCAGTCAAAGAATTCTTAATGGTAAGCCTAGGAGACCTCACTATGGCCTAGACTACGCTGCAGATGAAGGAACCCCTATTAAAGCTATGATGGATGGTGCGGTTACTTTAGCTGAAAAGGATTTATATTTTACAGGCGGAACTATTATTTTTGATCATGGACACGGTATTAGTACGTTATATATGCATATGAAAGATATTAATGTCAAAATTGGTCAAGCTGTGAAACAAGGTGATTTTGTTGGAACAGTAGGTAAAACAGGTAGGTCAACTGGACCACATTTAGATATTAGATTAAATTGGTTTGATGTAAAACTCGATCCTTCTACCATTCTAAATCTTAAATGATTTAGTTTAATCCTTTTTGTAATTTCATATCTGATTTTTTAATACCAGCAACTTTAACCGGCTTTTTCATAGCATCTCTTCTAAATGGTTCCCCTAACTCTTGATTTAAAATAACTTCTATAAAAGTTGTAATTCCTTTTTTTTGATCTTCACAAGATTGTTTAATTGCCCTTGTAGTTTCTTCCATTGTCTTAACAGTAACTCCTTTTAAACCGCATGCGTCAGCAACTTTTGCATAACTCAACTCGGGATCTAACTCCGTACCTACAAAATTATCATCAAACCATAAAATAGAATTTCTTTTTTCAGCTCCCCATTGGTAATTTCTAAATATTACCATTGTTATAGCCGGCCACTCTTTTCGAGCGCAAGAACTCATTTCATTCATACTAATTCCAAAAGCTCCATCTCCAGCAAAACCTATCACTGGTGTATCTGGACAACCAATCTTAGCTCCTAAAATTGCGGGAAATCCGTAACCACAAGGACCAAATAATCCTGGTGCCAAATATTTTCTTCCTTTTTCAAAAGTTGGATACGCATTACCTATCGCGCAATTATTTCCAATATCACTCGAGATAATAACATCTTCTGGCATACCAACTTGTATAGCTCGCCATGCTTGTCTTGGTGACATTCTGTCTTTATCTCTTTCTCTTGCTTCTTTATTCCAAACAGTACCTTTATCATCTTCTTCATGATCTAAACCAGATAATTCTTGTAGCCATGCAGATTTAGTTTGATGAATCATATCTTTTCTTTTTTGTCTATCCGTATCTCCCGCTTTAGCTGAAAGTTTTGATAAAAGTTGTTGAGATACTAATTTTGCATCTCCGCATATTGCTACTGTAACTTTTTTAGTCAAGCCAATTCTATCAGAGTTCATATCAACTTGAATAATTTTTGCATCTTTAGGCCAATAATCAATTCCATATCCAGGCAGTGTTGAAAAAGGATTTAATCTGGTTCCAAGAGCTAAAACTACATCTGCTTTTGAAATTAACTGCATAGCAGCTTTTGAACCGTTATATCCTAGGGGACCTACGGCTAGAGGATGGCTTCCTGGAAAACTATCATTGTGTTGGTAGCCAGAACAAACTGGTGAGTCTAATTTTTCTGCTAATCTAACACAATTTTGTATGGCGTCGCCAATTACAACTCCTGCTCCAGATAATATCACAGGAAATTTAGCATCTGATAAAATTTTTGCAGCTTTTTCAATTGCGTCAGCGCCCCCTGCTTGTCTTTCTAACCTTATTATTGGAGGTAATTCTATATCAATAACTTGTGTCCAATAATCTCTTGGGACATTTATTTGTGCAGGAGCGGAACCTCTAATTGCTTTTTCTATAACTCTATTTAATACTTCTGCCATTCTTGATGGATCTCTTACTTCTTCTTGATAACAGACCATATCCTTAAATAGATTCATTTGCTCTACTTCTTGAAATCCTCCTTGACCCATTGTTTTATTCGCTGCTTGAGGTGTTACTAAAAGCAAAGGTGTATGATTCCAGTAAGCTGTTTTAATTGGTGTAACTAACCCAGTAATTCCTGGACCGTTTTGAGCGATGACCATAGACATTTTTCCTGTAGCTCTTGTATATCCATCTGCAATTAAACCACCATTTGTTTCATGAGCGACGTCCCAAAATGTAATTCCCGCATCTGGAAAAATATCTGAGATTGGCATAAATGCTGATCCTATAATTCCATAGGCGTGCTCTATGCCGTGCATTTGTAAAACTTTTACAAAAGCTTCTTCAGTTGTCATTTTAGCCATAAAAATCCTTATGTAAATTATTTGAAAACCTACTTTAATTATATCAAAATTTAGTTTATATCCATTAGATAATTTATGTCACAGCCAGATCTTATTATACACGATGAAAAAGATAACGTAGGAGTAGTTGTAATAGAAACTACGAAAAAAGGTCAAGATTGTAGCGCTTGGATAATGGAAAACGATAAAACGGTAAAAGTACCATCTGTTAATGAAATACCTCTAGGTCACAAAATAGCTCTCAAAGACCTTAAAACAGGAGATACAATCTTTAAATACGGCCATGATATAGGTAAAGTTGTAAAAGACATTAAAAAAGGTGAACATGTACATGTTCACAATGTAAAAACAAAGAAATGGTAAATTAATTATGGAAATACCAAAAAGTTTTTTAGGTTATAAGAGAGAAAATGGAAGAACTGGTACAAGAAACCACGTTATTATTCTTCCTGTTGATGACATATCTAATGCATGTGCGGAAGCTGTAGCGAATAATATTAAGGGTACAATTGCTCTTCCTCACTCTTACGGAAGACTTCAATTTGGTGCAGACTTAGAATTACATTTTAGAACAATGATTGGTACTGGAAAAAATCCAAATGTTGCAGCAGTTATTGTTATTGGAATTGAGCCCAAGTGGACAAAAAAAATTGTAGACGCAATAGCAGAAACAGGAAAACCAGTTGAAGGTTTTCATATAGAGAGGAGTGGAGATATTGAAACTATAATGAAAGCTTCAAAAAAAGCTCAAGATTTTTCAATGTGGGCTTCAGAAAAACAAAGAGAAGAATGTCCGATGAGTGATTTATGGATTTCCGTAAAATGTGGAGAGTCAGACACTACTTCTGGACTAGCTGCAAATCCAACCGTTGGTAATTTAATGGATAAATTAGAACCACTAGGAGTTCATTTGTGTTTCGGCGAAACTTCAGAATTAACAGGTGCTGAGACAGTTTGTGCTAAAAGAGGAGCTACACCAGAAGCAGAAAAAAAATTTATGAAAACATGGAATGACTATAATGATTTTATTCTAAAAGAAGCAACAGACGATTTATCTGAAAGCCAACCGACAGCAGGAAACATTGCAGGAGGACTTACTACAATTGAAGAAAAAGCTTTTGGAAATTTTCAGAAAATTGGAACAAGAAAATTTATAGATGTATTAGAACCTGCGGAAGAACCAACAAAGGGTAAAGGACTTTATTTTATGGACACTTCATCAGCTGCAGCAGAATGCGTTACTCTTCAAGCCGCTGCTGGATTTAATATTCATCTTTTTCCAACTGGGCAAGGTAATATTATTGGAAATCCTATAGAACCAGTAATAAAATTAACTGCCAATCCTTTGACTGTGAAAACCATGAAAGAACATATTGACTGTGATGTATCCAAACTATTATCAAGGAAAATGAATATGTCTCAAGCAGGTGATGAACTAATTAAATCTATGATTAGAGTTGCCAACGGTAGGTTGACTTGTGCAGAAGCTTTAGGTCACAAAGAATTTGTGATGACTAAACTTTACAGAAGTGCTTAATGAATTCATTAAAAGATGAATGTATTTTTTGCAATAAAAATAACTGTAAAATAATTTTATCTACTAAATATTTTTTTGTTATAAGAGATACTTCTTATCCAGTAACTAAACATCATACATTGATTATTACTAATAGGCATGTAAGTGATTATTTTGAATTATCTACTGAAGAAATTAGTGATTTAGATAAAATATTAAAGATACAAAAAAAAGAATTGGAAAAGCTAGATAGTGAGATTAGTGGATTTAACCTTGGAGTAAACATAGGTAAAAATGCTGGTCAATCAATTATGCATTGTCATATCCATTTAATTCCACGAAGAAAAGGTGATGTGAAAGACCCGCGAGGAGGTGTTAGAGGAGTTATACCTTCAAAACAAAAATATGAAAGAAAATAATTTACTTAGCTGGAAATTTGACTTCTTCTACTTTGGGTTTATTTTTTCTTAAATCACTTACTATTTTTCTTAACCAAGATGTTAAACCACCAAGAATTACTGCTAAAAAAATTGCTGTTACACCATATAAAAATGGCGCTTCATTATTAAATTTTAAACTAAACTCAGCTAAGCCGCCTAAGTCAGCTTGTATATTTTGATTTCCATTAAATTGGTTTTTTTCTCTAAAAAATGAATCGTAAGCTATTGCTACCGCAACGCACAATAACAACATAGCAAATAAAGATTTTAAATGGCTACTATCCAGATATTGGCCTACTTTTTGTCCTACCTGAACCCCAGCGATTGATCCAAGGATTAATGGAACTACTAAAAATAAATCGATCGATCCGTAATTAAAAGCATGAAGAATAGTGACTATTGCACTAATAAAAACTGTTACAAATAATGAAGTTCCCGGAATTAATTTTACAGGCATACCCACAATATAAATCATGGCTGGTACCATCAAAAATGCTCCTCCTATTCCCATCATAGATGCGACAAATCCTACAATTAAACCTAATAGTATTGGTGTCAAAGCGCTTTCATATAATTTAGATTTTGGAAATCTCATTCTAAGAGGTAAACCTTGGAACCAGTTATGCTCATGTAATTTTTTTTTGATTTTATCTTTTTTTCTTGCTTCTTTAATAGTCTCTATTATCATTAAAGTTCCAACTATTAGTAGTAAATACATGTAAAGAAGTGAAATTATCGTACTTATTTTTCCAATTTCTGAAAAATAAGAAAACGTCATAATTCCTAAAATAGTTCCAGCTACACCTCCGCCCATAATCATAAATCCCATTTTATAATCTAAAGTATTTTTAAACCAGTGAGTTAAAGATCCTGAAACAGACGTTGCCAATATATTATTTACTTCATTAGGTACTGCATAGACTGGAGGTATTCCCATAAAAATTAAAAATGGTGTCATTAAAAAACCACCACCAACACCAAATAAACCTGATAAAATTCCAACTAACAAACTTAGAAATAGTAAAAGAAAAATATCAACATTAACTTGTACAATTGGCAAATAGATTTCAAGCATAGGTAAAATTATTGTTATGCCTGTATAATTCGTATGTCAATATTAATAAATCGTTGCGCCAAATATTTTAACTAGGTCATCTTCTACACCTAAGACTAATCTACCTAGAAACTCCCCCGGCTGGGTGTTGCTAGTTTGTTTATATAGCACAGTTATATACTGCCCTCTCCTTATAGTGCCTATAAAATCTTGTTTTTCAGATAAACTGGTTAATAATTTATTGTTTGCCCACTGTTTTCCAAGTTCAACTTCGTTCGCACCAAATAACATTTGAGATGAGAAATCTCTTGTAAAGCCTCCATAGTCTTTAATATTAGACGATTTAACTAAATTATCCCAGATCGGTTGGGCTATATCCTTAATTTCTGTATCAGATTTATCTAACAACTTCATTAAAAATTATGAAGCTTTCTTTTCCTTTTTCTCGTCTACGATATGATAAACAGGAATTTTTTCCATTGTAAACTTTTTAGTTTTTGGATCGCGTCTTGATACAGTTAGGCAATGCCAATTCTCATCATCTAATTTTAAATGATCACCTCTATAATAATAACCTGGCCAACGAGTTTCTTCTCTAAACTTTGTATGTTCTGTAACACATTGTGACGTAATAGTTCTATGTTTAAGCTCCCACGCCCTCATTAATTGGTGATAATCCTCAGCGCCAACATTTTCTAAATCTTCCTCTAACCATTTTAATAATTCCAGCCCTCTATTAAGCATGTTATCATTTGTCATATAATTAGTCGCTATTCCTCCTACATACTCATCCATAATTCTCTGAAGTCTTTGTAAGCCTTGAATAGGTGAAATATAGCTTGGTGAAACAGTTCCACCAGTAATCTCATTTCTGCCAACTGTATAATTCTCTAAAGGTTTATAAATTACTTCTTTGAGATCTTTATGCTGCTTATCACTAACTTTAATCCCTTCGGCTTTCTTGTCTTCAATATATTTGCAAGCTGCTTTTGCTGCTAATCTACCCTCAGTAAAAGATCCAGATGAAAATTTATGTGCACTTCCACCCACCGTATCCCCTGCTCCAAAAAGACCATCAACAGTTAACATTCTGTTGTAACCCCAAAAATATTCTGGAGGAGATAAATCTTCAGGTCCGCTAACCCAAGCTCCAGAGCAAGTTGCATGAGATCCCATTACATATGGTTCGGATGTTGTTAATTCAGGATTTGTATATTTTGGATCAATATTTTGTGAAGCCCATACAACTGCTTGACCTACAGTCATACCTAAAAAATTTTCCCAACCAACTGTTTCTAAATGAGGGTCTTGGAAT
>MDTB01018476.1_pt1 | contig 10949 bp, 9 predicted proteins | sample 811161 | NCBI WGS metagenome assembly MDTB01 (sample SAMN05326650, study PRJNA326480) | marine metagenome | isolation source: seawater | place: Mediterranean Sea | collected 2009 | reverse complement strand
ATATCCTGCAATAGATATTACAAAATCAGGGACAAGAAGAGAAGAATTACTATTTGATAAAAATGATTTACAAAAAATGAATGTTCTAAGAAGAATAATTGCCCCAATGGGTACGATGGATGCTATAGAATTTATCAGCTCAAAACTTAAAGATACAAAGAGTAATGCTGAGTTCTTTAATTCTATGAATAAACCAGCATAATAAAGTTTTCCAATATCAAAGAATAAAAGTTATAATATTCTATGACTATTTATGCCTTATCAACTGGGCCAGGTGTTTCGGGTGTTGCAATTGTAAGAATTTCAGGCGCTGAAGCATCTAAAGTAATCAAATCTCTCACTGGTAAGGAAATCCCAGAGCCAAGGGTTGCAACCCTCCGAAAAATAAACAATATCAACACTTTTGAGCTTATAGATGAGGGTATAATAATCTGGTTTCCTGCTCCTCAGAGCTACACAGGAGAGGATATGGTCGAAATCCATGTACATGGAGGCAAATCTGTGGTTTTAGCTCTTCAAAAGGAAATATCTAAGGTGATAAATTGTAGATTAGCAGAACCAGGAGAATTTACAAAAATAGCTTTTCAAAATGGAAAGATAAATTTGTTAAAAGCAGAGGGCATAGCTGATTTGATCTCGGCAGAAACAGAAATTCAGCGATTACAAGCTGTAAAAATAATGCAAGGAAAGTCATCAAAGAAATTTAATCAGCTCAGAGAAAAATTGCTAAAACTTTTGTCATTCGTTGAAGCTAAAATAGATTTTCCAGAAGAAGAGCTGCCGGATGACAATATAAAAAAATTAAGAGAGGACTCTTCAGATGTTCTTATTGAAATTAATAAAATTTTAAATGATCAAAAGGTTGGAGAAATAATTAGAGAGGGTTTTAGGATTGCGATTGTTGGGCCAACTAATGCAGGTAAATCAAGTTTGTTAAATAATCTATCTAATAGAGAAGTAGCTATTGTTTCTGAAATAGCAGGTACAACAAGAGATGTGATAGAAACACATTTAAATATAGATGGTTATCCAGTTATTCTTTCAGATACAGCAGGAATAAGAAATTCAAAAAATGAGATTGAAAAAAAAGGTATCAAGTTATCGCTTGATAAAGCTGAAAATGCAGATTTAAAATTAGTAGTAGTTGATGCTAAAAACATTGATTTAAGCGGCTTTTTGAACGATCTGTTAAAAAAAAATGCCATATTAGTTGTTAACAAATCAGACACTTTAAAAGAAAAATTGGATCCCAAGGTAACAAAATTTAATCATGTCTTAATTTCACTTAAAGACAATCAAAATATAGATAAATTAATTTTAAAAATAAAAAGTAATTTAAAATATAAATTTATATCTGAAAAAGATATTTTAATTACTAGAGAAAGACATAGGCAACATTTATTACAATGTTCAAATCATCTGAAAAATTTTTTAGATAAAAATGAAATAAAAGACTTTGATAAGGCGGCCGAGGATTTGAGGTTAGCCACGAGACATTTAGGAATGATTGTAGGAAAAGTTGATGTAGAGGAGATATTAGGCAGTATTTTCAACGAATTTTGTATCGGCAAATAACATCAATTTTCCTTGATTTTTAAGCGTTTTCATTGAATTTTTGTTGATAAATAAGGTTTTTTTTTTAAAAAAAACTGAAATCTTGTAAATTTTATAATCGAATATAAATTTATATAATGAATAAAGATTTATCATTTGACGTAGTTGTAATTGGTGGAGGTCACGCAGGCTGTGAAGCAGCAGCTTCTTCAGCACGTCTTGGAGTAAACACTGCACTATTTACTCATAACACAAAAACGATTGGAGAAATGTCATGTAATCCAGCTATAGGTGGATTAGGTAAGGGTCACCTTGTTAGAGAAATAGATGCTCTTGATGGAGTCATGGGTGAAGTTGCTGATAAATCTGGAATACAATTTAGACTACTTAATAGAAGCAGAGGTCCTGCTGTAAGAGGGCCGAGAACTCAGTCAGACAGATCTTTATATCGCAAATTTATGCAAGAAAAGCTTACAAACTACTGTAATTTAACAATTTTTTCAGATCCATTATTGAAATTTATTTTTACAAAAAACACTATAAGTGGTTTCATTACTTTAAAAGGCAACAAGATTAGTTGTGATAAGATAATTTTAACAACAGGCACTTTTTTAAACGGTTTGATACATATAGGTGACGATCGAACTCCGGCTGGAAGATTTAATGAAAAACCAACTACAGGTTTGAGTGAGCAGTTAGCAAAACATAAATTTAAAATTGGAAGACTCAAAACTGGAACACCCCCAAGATTAGATGCAAGGTCTATATGTTTCAAAAATTTAGAAAAGCAGCATGCAGATACTGATCCATATTTTTTTTCTTTTTTAACAAAAAAAAATCATAACCTGCAAGTGGCATGTTCTTTAACTTATACAAACGAAAAAGTTCACAAGATCATCGAAAAAAATTTATCTAAAAGTGCAATGTACTCAGGAAGCATTAAAGGTATTGGACCAAGATATTGTCCCTCAATCGAAGATAAAATTCTAAAATTTGCCGATAAGTCGAGACATCAGATATTTTTAGAGCCAGAAGGCTTAAATGATAACACTATTTACCCAAATGGCATATCTACTTCACTACCGGAGATTGTTCAGAAAGAAATACTTAATAATATCAATGGCTTAGAGAATGCAACGATAATAAGGCCGGGATATGCTATAGAATATGATTATATTGATCCAAGAGAGTTATTTTTAACCCTAGAAACTAAAAAAATTAAAAACTTATATTTAGCAGGACAAATAAATGGAACTACTGGTTATGAAGAGGCAGCTGCCCAGGGTTTAATAGCTGGTATTAATGCTGCATTATCGATAAAAAAAATGAAACCTTTCATCCTAGACAGATCTGATGCCTATATTGGAGTTATGATTGATGATTTAGTTACTAAAGGTGTAGCCGAGCCCTATAGAATGTTTACTTCAAGAGCTGAATATAGACTAAGTCTAAGAGCAGACAATGCTGATCTGAGATTAACAAAAAAAGGTATCAGTATCGGTTTGATATCGGAAAACAGAAAATTAATCTTTGAGGACAAAATATCTAAGCTGAATAAAATATCCAAACAAATGTTAAATTTAAATATTTCTCCATCAAAAGCGGAAAAATACGGTATAAAAATTGCTAAGGATGGAATATTAAGAACTTCTGAGGAGGTTTTAACACATAAAGATGTTGATATGACAAAGATAAGGGGTATATGGCCAGAAATAAGCGATTTTGGTCCAGAAATTGATGATCAAATCGAAATTAACTCCCATTATAGAGGGTATCTCAAAAAGCAAAATGCTGATATTTTAGCCTTTAAAAGAGATGAGAATTTAATAATTCCTGAGGATATTAATTATGACCAATTTTCAGGTTTATCAAATGAGGTAAAAGCTAAATTTAAGGAAATAAAACCAAAAACTATGGGTCAGGCCCTCAGAATTGATGGAATTACCCCAGCTGCAGTGTATATTTTGTTGTCACATGTCAAAAGAAGGTCTATTAAACATATAGCTTGATAGATAATTGTTTTATAAAATATTACTCAAATATTTCTAAATTTGATGTTTCACGTGAAACACTCAACAATTTTGAAAAACTGATTTGCATGATTCAAGAGGAAAATCAAAAAATTAATATAATAAGCAGAAATAATACTAAAAAAAATTCAATAAGAAGTAGACATATTATAGATTCTGCACAAATCATTGATTTTATTGATTTAAATAGCAATACAACCTCAGATTTAGGAAGTGGTGGAGGAATGCCAGGACTAATTATAGCAATAGCTCTTAAAAACCTTAAAACTCAAATGAAAATCAAACTATATGAAAAAAGCTACCATAAGTGTATTTTCTTGAAAAAAGTATCAAGAAAGATGAATTTAAACACAGAGATAATCCAAAAAGATATCTTCCAAATTAAAAATATGGAAACAGGAACAATAATGACTAGAGCTTTTAAACCGATGCCAGTCATATTAGATTTGGTAAATAAAAATTTTAACAAATATAAAAATTTAATTTTGTTTATGGGTAAAAGTGGAAAAAAAATTCTTAATGATACATTAAAAGAATGGGATCTAGATTTTGAAGAAAAACAAAGTTTAACAAATGAAGAATCGTTTGTCTTAAATATTAAAAAGATTAAAAAAAAAACTAATGAAAATAATATCTATAATTAATCAGAAGGGTGGAGTTGGAAAAACAACTACAGTTATAAATCTCGCTTCAGCTTTGTGCCAACAGGGAAAAAAAGTTTTGGTTATTGACTTAGATCCACAAGGTAATGCAACAACTGGATTAGGATTATCCAACATGGGGCGTTCAGACGAGAGTATTTATGGAATTTTGAATGGGACAAGGTCTGTATCTGATGTAATCAAAAAAACTAATTTTGAAAATTTAGATTTAATAACTTCAAATGTTGATTTGTCTGGATTAGAAGTAGAAACAGCTAACGACAGTGATAGAGCATTTATTTTAAAGGTCAAATTAGGCGCTTATTTGAATGATTCTGGAAAGTTTTATGATTATACGCTTATAGATTGCCCCCCATCCCTAAGTTTACTTACTGTGATGGCTTTAGTGTCATCAGACTCTCTATTAGTACCTCTGCAAACAGAATTTTTTGCGTTAGAAGGCTTAACACAACTGATGAAAACAATCGATAGGATAAAAGTTAATTTAAATCCAGAATTACAAATACAAGGGATCCTATTAACTATGTATGATAGGCGGAATAAACTTTCCTCACAAGTGGAAGAAGAGGCTAGAAATTATTTTAAGGATAAAGTTTATAAAACTGTCATACCAAGAAATGTAAGATTATCAGAAGCACCCTCACATGGCGTACCAGTACTTATATACGACAAAAATTGCCCTGGAAGTAAGTCATATTATAATTTTACAGATGAGTTCATGGTTAGAGAAAATAATATAGGTAGTGCAGCTTAATGAATTCAAAAATTAAAAAAGGATTAGGCAGAGGATTATCATCTTTGATAGGTGAAACAAAAGATCGGGATAAATCGAATAAATTGTTGGTAAGTGATATTATCCCAAATAGATTCCAGCCAAGAAAAATTTTTAACGAGGAAAAGTTAGATGATTTAATTAATTCGATTAAAGAACGTGGAGTTATTCAACCCATAATAGTTCGAAAATCAAATGAAGATGAGAATAAATATGAACTTATAGCCGGAGAGAGAAGGTGGCTAGCTGCACAGAAAATTGGTCTTTATAATATTCCAGCAGTGATTACTGAAGCTGATGATTTAAAGTCTTTAGAATACGCAATTGTAGAAAATGTTCAAAGAGATGATCTTAATCCTTTAGAAGAAGCTCAAGGTTACAAAAGACTAATAGACGAATTCTCGTATGACCAAGAAAAAGTTTCGAAATTTATTGGCAAAAGCAGAAGTTATATTGCTAATTCTTTGAGACTATTAAATCTTCCTCAAGAAATAATTAAATTTGTTGAGCAAAGAAAAATTACCGCTGGTCATGCTAAGATTTTAGTAGGTTTAAATAATGCTTTGTATATTGCAAATAAGATAATTGAAAAAAAGTTATCTGTTAGACAAGCAGAAAATTTTGTTAAAATTTTTAAAAAAAAAAATTCCATCAAATCTACTATTAAAGATCCAAACATAAGAGATTTGGAAAATTCATTAACAGAGAAAGTTGGTATTAATGTATCAATTATTGATAAAAATCACAAAGGTACAATTACATTTTCCTATAAAGATTTTGACCAATTAAACAAAATTATAGAGATTATTAAAAAAAATTATTAAGACCTGATTGGCAGCTCTAGAATAAAATTTGTAAGAATTTTAATTGATAAAGTTGGGTTTTTTTTTACTAAAAGTTCTACGTTGTTGATCTTTACAATTAATTTTTGAATTTTTTGGTAATTTAAATTTTTAATTTGACTCTTCACTACTTCTTTATCTTTCCAAAATATAGGTGGTTTGAAGGATGATAATGCAGCATCTATACTAACATGATTTTTAATTTTTTCTTGAAGCTTCAAAAGTCTTTTTAATTTAGATAAAAAGGTCCTCAAAATATAAATGCAATCCTCAAATACAAAATTATTTTCATTTAGAATGTTTAATGTTTTTTTTTTATTTCTCGATAAAGAAGAATCTACTAATTCTGAAATGCTATAATTGTCGGCAAGATTTGAAATTTCCATAATATCCTTTAACTGAATTTTTTTTCTTGTAAGTGAAAAGCTTTCAATTTTTTCTAATTCATTTTTTAAATTGATTCTATCTCCCCTTGATCTCTCTATAAGTAAATTTATATTTTCCCGAGACATATCAATTTTTTTCTCTCTTAAAAAAGTCTGTGCAATTGAACTTAAAGCAATGTCGTTATCTTCATAAAATGGAATAGTGATTATATTTTTTTCTTTTTCAAAGAAATTTCTTAATTTCGATTTTTTTTCTAAAACATTTGAGATCAAAATTATATAAGTATTCTCAACGTTTTTATTAAAAATTTCTTCTACAACTTTTAAAATCTTATCTGTTGTTCTTGAAATGATTATTAATTTATCAGTCTCAAAAAAGGATTTATTGAAAACTGTTTCTTTAAATTGTTCAATTTCTTTTAGTATAGTGTTCTCTTCGTAAGTGTAGATATTTTTTGAAAGCTTATTTTTAAGATGTAAGTTAATTGTTTCTTCTATAAATCCTTTGTTATTTCCATATAATAAAAAAAATTTAAATTTTTTTAAATCTACTTTATTAATTTCAAAATTTTTAACAATCATTTACAAATTCATGAATAGAATTAAATCCTCAATTATTTTATTTACTAAATTATTTTCCACCTCTCTTTGATACTCTGACAAGTCAAATTTGTTATCTTTGGTGTTATAAGAGAAATCTTTAAGAAATGTTTTGTTTATTGTTATTTTGTTATTTTCAATAATACTAATATTTAATTGAACAGTTGTTCTAAAAGAAGCCACTCTACCTTTAGAGTCTTTTGAAGTTTCATCAATATTCTTTTTACTTTGAATTACAATTGATTTGTTTAAGCTACTGTCTTTTTTTTCTTCAAATTGAAGTGAGGAAATAATTCTTCTATTAATGTCTTTATCTCCCTCTAATGTAATTTTTTTGAATTCAAATTTATTACCTTTTTTACCTATATATAGTGGTTGGTAACCACAGCTAGAAATAAAAAGTAATAATAAAAAAATTGATATTTTTTTTTTCATTTGATTATAATATTTATTAATTTATCTTTTATATAAATAGTTTTAAATATTTTATTATTCTCAATATATTTTGTAACTAATTTTTTTTCATCAATCTTCTGAAGAATTATTTTTTCATCAGTATTTTTTTCAACTAAAATTGTACTTCTTTTTTTTCCATTAATTTGAATTACAATTTCTTTTTTCTCTTTGTGAAGAAATTCTGATTTTACCAACGGCCAAGCAACTTTTTTGTTTTTTTCTAAAACACTTAAACATTCATTAGTTAAGTGAGGAATTACAGGCATCATAATGGTTAAAATTTTAATATAATTTTCCTCTAGATTATTATAATTTTCATTTTTATCTAAAACTTTTTTGTAAAATGCATAAATCTCATGAAAGACAGCAATTATTACATTATATCTGAACTTTTCTAGTGATGAGTTTATTTTATCAATCGCTTGATTGGTGAAAATATCAATATCGCTATTTTTGTTCGTTGGATTTGTTTTAATTATTTTCAAAATTTGTTCAGATATATTCCAGAATTTTTGAATAAATTTATGAGCAGATAACATACCTTTATCAGACCATTGAATATCTTTTTCAGGTGGGCTATCTGATAAAATGAATAATCTCACAGCGTCAGCTCCATATATTTTTATTATTTTTTCAGGGTCTACAGTATTTTTTTTTGATTTTGACATCGACTCAGATGGACCAACTGATACAGTGTTATTAGGTTGATTTTTAACATAATAGTTTTTTCCATCCTCTGAGCTTACTTCATCAGGGCTAAGCCAATTATCATTCTTATCTTTGTAAATTTCATGACACACCATTCCTTGAGTAAAAAGCCCATCAAACGGTTCTTTTAATTTAAACTTACTATTATTTAAACTTATTGCTCTTGTAAAAAATCTTGAATATAGAAGATGTAATATTGCGTGCTCTACACCCCCAATATATTGGTCTACAGGCATCCAATATTTGATGTCTTCTTGATTGAATTCTTTGTTTAAATCACTTGAAGAACAAAATCTTAAAAAATACCAAGAAGAATCAACGAATGTATCCAAAGTATCAGTCTCTCTTTTAAGTCTTTCTCCATTTATTTTAACGTATTTCCAATTTTCATTTGAGTTTAATGGATTACCTTTAGAATTAAGATCTATGTCTTCAGGTAGTTTAACTGGCAAATCACTCTCAGGAACTTTTATAACCTCATTTTTTTCATTGTAAGCAATAGGTATAGGACACCCCCAATATCGCTGTCTTGATATTCCCCAATCTTTTAACCTATAGTTTGTCTTACTTTTACCAATTTTCCTTTCCTCTAAAATTTTAATTGTCTTATTAATAGACTCATCTGGAACTTTTAAATTATTTAAAAAGTTTGAATTTATAATTATACCTGGACCGGAGTACGCTTCACTTGAAACTTGAAAATTATCATTTTCATCTTTTGGTTTTACAACAGTTTTTATTTCAAGATTATATTTTTTAGCAAAATCAAAATCTCTTTGGTCATGTGCAGGACATCCAAAAACTGCACCAAATCCGTAGTCCATTAGAACAAAGTTTGCAAAGTAAACTGGTACTTTTTTTTCTTGATCTAAAGGATTAATTGCAAATAAATTTGTTTTAAAGCCTATTTTTTCTGCTTGAGCAATAGATTCTTCTGTCGTACCAGTTTTTGAACAATCATTTCTAAATTGATTAAACTTAGGATCATTTTCGTAATGTTTTGAAAGTGAATGGTCAATAGAAAGTGCCAAAAATGAAAAACCAAACAAGGTATCTGGGCGTGTAGTGTAACATTTTATTGATTTTATTTTTTCTGATCCCGTAATTTTAAAGTCTATTTCACAACCATAGGATTTTCCAATCCAGTTTTTTTGCATCGTTTTTACTTTATCAGGCCATAGTTTTAATTTATTTAAATCATTCAAAAGCTCCTCTGAGAAATTTGAAATTTTAAAAAACCATTGATTAAGTTTTTTTCTTTCAACTATTGCTCCAGATCTCCAACCTTTTCCATCTATCACTTGCTCATTAGCTAAGACTGTTTTATCTATAGGGTCCCAGTTCACGTAACTCTCTTTTCGATATACCAATCCTTTATCATAAAGATCTAGGAATATTTTTTGTTGATGTTTATAATACTCCGGGGAACAAGTTGAAATTTCTCTATCCCAATCAATTGATAAACCAAGCTGCTTAAGTTGGGATTTCATTATTTTGATATTATTTTCTGTCCAGTTTTTTGGATTTATATTATTCTGTTTAGCAGCATTTTCTGCTGGCAATCCAAATGAGTCCCAACCCATGGGATGTAGAACGTTAAAGCCTTGTAAAGACTTAAAACGAGCCAAAACATCTCCTATCGTATAATTTCTTACATGACCCATGTGAATTTTTCCAGATGGGTAAGGAAACATTTCAAGACAATAAAATTTCTTTTTATCTGAATTATTTTGTGCTTTAAAAACTTTGTTTTCCTCCCAAAATAATTGCCATTTAGATTCAATTTTTTTAAAATTATATCTTATTGAACTAGACATCAAAATTTTACTATTTTAATCTTTGAAACTTTTACCAGGAATTTTTAAATCTTTATTTTGTTTTTTTATTTTAGCTAAATCCATTTTTTGAATTGCAGCTGCCTCAGTAAGAATTGCAATTTTTATCTCATTGTTTGTCATATTTTCAATGCTTGTTACCTTGCAATTGTTATATGCCTTACATTTTTTTTTATGGATAATAACTTTTATTGCATCCGACCTAACTTCGTTACTCAAAAACCTAACTGCAATTTTTATCTCTTCATTACTGCTTTCACTGCTGAACCAGTCAGTAATAATAATTCCTCCTCCGTAATCAACTACACTTAAAGGAGCAAAACTTAATTTTTCCATTGAAGCTCTCCATAAAGGATTAGAAGAAGAAAATAAAAAATCTCCTCCTTTTTGACCCCCTAACGAACCAAGTCTGAAACCACGACCTTCTTTCATGTTCTTTTCAACTCTCTCGTTGGCATTAACGGGATTTTTTCTTGCATCTGAATATTTAAACATTCCACAAGAACTTGTTATAATTAGAATTATGATTAAAAAAGTTAGATTTTTCATATTATTTTTAGATAATTAATGTAATAATAGCTTATTTATGTAATTAAAAGATCAAATTATATACTGTGATAAAAAAGCAACACTTATTAAAAAATTAGCTAAATTATTGATAATCTGTTTATAAATTAGAAAAACTCAATATTTTACCATTATTCATATATGAAAAATAAACTTAAGGAGAATATTATGGATAACTTAAAAAAAGTGGGTCTAACAGCTTTAGCTGGATCTCTTGCAGCAGTATCAGCTCATGCAGCTGAAATGACTGTAAGTGGTGCTACATTGTTAACTTACACTTCGGAACACGATAATGAGACAACTGGTAACCCGTTTGGTATGAAAACTAATCTAGGTTTTACTGCTTCAGGCGATGTTAACGGTTACACTGTTTCTTACTTGCAAGTATCAAAAGACCAATTTGCTGGTATGTCATCAGCTAGATTGTCAGTTGATATGGGTGACATGGGATTAATAGCATTTGACCAAGGTTCAGGTTCAGGTCTTGCAACTATCGATGATAAAACACCGACAGCTGCAGAAGAAATCTGGGATGGT
>MDTB01060715.1_pt1 | contig 10950 bp, 6 predicted proteins | sample 811161 | NCBI WGS metagenome assembly MDTB01 (sample SAMN05326650, study PRJNA326480) | marine metagenome | isolation source: seawater | place: Mediterranean Sea | collected 2009 | reverse complement strand
CTTTTACAGGATTTACTCTTGAGGGCAACTGTGCAAGAGAGGCTATTGTTGCGGATTCACTAATAGTTAAATCCTCAAGCTCTTTGTCGAAATATGTATTTGCTGCAGCTACAATCCCATATGATCTATTACCTAAGAATATCCTATTTACATATAATTCAAATATTTCTTCTTTAGTTAAATTGCCCTCTAGTTCAAGAGCTAGATATATCTCTTTAATTTTTCTAATGTATGTTTGGTCTCTTGTTAATAAGTAACCTCTTACAACTTGCATTGTAATTGTTCCACCTCCACCCACACATCCATCAGAGCTAATGCATCTAATAAATGACCTTATTAATCCTTTATAACTTATTCCTTGGTGATTAAAAAAGTTAGCGTCTTCTGCAGCAAGAAAGGCATTTTTTATATTTATTGGAATATCATCATAATCGGTGGCTCTTCTTTTAATTTCACCAAATTCTCCAATCAATTTACCGTCTTTAGTAAAGATCTTCATAGGCATTTGAAGCTCAGATTCATCTACAAGATTAATTTTTGGTAAACTTGGTTTGATATAAAAATACGTTGCTATAATTACTAAAATTGTAACAATGCAAAGAGAAATGCTTAAATAAAAGGAAGCTTTAACTAATTTTTGCATAATATATTTTAAATCCTTAATTTAAGAGAATACATCATTTAGAATTTAAAAAGTGTATTTATTATCTAAGATGTTAAAATCGTCGCTTATTTAAATAACTATGAATATATTTATTGTAGGTCCAATGGGTTCCGGTAAATCCACCGTTGGCAAAATTATATCCAATGAACTGTTTCTTAATTTCTTTGATACAGATGAGGAAATAGAATCAAGAACTGGGGCATCTATCGACTGGATCTTTGATTTAGAGGGTGAAGAAGGATTTAGAAAAAGAGAAAGTGAAATCCTTAATGAAATGGCAGATAGAAACTCAATTGTTTTATCAACTGGAGGCGGAATAATACTATCTGAAAAAAATAGAGAGGTATTATCTTCAAGAGGCACTGTATTTTATTTATCTACTCCTATTAGCGTCCAAGTTGAACGAACTGCTAAAGATAAAGATAGGCCATTGTTAAAAATTGGTGATCCCAAAGAAATTCTTTCGAGACTTCATATTGAGAGAGAGGGACTTTATGAAACAGTTTCTGATTTTGTTGTTAAAACTGAAAATAAATCTAGTAATGATGTGGCATCAGAAATAATAAGTTTAGTTAAAGGATAGATATGACTATGATATCTGCTGGTAAAGGCCAATCTAAATATAATATTCATATATGTGGGAATAATCTTCCAAAGATTATTTTGAATAAATACCTTAAAAATAAAATATTAATTATTACCGATGATGGTGTGCCAAAAAAACATATCAAAAAATTAAGAGACACAATTAATAACAAAAACATAAATATTTTTTCTCTTAAAAGCGGTGAGGAATCAAAATCATTTTCTTCATATCAGAAAATACTAAATAAACTCTTTGAGCTAAAGTTTGATAGATCGGATACTATCATTGCTTTTGGAGGTGGTGTTGTGGGCGATATTGCTGGTTTTTCTGCTGCAACATATATGAGGGGTATTAAATATATTCAAATTCCTACTACATTGTTATCCCAAGTTGATTCTTCAGTTGGAGGAAAGACTGGGATTAATGTTACCCAAGGCAAAAACTTGATTGGAGCATTTTATAATCCAAACCTAGTAATAATTTCTCCATACTTCTTAGATACCTTGTCTGATAAAGAATATAAGTCTGGTCTTGGTGAAGTATTAAAATATGCATTTATTGGAAACAAGAAACTAAAAAGTATTATTGAAAATAATTCTGAAAATATTGTTAAAAGAGATGTGAAAATCTTGAAGTCGATTATAGAAGAGTCTATTAAAACCAAGTCTAAGATAGTCACAAGAGATGAAAAGGAGGGTGGAATAAGGGCTATATTAAATTTCGGACATACTTTTGGTCACGCTATTGAAGCGCATAATAATTTTAAAAATATTACTCATGGGGCAGCTATTACTCTTGGCATGATTATAGCTGCAAAAGTTTCTTTTTATGAAGGGCACTTAAAGGATTATCAATTAGATAATCTTATTAATATGATTCAATCATTAGGCTTAGAAACTGATTATAAAAAATATAAATATTCAAGTCTGAGAAAATTTATGGGATCTGATAAAAAAGTTCAGGATGGAAAATTGAATCTTATTCTTATTGATAAAAATTTTAATGCATTTAAAACATCAAATTTTGATAAAAAAAATATTAAAAAAGCTCTAACTTAAGCAGCATTTGCAGTTGTTGCTTTTAATAGATCATGTATATTGCTAGCGGCAGGGACAACCAACCAAAAATGGGGTTCATATTTATCAAAATCATCTAAAATTTCTTTAGCTTTAATACTGTCAGTATATTGCAAATGTTTATTTAAGATTTCTTTGAGGTGCCTCCTATGAGGTTGCATTTCTTCAGTTGTAATTCTTTCAAGACCTACAAGCCCCCTATTACATTTATCAAAGAATGTTCTATCCTCATCTAATACGTAAGCAAATCCTCCAGTCATTCCAGCAGCAAAATTTACTCCAACATTCCCCAAAACGGTAACATGTCCTCCAGTCATATATTCACAACAGTGATCTCCAGCTCCTTCTATTACAGCTTTAGCACCAGAGTTTCTAACTCCAAATCTTTCTCCTGATGAGCCAGAAACATATATTTCTCCACCAGTTGCTCCATATAGGCATGTATTCCCAACTAGAATAGTATTTCTATTGTTTGCTATAAAATCAGAATCATTTTTAATTATAATTCTTCCTCCATTCATCCCTTTCCCAACATAATCATTTGCATCACCGTTTATAGTAAGGTTAAGTCCATTTGCATTCCAGCATCCAAAGCTTTGCCCTGCAGAGCCTGTAAATTTAATTTCTATTTTCTCACTAAGACCTTCCTCACCATATCTAGAAGCAATCTCACCTGAGATATTTGCTCCAACAGATCTATCTGTATTTGAAATAATATAACTGTAACTACCTTTTTTATTAGTTTTGATGTTATCTAAGACATCAGACAATATCCTCTTTGAGAGTTTTGCTTTATCCCAAGGATTATTATGTGAAACTTTGCAATAATGAGATTCTTTAATATTGTCTTTATACAATATGCCTGAAAGATCAATATTCCTTAAGTGATCCTCTATATCTTCAAGTTGATACAAATATTCTGTTTGGCCAATAATATCTTCTAATTTTTTAATACCTAGCTCACTTAGATATTTTCTTACATCGCTTGCAATAAAATTAAAATAATTCATTACTCTTTCTTTTTCGCCAATAAAATGTTGATTTATCAAATCTTTTCTTTGTGTTGCAACTCCTGTTGCGCAATTATTAAGATGGCAAATTCGTAAATATTTACAGCCCATAGCGATCATTGGACCAGTTCCAAAGCCAAAAGATTCTGCTCCAAGCATTGCAGCTTTTATAACATCTAATCCTGTTTTCATTCCCCCATCTGCCTGCAACCTAATCTTATGGCGTAACCCACTATGTCTAAGGCTTTGATGAGCTTCAGCAAGTCCTAGTTCCCATGGAGATCCTGCATATCTTATTGAAGTTAGTGGGCTTGCTCCTGTGCCTCCATCATGACCTGAAATTGTTATTAAATCTGCATAAGCTTTTGCAACTCCAGAAGCAATTGTTCCTACTCCTGGTTCGGATACGAGCTTTACAGAAACTAAAGCTTTTGAATTCACTTGTTTCAAATCAAATATCAACTGGGCCAGATCTTCAATAGAATAAATATCATGATGTGGGGGAGGAGAAATCAAAGTAACACCAGGAGTGGAATATCTTAATTTAGCTATTAAATTATCTACTTTTCCACCAGGAAGCTGTCCTCCCTCTCCGGGTTTTGCACCTTGAGCAATTTTAATTTGTAAGACTTCTGCATTAACTAAATAATGAGGAGTTACACCAAATCTTCCTGATGCAACTTGTTTGATTTTAGACATTTTATTAGTGTTATATCTTTCTTTAGCCTCACCACCCTCTCCTGAATTTGATCTTGAACCAAGTGAGTTCATTGCTTCTGCTAAGGTTTCATGTGCCTTAGGTGATAATGCCCCTAAACTCATTCCGGCAGAATCAAATCTTTTTAAAATTTTCTTACTTGATTCAACTTTTTCTATCTTTATGCCTTTTTTAGGTGTCTTTATTTTTAAAATGTCTCTTAGCATTGCAGGAGGTCTTTTATCAACCAAATCAGCGTATTCTTGATATATATCATAAGACCCGGTTGAAACAGCTTCTTGAAGTTTTTTTACTATTTCAGGATTATAGGTATGGTATTCACCCCCATGAACATACTTAAGTAATCCTCCCACGCTAATATCTGAAAGATTTGACCTGGCAAATTCATTAAGTTTCTTAATTTCATTTTCGATATTATCAAAACCCTTTCCACCTATCCTACTCGTTGAATTTGTAAAACATAAATCGACTACATCCATATCAAGGCCTACTATTTCAAATAACTGTGATCCTCTATAACTTGATATAGAAGATATGCCCATTTTAGAAATTATTTTTAATAACCCTTTATTCACGCCTTTTCTATATCTCGCACAATTTCCATGAGGTGATCCTTTAAGTTCATTTCTATCAGAAAGGTCAAGGATGCTTTGATAAGCAAGAGATGGATAAACTGCAGTTGCTCCAAAACCAATTAAGCATGCTATTTGATGAGTATCCCTTGCAGACGAACTTGAGATAATAATATTAGCATCTGATCTAAGGCCAAGACTCACAAGCTTTTGGTGAACACAACCAACAGCCAATAATGCATTAATAGGTAATTTATTTTTTGCTGGTAATTTTTCAATTAGATGTAATATCACCTTTCCTTTTTTTACTTCCCTAACAACATCATTTTGAAGTTTAATTAGACATTTTTTTAAGTTATTCTTTTCAGAGTATTCAAGATTAAATTCAATAGCCTCAAAATGTTTATTTTTTAAAATTGCTTGTAATTTCTTAAAAGAAAGGACTGGGGATGTAGTCACCAATCTTTTAGCATGATCAGGAGTCTCATCAAATACATTAAGTTCTGGTCCATAACATGTTTCCAAGGACATTACGCTAGCTTCCCTTAACGAATCAATAGGTGGATTTGTGACCTGAGCAAATTGTTGCCTAAAATAATCATAAATTTGCCTGTGCATTTTGCTCATTACTGCTAATGCAGTATCATCACCCATTGACCCAGTTCCTTCATTTGACTCAATTGCGAGAGGCTTAATTACAGATGACCTTTCCTCTTTATGAAGTAAAAAAAGTTTAGAAGAAATAGACAAATCATTACTACTTATCTTTTTAAGTCCAGGGCCTTCATACTTATCAAGACTTGACTCAATGTATACAGTTTTTTCTTTTAACCATTCTCTATATGGTAATTTTGATTTTAAATCTTCATCAATTTGTTTTTCATTAAAAATTTCACCAGTAAAAGTATTAATTGCTAGTATGCCTCCTGGGGATACTCTTCCTTTCTTTGTTATTTTTTTATTTTCAGTAACGTTAACGCCTGTTTCAGATGCAATTGTGATCATATTATCTTTATCAATTTGATATCTTGCAGGTCTAAGGCCATTTCTATCAAGCATGCAAACAGCCCATTTCCCATCTGTCATAACAATGCCTGCTGGTCCATCCCAAGGTTCCATATGCATGGAATTATATTCATGGAAACTTCTTACATCTGGATCTAAAAGATATGAGTTCTGCCATGCTGGCGGCATCACCATTCTTATGGCTCTAAAAAGCTTAACCCCGCCATTTATCAAAATTTCAATCATATTATCTAAAGCCGATGAATCTGAACCAGTCTCATTAACTAATTGTTTAAATTTTTGTATTTTTGGCAAACGAGGACTTTTAAATTTTGATGATCTTGCCTTAACCCAGTTTCTATTACCCCTAATAGCATTAATTTCCCCATTATGTGCCAATAATCTAAAAGGTTGTGCGAGATGCCATCTAGGCTGAGTGTTTGTAGAAAATCTTTGATGAAATACACAAACTGATGATTTAAACCTTGGAGATTTAAGATCTGCATAAAATTTATGAATTGCATCAGGTAACATCAAACCTTTATAAACAATAGTCTTGGATGAGAGACTGCAGAAATAAAATTTTTCATCATCAAGATATATTTCCTCAATTAATTTTCTTGCTTGATATAAATTAGTTTCAAATTTTTCTTCATAAAAGATTTTGTCAGTTGATTGGATATATAGCTGGTAAATATTAGGTAGGCAATTAAGAGCTATTTCACCAAGAATCTTTTTATTGATTGGAACTTTTCTGACTGCAGTTAATACTAAATTCTCACTATTAAGAATTTTATTAATACTTGATAAATCTTTTTCTATCTTTTCATTTGTGAATATTTGACCAATTGCAAATTCATTAATAATTTTTATTTTTTTTTCATTCCATAAAGCTTTCACAAAAAATTCTTTATCTAAATCTACTAAAATCCCGCATCCATCGCCGGTTTTGCCATCTGCTCCAATAGCACCTCTGTGAGTCATGCTTTCAAGTGCATTAATGGATTTAACTATGATGTTATGAGACTTCTTACCGTTAATGTCTGCAATTAAGCCAAATCCACAATTGTCCTTAAAATCATTTTTTGAAATAAGTTTTGACATAATTTAACTGTGAAAATAAAACTATAACATAATAAGCTATTAATAGATAAAAAAAAGTGTCATACTATGTCATACAATTTTAAGGTAAAATGGCCAATAAAAATAAGCAATATAGAATTGAGAAAGGTCTGTTGTTATTTACACAACCAAGATCACCCTATTTCTATGGAAAAATAAGATTAAATGGTAAATATCTTACAAAATCTTTTTCTCCGATTTCAGATTTTAATGCTGCAAAAGATAAGCTTTATGAATGGAGAGATGGGCTGACAAAAAATACTGAAAATATTATTACATCTCAAACTAAAGATAGAAATGAATATACAGATTTCGAGGAACTCAATAATAACTTTCAGTTCCTTGATGTGGGGAGATTTGATCCATTAAAGAAATCTGTTAATGAAAGAAAAATAAATTTTGTCGAGATATATGGAGAATACAACCAATCCCAAGCTTCTAATCAAGCCCATAGGTGTTTGGATTGCGGAAATCCATATTGTGAATGGAAATGTCCTGTTCATAACTACATACCAGATTGGCTGAAGCTAGTAAATGAAGGAAATATCATGGAGGCAGCAGATTTATGTCACTCTACAAATAGCCTTCCAGAAGTATGCGGAAGAGTTTGTCCTCAAGATCGTCTTTGTGAAGGAGCCTGTACTCTAAACGATGGTTTTGGGGCTGTTACTATAGGATCAATTGAAAAGTATATTACTGAGAAAGCTTTCGAAATGGGTTGGAAGCCTGATTTATCTCAGAGAAAGTGGACTAATAAAAAAGTTGCAATAATAGGATCTGGTCCTGCTGGTATTGGATGCGCAGATGTGCTCACTAGATCAGGAATACATAGTCATGTATATGATAAAAATGAAGAAATAGGAGGATTGCTAACGTACGGCATTCCTGAGTTTAAACTTGAAAAATCTGTTGTGAAAAGAAGAAGAAAAATCCTTGAAGAAATGGGTATTAATTTTCATTTAGGTATTGAGGTGGGTAAAGATATTAAATTTAGAAAATTGTATGACAGTTACGATGCCATCTTTCTTGCAATGGGGACATACACATCTCTTGAAGGAGGTTTTAAAGGCGAAAAGTTACCAGGTGTATATAAAGCAATCGATTATCTAATATCTAATACAAAGAAACTTCTTAACATGAGCACCGGCAAAAATGAATACATTAATTTTAAAGGCAAAAAAGTTGTTATTTTGGGTGGTGGAGATACTGCTATGGATTGCAATAGAACAGCTATTAGACAAGGAGCTCATTCAGTAACATGTTTATACAGAAGGGATGAAAAAAATATGCCTGGCTCTAGAAGAGAAGTTAAAAATGCTAAAGAAGAAGGTGTTATATTTGATTTTAATATTCAACCTATAGACATTCTTGGTAATGAAAAGGTTGAAGGAGTTAAAGCAGTTCAAACAGAATTGGGTGAACCTGATCAAAATGGAAGAAGATTACCTATCCCCATTCCGGGATCTGAAAAAATATATGATGCTGATGTTGTTGTTGTTGCATTTGGTTTTAGAGCAAGTCCTTCTGATTGGTTTGATGACTTTAATATAAAAACTAAAAAGAATGGATTGGTTATTGCTAAAGAAACTCAAGAGTTCCCATTTCAAACAGCCAATAAAAAAATCTTCTCTGGTGGAGATATGGTTCGTGGTTCTGATTTAGTTGTAACCGCTATATGGGAAGGAAGAGAGGCAGGTAAAAGTATAATAAAATACATTTCATGAATGAATCCACTCCTCTTCTATTAAAAGCTTTAAATAAAGAAAAGCTTCCTATTCCACCAATTTGGTATATGAGACAAGCTGGAAGATATATGCCTGAATATAGGAAAATTAGATCTAAATTTAAAAACTTTCTAGATATGTGTAAAAATCCTGAGGTATGTTGTGAATTGGCATTGCAACCTATAAAAGCTTTTAATTTAGATGCTGCAATATTATTTTCAGATATTCTTACAATACCAGATGCCTTAGGTCTTGATGTTGAATTTATTGAAAATGAAGGCCCTGTTTTTAAAAAATCAATTAAAAGCGTTAAGGATATTAAAAACTTAAAACCATTTGACCCTGACGATCTTTCATATGTATATAAGGCTGTAAATAATATTAAAAGTGTCCTACCTAATAATATACCTTTGATTGGTTTTTCTGGAAGTCCATGGACTTTAGCTGCATATTCTATTGAAGGCCGATCATCAAAAGACTTTAAAAAAACTATCAATTTTATAAAAAAAAATAAAGATGAATCACATTTATTTCTTTCCAAGTTAACTGATGCATGTTTTCTTTATTTAAGAAAGCAGGTTCAAGCCGGTGCGGATGTTATACAGATTTTTGATTCATGGGCTAACATTTTAAATAATGATGATTTACATGTGCTTTCATTTGATTATATAAAATCTTTAATTTATTCATTAAAGAATGATCCGGTGACATCAAGTACTCCAATAATTCTCTTCGCTAGAGATCCAAGATGTAATTTCAATGCATTAATAGAGACCTCAGCAGACTGCATCAGTTTATATTGGTCAATGAATGATTTTTGTCTAAATTCTTCAAAAGATAAGATTGCTTTACAGGGAAATCTTAATCCAAAAATATTGCTTGAATCTAGAGAAATAATTAAAAAAGAAACATATGGCATGCTTGAAAAATTTAAAAATTTTCCTGGTTATATATTTAATCTAGGTCATGGAATAACACCAGATATAAATCCTGAAAAAGTTAAGTACTTAACTGATATAGTCAGAGAGTATTAATTATCCCAAAGCCTGATCAAACCTTCTTGTGTGCAAGAGGCTATCAATTTACCATCTCTAGAAAAGATTGAACCCCTTGAAAAACCTCTAGCATTTCTAGTTATCGGACTTTCAATGGTGTATAAGAGCCAACCATTTAGATCAAGTTTTCTATGAAACCACATTGCATGATCTAAACTTGCATTCTGGAGATTTTTTGTAAGAAAGTTAACTCCAACAGAGTTATTGGCTGCTCCAAGAAGCCCCATATCTGAAATATATAAAAGAAATGCCTGCTGTATGGATTGATCTTTTGGCAATTTACCCTCTGTTTTAATCCAAGTATTTTTATATGGAGGCATTCTTTCGGGTTTAAAATAGTTCTGCTTTTCTACCGGCCTCATTTCAATTTCTCGCTGTTTTATAAACATAGGCATATCTTCTTTGTTCATTTTTAACTCTTTAAGGATTTCTTCTCTTATCTCTTGCTCGGTTTGTAATGTTTCTGGTTCTGGAACTTTGGGCATATCGATTTGATGCTCCAAACCCTTTTCTCTTTTTTGAAAAGAAATCGAACAATTAAAGATCACCTCTCCGTCTTGCAGTGCTTTTACGCTTCTTGTTGTAAAACTTTTTCCATCTCTAATCCTATCTACTGTAAAAGTAATTGATTTTTCCATTATTCCTGGTCTTAAGAAATATGAGTGGAAAGAATGAGCAAAATGTTCGACATCTACAGTTTTATATGCAGCGACAAGGGTTTGTGCCATAACCTGTCCACCAAAAATCCTCTTGTAACCAACATTTTTTCCGGTCCAGCTAAATATATCCCTATCTACTTGCTCTAAATTGAATAATTCTAGTGATCTGGTTAATTGTGATTTATTTGTCATTTTTATGTTGCGCTTAATCCACCATCAACAATTAATTCAGTTCCAGTTATGAATGACGATTCGTCTGAAGCAAGAAAAACTGCTGCATTAGCAATATCTATAGGCTCAGCGAGTCTCCTTATAGGAATTTGTTGAATAAGTTTTTGCTCTATATTTCTCTCTGGTGCTGAGTCGATCATACTTTGCACCATTGCTGTTCTAGTAAATACTGGATGTAATGAATTGCATCTAACAAGATTTGTAGATTTTGCACAGTGTAATGCTACTGATTTAGAAAGATGTCTTACAGCAGCCTTTGAAGAGTTATATGCTGAGGTATTATGTGAAGCTACAATACCAGACATAGATGAAATATTTATTATAGAGCCATTACCGGAATCTCTCATTAATGGTAATGCGTATTTACAACCTAAAAATACTGAGTCTAGATTCACTTTATGCACTAAATCCCATAACTCTATATCTGTTGATTCAACATCTCCACCACCTCCCATTCCAGCATTATTTACGAGAATGTTAAGCGATCCAATATCATCTTTTATTTGCACTTGCCCTACTCCATCTAAT
>MDTB01129312.1_pt1 | contig 10951 bp, 12 predicted proteins | sample 811161 | NCBI WGS metagenome assembly MDTB01 (sample SAMN05326650, study PRJNA326480) | marine metagenome | isolation source: seawater | place: Mediterranean Sea | collected 2009 | reverse complement strand
ATATGAAAAATATTCTATTCGTAACACTTAAAAGATTTGATGAGAAATTAATTTTTTTTCATAATTAAATGAGAAATCAATCATTTTAAAATTGATTTGTTTATTTGAAAAAATCAAAACTAAAAATATTAAAAAATAAAAACCTCCTATCCATTGTGATGAAGATCTCCACAAAATTAAAGGATTGTCTAAAATTTTAATATTCTCAAAAGTAGTAAAACCAGTTCCTGTGATACCAGATATTGCTTCAAAATATGAATTAATAAATGAAATGTTATAATCACTATAATAAAAAGGTAACGAAATAAATAATGATATAAAAAAATAAACTAAAAAAATTAAAAGAAGTTGCTCATAAATATTAATTTTTTCATATTCTTTTTTGCCTGTAATAAAAAAAACTACACCAATTACCAATGATAACAACAAAACTAACAAGTATGAAAATAAATTATCTAATGAACTAAAATAAAAAGAATAGAATATATTTATTAAAGCCATAGTGCTAACTGGAAAGCAGCTAAGGCCTAAAAAATATAAACAGGGTTTAAATTTCATTTTATGAAGTTATTCTAAAAATATCTTCAACTTCTTTAAGCTGTTCCCTTTTTGATAAAACAACTACAACATCGTTTTTTTCAAAAACAAAGTTAGACTTGGGCATCATCACTTTGTCTTTTCTAACAATAGCACCTATTCTAACCTCTTCAGGAAGATTTGAGTCCTTAATTGATTTATTAACAAGTTCAGATGTTTCTAAAATCTTTGCCTCTAAAAATTCATACTGTCCATCCATTAATGAATAAACTGTATCGATTGTTCCCATGTGAACATGTTTCATAATTGTTGAGACTGTTGCCATTCGTGGATCTACTAAATCATCAATTTTTAAAGACTCTTGTAAAAGACTGTAATTATGTTTGTGTATTATGGCTATTGTTCTTTTGGATGGAGTGTATTTTTCTGCCAATACACATGCCATTATATTGTCTTCGTCGTCATCTGTTAATGCAAAAACTGTTTCTGCTTCTTCAATATTTGCTTCTTTTAAAATTTTTTCATCTAATGGGTCACCGCAAATAACTATTGATGATGAAAGTTCTCCTGCTATTTGTTCTGCTCTAATTTTATTTTTTTCTATTATTTTTGTTCTCAATCCATCTGTAGCTTCCAATAGTTTTGCAAGATGAAGACCTACATTACCACCACCGATAATAAGAATCTTTTTCGCTGCTTTCTCATCATGACCAAAAACTGATAAAAGTTTATTTATTTGGTCTGTGCTAACAACGAGATAAACCTTGTCTCCTACTTGCATCTTGTCGTTTTTTTTAAAAAAAACAAAAGTTTCTTTTCTTACAGCTCCAAATATATAAGATTTAAATTCTGGAAATTTTTTAGTTAAATCTTTTAAAGGAATATTTGCTATAGGACATTTTTTTTCTATTAATATCTCTAATAATTTAACCTTATCTTTAATAAAAGGGACATTATCTAAAGCCCCCGGTGCTTCTAGTTTTCTATATAGTGATTTAGCTACTTCACGTTCGGGTGATATAATTACATCAATTGGTATGTTCGATTTACTGTACAACTTGCTCCACCTACCCTCCAAAAATTCCTGAGACCTAATTCTGGCAATTTTTTTTGAAATATTGAAAAGAGAACTGGCGACTTGACAAACAATCATATTGGTTTCGTCATTTCTGGTCACAGCTATTATCATGTCTGCATCTTTTGCACCTGCATTTTCTAGAACTGATGGGTATGTTGCCCTTCCAACAATACCTTTGACGTCCTGTGTATCATTGATTTTTTTAATATCTTCAGATGATTGATCTATAACAGTTACAGAATGCCCTTGCGCTTGTAATTGCTTACTTATTGAGAAGCCTACCATTCCGGCACCACAAATTATAATATTCATGATTAGTTAATACCTTTTATTCCTAAGGATTTAAGTTTTCTGTGGAGTGCAGATCTTTCCATGCCAATAAATTCAGCGGTTTTTGATATATTTCCTTTATTTTTTTTAAGTTGAGTTAAAAGATAATTTTTCTCAAAATTTTCTCTTGCTTGTTTTAAAGGATACGACATTGATATATTTGTATTTTCTAAACTTTGAGATGAATTTTTGCTTAAGATTTCATTTAAAAGTCTGCCTATATTAGATTTATTTTCGTTTTGAGAAAGTATTGATATTCTTTCAACAAGATTTCTTAGCTCCCTAACGTTACCCGGCCAATTATATGTATAAAGTAAATCATCATTTACATCTATTTCTATTTCGGAAATCCCATTTATTTCTGAAATTTTCTTCTGAAAATATTTTATTAATAATGGAATATCATCAGTTCTAGAATCTAAACTTGGTATTTCAATTGGTACAACATTTAACCTATGATACAAGTCTTCCCTAAAATTACCCAACATAACCTCGTTTTTTAAATCTTTTGATGTTGATGAAATAATTCTAATATTTACATGAATATCTTCACTTCCGTTAACTCTCTTGAATTTTTGATCGATTAATGCTCTTAATATTTTAGCTTGCGTATCAAGTGGTATTTCTGAAACCTCATCTATAAGAAGTGTTCCCCCTTTTGTTTTTTCTAAAAAACCATGAATAATTGTTCCATCTTTATTTTCTAAACCAAATAATTCTATTTCATAATTATCTGGTTGAAGCAATGCTCCATTTAAAATTACAAATGGTTCATTTTTTCTTTGAGAATTTTTATGTATTTTTCTGGCGAGAAGTTCTTTTCCCGAACCTGTGGGACCATAAATAAGTATTCTACTATCTGTGGATGAAAGTTTTGTGATTAATTTTTTGATTTTAATTATTTGACTATTTTCTCCAATAAAGTCGAATGAATGAAAAGATCTATTTTCAAGTTGAAAATTTTCTTTTTTTAAGCGAATATTTTCTAATCCTCTATTGATAAAATTAAGTAATTGTTCTGGCGCGAAAGGTTTGGTTATAAATTCATATGCTCCCAGTTTGAGGGACTCGACAGCCATTTCTACATTTGCATGTCCTGATATCATAATAACAGGAACTAAATCTGTTAGGCTCTTAATTAACTTTAAGAGATCTATTCCGTCTTTGTCGCCTTTATCTAGTTTTACATCAATAACTGCGATGTCAGGTAATTTTTTATGAATTTCCGATACAGCCTGATCAAAGTTTGCTGCTACACGTACATTGTAATTTTTATCTTTCAAAATCTCAGAAATGAGATTTCGGATATCAAAATTATCATCGATTACTAATACTTCTTGTTTCATGAAATAATTGGCAGAGAAATTATAATCTCAGCTCCATTTAAATTTTTTATAAAACTGATGTCACCGTTATGTTCATTAATAATTTTTGTAACTATTGGCAATCCTAGACCAGTTCCTTTTTTCTTTGTAGTAAAATAAGGTTTGGTAATATTTTTAATATCATTAAAACCAATGCCATTATCAAGCATTTTGATCACTATATATTCATTATTTCTATTTATTTCTACATTAATTTTTCCTTGTAAATTAGGCATTTTTTGTTTTTTTTCTTCAATTGCTTCTGTGGAATTTTTTATTAAATTTATAAAAACTCTATATAACTGTTCTTCATCTCCCTTAATTGAGTAATTTTTGTTTGATTTGTTTACAAAGTTTATGACAATTTCTTTATTTGACATTGAATAAAATGAAACAGCTCGATTCAGAATATCGTTAATTTTAATTTTTTTTAATAGAGGAGCTGGCATTCTAGCAAAATCAGAAAACTCATTTACTAGTTTTTTAATATCTATAATTTGCCTATTAATTGTTTCTAAGTATTTAGAAAAATCAGATTTATCATCCTTGAGTTTTTCAGAATATTTTTCTTTGAGCCTGTCAATTGATAGTTGAATTGGGGTTAAAGGATTTTTAATTTCATGTGCAAGTTTTCTTGCAACGCTTTCCCATGCAGAATATCTTTCGGAAGCAAGAAGTCTTTCTTGTTGTTTTTTTAATCTATCTATCATGTTATTGAAATTTTTATTTAGAGATTTAATTTCTTCATCAGAATCTATGTCGGGAACTTTACTGTCTAATTTGCCTAGACTTATACTTTTAGATGCTGAAATTAAATTTATTATTGGTTTAGTTAATCTACCAGCAAATGTGATAGCTAAAACTATAGTTAAAAATAATAACATTGAAACAAGCATTATATAGATAATGGCAAAAGTTATTTTGATACCAGTTCTATTGTTCTCAACAGAATAATAAAAATTAACAGCTTCTTCCGTATCTTCTAAATATTGAAGTAATTGTGGTTGTACATTTCTTGAGATATATAAATAAGTATCTATAAAATTATCAAGTTTTAACATTACAGCGGTTTTATTTTCTGCTGAGACTTCTATTGAAATAGCTTTGCCGTTTAAAGCGAGATCAAATTCTTCATCGGATGGAATTTTAAAATCATCATCTGGATTATTTGTTTCGCCTAAAAGAATAGTACCTGATCCGTCAATCAAATAAACTTCGTCTAATCTTCTTAAAAGTTTTTGTGTTCTAATACTTTTTTGAACTCTCGTTGGATTTGAAAACAATATTCCGGAGTATCTATTAAGATCTATACCAACTAAAAAGGCATCAGCTTCGACTGTTTTTTTTGTTTCTTCTATATAATTTTGTGCAACTTGATAAGAATTGTTTACAGCTGAAGTAACCTTATTATCAAAATATTTTTGTAAAGCGACGTTAAACATTATTAATGAAAAAATTGCTACTACTAGCGACGGTATAAATGCAAATAATGAAAATTGTAGAACGTAATTTAAACTTGTTTTAGATCCAGTTTTTTTGTTTTTGAATTGTAAAAAAAGCTTAGAACTCTCTTTAACAAGGAAAAATATAAATATTACCAATATTATAACATCTAATATTAATAGATATTGAAGATTATTTTCGTTTAAAAAAATAAAATTCTGATTTATAAAAGTTATAAAAGTGAATACACCTAATAAAACTGCAATTATAGAAATAGCAAAAAACCATTTAAAATTTTTTATAATATTTAACATTTTAATTTCTTAACATTTTACATAAATATGAGGTAAATTAATATAATGAGTTTTTGCTTAATTTTGTTAGCAGCGGGTGATAGTAAAAGATTTTCATCTAAAATACCAAAACCTTTCATTAGAGTGGCTGGAAAGACTCTGCTGGAACATTCTTTGATTAAATTTAGCAAAATAAAACAAATTGAAAAAGTTATTATAGTAGTTAATAAAAAACATAAAAAATTTATTAATCAGATCAATTCAAAAAAAATTTATAAAATATTTGGCGGAAAAACTAGACAAGAGTCTACTTATAACGCCTTAAAATATATTGCTAAAAAAAAAATAAAATGCACAAATGTATTAATACACGACTCTGCAAGACCAAATTTTTCGATTAACTTGATAAAAAAAATTATAAGTGTTTCTAAAAAAAATACTGTTATTCCCAAAATTCCTATACATGATGCTCTTAAAGAATTAATTGACGGAAAAAATCTATTTAATTTATCAAGAGAAAAATTTTTTTCTACTCAAACACCACAGTCCTTTAACTTTGGGGAAATACTTAATCTACATTATAAAAATAAGTCCTTTTATAAGGATGATGATCTTTCATTGGTACAATCATTAGATAAAGTTAAATTTGTAGAAGGGGAAAAAAGTAATTTTAAAATTACAAATCAAAAGGATTTGGCAATGCTAAAAAATTTTATGAGTTTAAAAACTATTATGGGAATAGGTTTTGATGTTCATAGACTTGTGCCTAAAAGAAAACTTTATTTAGGTGGTATAAAAATTAAATCTAAAGTAGGTACCTTGGGACATTCAGATGGTGATCCAGTCTTACATGCTGTAACAGATGCAATTCTTGGCGCTTGTAAAATGGGAGATATAGGACAAATGTTCTCTGATAAAAGTAAAAAATTTAAAAATATTAGATCGACTATTTTGTTAAAAGAAATAATAGATCAAATTAAATCAAAAAGTTATTACATAAATAATTTAGATATAAATATTATTGTACAATCTCCTAAAATAAAAAAATATAAAAATAAAATGATAAATAATATTTCTAAATTATGCGAGATCTCTAAAGGTCAAATAAATATAAAAGGAAAAACTACAGAAAAATTAGGTGTGATTGGAAAAGAAAAAGCAATAGCTGCTGAAGCAATAGTGTCTGTGATTAAATATGATTAATAAATTAAATTATTATTTTATAACTCTTTTTATTTTTGGAAATTTAATTCAAAAGTATCGAGGAACTTGGGCTTCTTTATTTACGACTTTGTTATTATTTTTACTAATTTATATCTTAAATATTCCGATTTTAATTATTTCTATTATATTATTGCTAATTTTCTTTTATTCTTTTTTTGCAATTAAATCTTGTCTAAGAGACTTTGAAGATAAGGACCCTCAGGAAATAGTAATTGATGAGTTTGTTGGACAATCTATACCCATAATATTATACGAACTTTTCCATTCTGATAGAACTAACTCAAATGAGGAAGCCTTACAGATTTATTTTTGGTTCTTTTTATTATTTAGATTGTTTGATGGATTAAAACCTTTCCCAATAGATTATATTGACAATAAATATAAAAATGCATTTGGTATTATATTTGATGACGTATTAGCCGGTTTTTATGTAGTTCTAAGCCTGGTATTATTTATAGTTGGAAAAACTTTCTTTTTTTAATGAAAAAATTAAATAAAAAAATAGTTGAATTACTAAGAAAAAAAAAACTTAAGTTAGCCATCGCGGAGTCTTGTACTGGGGGAATGCTTTCTGGCAATATTACTTCTGTTAGTGGGTCTTCCAAGGTATTTACGGTTGGTTTTATTACATATTCTAACCAATCAAAAAATAATATTTTGAAAGTGCCTAAAAAAATAATCAAAAAACATGGCGCTGTAAGTATTAAGTGCTGTTATTTTATGGTCAACAATTTAAGTAAAATTAGCAAAAGCAATGTTTCGATTTCTGTCACAGGAATAGCTGGTCCTAGTGGTGGATCTAAACAAAAACCAGTTGGACTAGTCTATATAGGTGTAAAAAGAGGTAATAAAATAAAGATAAATAGATATTTGTTTAAACACAAAAATCGTTCAAAAATTCAAAAAGCTGCTGTTAAAAAATCTTTGGAATTAATTTTAAATATTCTTAAATAATTGTATTGCCCTTTTTTCGAATGCATCAGCAATTTTTTTTAGACCTAAATCGAATGAATTTTTCATAATCATGTTATAAAAAACATTCTTTATTTCAAAATCAATTTTAAAATCAACTTCACTCTGATTGTTTATTTCTCTTATTAACCATTCGTTTTGTAAATGTTTTAAGGGACCACCAATATTGCTTACAATAATTTTATCTTTATTTTTGTAGTAGGTAACGTGACTTTTATAAGTTTGATTTAAAAATTTTTTTCCAACAGTTAAATCTGCTTCAATTTCAATAATTTCATTAAGATCTTCTTTTCTATGAATTGTTCCTTTTATACACCAAGGAACAAATTCCGGGTATTTTTCAATATCTAGTATCATATTAATTAGATCAGTTTTTTTACAAGGAATAATTTTTTTTATTGAAGCTCTTGGCATTTAATTTGTTCATCTCTTGCTTTTTGTAATTTTTTAAAATCTTCGTCTGCATGATAAGAAGATCTTGTTAAAGGAGATGAGGCAACTAATAAAAAACCTTTTGAAAGAGCAATATTCTTTAACTCTACAAATTCATGAGGTTTATAATATCTTTGTAGAGGATAATGTCTGGGCGATGGTTGAAGATACTGTCCTATAGTTAAAAAATCTACGTTAGCAGTTCTAAGATCATCCATTACTTGTAAAATCTCATTTTTATTTTCGCCTAAACCAACCATTAATCCAGATTTAGTAAAAATATTTGGTTTAATTTTTTTTACAGATTCTAATAATTTTATAGATCCAAAATATCTTGATCCAGGCCTAACTGCTAAGTACAGACTAGGTACAGTTTCTATATTGTGATTAAAAACATCTGGCGAAGATTCCAATACTTTTTCAAATGCATTTCCTTTTCGAAGAAAATCAGGTGTTAAAACTTCTATAGTTGTTTTGGGATTGTTTTTTTTTGTTTCCCAAACAACATCTTTAAAATGTTTTGCACCTCCATCATCTAGATCATCCCGGTCCACAGAAGTTATTACTACGTGGTTAAGGTTTAATTCTTTGACGGCTTTGGAAATTTTAAGAGGTTCCAAAGGATCTAATTTATTTGGCTTTCCAGTTTTTACGTCACAAAATGCACAGCCTCTGGTACAAGTATCTCCCATTATCATGAAGGTTGCATGTTTTTTACTCCAGCATTCAGTAATATTAGGACAATTAGCTTCCTGGCATACGGTATTAAGATTGTTTCTGTTCACAACCTCTTTGGTTTTAAAAAAAATACTTGTATCAAGAATTTTAGATCTTATCCAATTAGGTTTTTTTTTAATAGGATTAAAAGGTTTGTTTATTTTTTCTGGGTGTCTTGGTTTAGTCATTTAATTTTATTAATATTTCATTTTTATTACCAACTTTAAATTTTTCTCTAAAGAGCGTATCAATAAAATCAAAATTTAAATTTTCTGAAAGAAGTAGGTTTTTGTGCTCAGTTTCAATGACATTTTCAGTTAAATTAATTTTTTCATTTTCTAAATTTTTTTTTATCAAATTCTTTTCATAATAAGACAATAAACCTCTTTCACCTGTAAATAGATTCATTGCTATGTATAAAAATAAAAAAATATTCAAAAAAAGAATTTTTCTTTTTTTTAAAACTTCAAAAAACCTCATACTTTGATTTTAGCCATTTTAGAGGAATTTCCAAGTTCCTCTTCGATCCTAATAAGCCTATTATACTTGGCTACCCTTTCAGATCTAGCTAATGATCCTGTTTTTATTTGTGAAGAATTTGTCGCAACTGCCAAATCTGCAATAAATGTATCTTCTGAGTCGCCTGATCTATGTGAAACAATTGTTTTAAAACCACTTTTATGTGCCAAATCAATAACATTTAAAGTTTCACTCACTGTTCCAATTTGATTCAATTTAACCAATATGGCATTAGCTGATTTTTCTTTAATCCCTTTTTGTAAGCGTATTGGATTTGTTGCAAAATGATCGTCTCCAACAATTTGAATATTGGAATTTTTTGTTAAAGCTTTCCAAGACTCCCAGTCATCCTCTGCAAACGGATCTTCGATAGATTTAATGGGGTATTTTTTAATTAACTGAGTATAATATTCTATTGTTTTAGGAGTTTTTAATTCATTAGCTGCAATATCCAAACAAATTGATATATCGTCTCCCGCCTTAAAGCCTGATTTTTCAATTGCTTTGATTATCATTTCGATAGCTTCCTCGTTGTTTTTTAAATTAGGAGCAAAACCACCTTCGTCGCCAACATTTGAACTATCTAGCATTCCTTTGAGATTTTGAATTACTATAAAACTTTTTCTCATGGCTTCAGTAAATGAACTGCTTTTCTCGGGACGTATCATAAATTCCTGAATGTCTAAATTATTTTTTGCATGAACACCACCATTTATAATATTTAAAAGAGGATTGGGTAATTCATAATTTTTAAATTTACTCAAATATTTAAATAAAGAAATTTTTTTTTCAGATGCTGCTATTTTACAAGATGCTATAGAAACGGCTAAAATTGAATTTGCACCAAGTTTTTTCTTTTGTTCAGTTCCGTCTAAATCAATTAGAATTTGATCTATCTTTGATTGTTCACTTACATCAATATCTTTTAAAGCATTGGCAATTGGACCATCAATATTTTCAATAGCTTTAAAAACACTTTTTCCTAAGTAATCTTTATTGTTTATGTCTTTTAATTCAAAAGCTTCATGTGTACCTGTAGAAGCACCAGATGGAACAATCGCAATAGCGGATCCTTTGTCAGAAAATATTTCAGCTTCTACCGTAGGGTTTCCTCTGCTATCGAATACCTGACGCCCTTTGATCTTTTTAATTTTTGGCATTCTTTATTAAATTATCTATTTCGAGCAATTTTTTTAAAAGGTCACTCATTTTTGAAAGTGGAACCATATTTGGACCATCTGATGGTGCATTGTCTGGATCAGGATGTGTTTCTATAAATACTGCTGCAACACCAACTGCAATAGCAGCTCTAGCAAGAGGTTCTACAAATTCTCTTTGACCTCCACTTTTATCTCCCATACCTCCGGGTTGTTGTACAGAGTGGGTAGCATCAAAAACAATTGGGTAACCATTTTTAGCCATAATAGATAAAGATCGCATGTCAGAAACTAATGTATTATAACCAAAGCTAGCTCCACGCTCTGTTACTAAAATATTGTTATTTCCAGAATCTGCAATTTTTTTTGTAACGTTAACCATATCCCATGGTGCAAGGAATTGTCCCTTTTTAACATTAATAACTTTTCCAGTTTTGGCAGCAGCTATTAACAAGTCAGTTTGTCTGCATAAAAAAGCTGGTATTTGTAAAACATCAACGTGCTTAGAAATAATTTCACACTGCTCTACTGTATGAACATCTGTTAGAACTGGTGTTCCAACTTCTTTTTTTATTTTGTCAAATACTGGCAAAGACTTATCAAGGCCTACTCCTCTTTTTCCTTTTAAACTTGTCCTATTTGCTTTGTCAAAAGATGTTTTATAAATTAAACCTATTCCAAGGTTTTCTGTAATTTTCTTGAGTTCGTTTGCAACAACTAAGGCATGTTTTTCGTTTTCCAATTGGCATGGCCCAGCAATTAAAGTAAAAGGTTTTTCATTCGAGATATTTAACTTGCCACATTTTATAGATTTATTTTCCATTAACTCTTCCTACCATTGATATTGGCTGCTTCAACAAAAGATGAAAATAATGGGTGCGGTCT
>MDTB01122637.1_pt1 | contig 10951 bp, 11 predicted proteins | sample 811161 | NCBI WGS metagenome assembly MDTB01 (sample SAMN05326650, study PRJNA326480) | marine metagenome | isolation source: seawater | place: Mediterranean Sea | collected 2009 | reverse complement strand
ATGGTTTTTGGGCGTATTCTATCTAAGCTGCTGCGAGCTGAAAACCAAACATTGAGTAATAAATATAAAACGGCACCATCGGCACATTATTATTTGAATAAGAAGTTGCAGCAGCAATCCAACTTGCCATGCCACCAGCCTCGTTGATACCTTCTTGTAAAATTTGCCCGTTTTTTGCCTCTTTATAATTCATCAACAGCTTTTTATCTTCAGGCTCATAGTTTTGACCAACAGAAGAGTAAATACCAATTTGCCTGAACAAACCTTCCAAACCAAATGTGCGTGACTCATCAACCAGGATCGGAACCACGTGTTGTTTTAGGTTATCAGCTCGCAGCAGCTTAGATAGAATACGCCCAAAAACCATTGTAGTTGAAACTTCCCTATCGCCGGAGCCAGCAAGCTCTTCTTGAAAATCAGCCAGAGCGGGAGATGTCAGTACAGCATCTGTTCTTTGGCGCCGCCGCGGAGTATAACCACCTAGGTTGTGGCGATTATTTTCCAAGTATTTGTGAATAGGATCATTTGAACTGAGCTCTATGTAATCCGCTTGCTCAGCATTTTTATCGCTTAACTGAGTGAGGCCTAAACTATCGCGCAAATACTTCAGGCTATCTGCTTTCAATTTCTTAGTTTGATGCGCAACGTTCTTGCCCTCGGCTGCTTTACCCATACCATAGCCTTTGACAGTATGCGCCAATATCAACACTGGTTCGCCAACGTGCTCACTAGCTGTTTTATATGCTGAATATATCAGCTGGTAATCGTGCCCGCCACGCTGAAGATTGCTTAACTCATCATCACTCACATCCGCTGCTAAAGCCTCTAAATCTGGGTCACCTGTAAATATTTTTTCACGCACATAAGAACCGCCACGTGCCGCGAAATTTTGTAAATCACCATCTAATATTGTGCTTAGACGCTGCTGCAGCTTGCCAGTTTTATCTTTAGCAAATAAGTTACACCAGCCCTTGCCCCAAACTATTTTAATGACCTTCCAACCAGCACCTAAAAATTGCGATTCAAACCACTGGATAATTTGACCATTACCCCACACTGGACCATCTAAACGCTGCAAATTACAATTGATTACAAAAATTAAATTGTCTAATTTTTCACGGCCAGCCAAACCAATTGCACCAAGGGATTCTGGCTCACTCATTTCACCATCACCACAAAATGCCCACACTTTGCGATTAGATGTTTGAGCCAATCCACGATCTTCTAAGTAACGCAAAAACTTGGCTTGATAAATTGCCATATACGGCCCAAGTCCCATCGATACTGTTGGAAACTGCCAATACTCTGGCATCAACCACGGATGTGGATAAGACGATAAGCCAGGTTGATTGATTTCTTGGCGAAAATGATCGAGCTGATCTTTACTTAAAAAACCTTCCAAAAATGCCCGCGCATACAAGCCAGGTGAGGCATGCCCTTGATAAAAAACTAGGTCGCCACCATGCTCAGATGTTGCAGCATGAAAGAAGTAATTCTGGCCAATTTCAAACAACGCAGCTATTGATTGATAGGTCGCAATATGGCCGCCTAGTTCAGAAGAAGCCCAACCACCCCGCACAACCATCGCCATTGAGTTCCAACGAAGAACTGCCAGCAGGTGATCAAGGTTGGCAATGTCTTCGGCACTTAGCTGATCAAATTTCAAGCCAGCTGAGTTTGTGTAAGCCGTTTGCGTGCCGCCAGCAGAATCTAAATCTAAATCAGCCGCCAACTCGCGCAACTTGCCTAAAATCACATTGGCGCTGCTTTTGCCGGAGTATCGAACCAGCGACTTTAGTGATTCAGTCCATTCTTGTAACTCTTCTTTGTTGTCAGTAGTCAAAATATTATCTCGCACAATTTTATAGTGTCATTGTACAAAGCTATAGATTATACGCAAGCAAATCGCACGAAAAAACCATAAAAGTAGCCCATACACTATATCGCAGCAACAGCACGCATTAGAGGATAAATTCAGTTTAAGTTAATATTAAAGAACCTAATGGCGTAAGTTACGCGGCTTAGGCGGCAATAAAGATGTGCTAGCGATGCATACATTAAACATATACCACTCCTTGTGACGACAACGCTGCTTTTGCTGGAATATAATAGCATTACCCTATAACTACACAGCTAGCTACACAACATAGGCTCCAATGCTAAGCAGCGCCAATATCACCAGCCACAACAAGCCGGCTCGTGCCAACAAACCCTGCAGGCTTGCATCAGCATCTGCTTTTAACGCTAATTCTGCCCAATTATTTAAAAGTCTTTCCTGAGAAGTTAAGCCTAATCTTAAATCTTTTAGCCACTGCACAAAAACTGGCATCAGACTGCTAACCAAACCTAATGACAAGCCCAATAAGCGCGCGGGAATCCACTCTAACAAGCTTAATATCTGCACATACCACGTAACGGACTTTAGCCCAGGCAGCTGCTCAATGGCTAGCACAATAGCAACGTATAACATTGCCGGGTAAATCCCGAGCACTACAAACCAAAACCATATTGCAAATAAATGCCGTAGACGATACCCAGCTTCGTTTGGCCTATCCGAACCAGGGTAGGCATCAAGGCTAAACCATAACAAAACAAATGCTGCGACAAATCCTAATAGATGATGCAAGATTACAACAACGAGCATAGCTAACACAATAAAGCCTAATGCATTAGAACCTGGATTTTTATCTAAAGAAAGTGCTGTTGCAAGCTTCTGCCAGCCAGACCAAATATAACTCAAAGCCGATGTTCGCCAGGGCGCATTAATAGCAAACTTAAAATAATGCTGTGACAACAATATTACAAAGATTATAATGAACGTCATCAGCTTCCCTAGCCTCCCCGACCAGAACTTACTATACCATAATAATACCGCAAGTCATTAGTCACGACGTAACTTTGATGTCAAAGCAACCGGAGTTGGATAACGTATTACAACGAAATAACATGACACCACAAAGGTTAAAATAGTTGTTGCCTGTATTAAATAAGCAACTTTATCAGAAATAAGATTCATGTGTTGCGCTGCAAAGGCAATTATCAGCGAAAACTCACTGGCTTGGCCTAACCTAAAGCCAACTTCCCAAGATACTTTGGCCGATTCACTGATACTTTGCAATAAGTACCGATAAACAGCCGGCTTAATAACAACTATCAGTGCTGCTAAAATGACTGCTGGTACTATTACCTTCGGCAAGAAGTCAAGATTGAAGCTCGCGCCAACCGCAAAGAAAAATAACACCAAGAAGAAATCTCGTAATGGTTTTAAAGCCTCAGCTATATACAAAGAAATTGGGCTGCTCGCCAATAACACCCCAGCTATAAAAGCACCCACTTCGTATGACAGATGTAATAAACTAGCCAGCTGCGCCACCGCCAAGCACCAGGCAATTGCTAACATAAAAATATATTCGCGGATACGATCGAAACGTGAAAGCAATGGCAGCAAAACAAAGCGTTCAAAAATAAAGGCAAACGCAACTAGGCCAATCACGCCTGCAAATAAACCGGCTACTTCATACACGCCAACGCCGCCAGAGCTAGCGCTATGTAAAAATAATAACACAATAATCGCTAACATATCTTGAAACAGCAGCACACTAATCATCAACTCACCAATGTGACGGTGATGCAAAACAGTGGTTGGTAATAATTTAATACCAATAATTGTCGAAGAAAACATTACTGCAGCCGCTATAACAATACACCCAGCAGAACTATAACCAAACAACCAACCAATTAAATATCCAAGACCTGCGAATATAATAGAACTAACAACCCCAACCCAGCTAACCTGGCGCAACATATGAATAAATTTTTGTGGCGGAAGGTGCAAGCCCAATAAAAACAACAAAAATATTATACCCACATCGCCGACATTGCTAACTAAAGCCGAATCAGACAGCAGACGTAAACCGTACGGGCCAAGAACAATCCCCAATAGAATATATGCAACCATCATCGATTGGCGCGTATACAATGCTACTGTAGATAAAACAGCAGCTCCGCCAAAAATCAAAAAGATCGCAAATATAAGGGCATTATGATGCATTACTTCTCCGAAGGCACAAGCGGGTGCTTAGAATTCAAACTCTCCAGGCGCGACCAAACCTGTGAACGTCCAAATAATGAAAAACCAATATAGCCGCGGACTTTTAGGCGCAAGCCGTCAGACATTAAAGTCATATGACAGCGGTATAGCTTAGCTGACTTAGGATCGAAAATTTTTCCGCCACTATAAAAACCATTTCCCTGCGCTTGCATCGCATGCATGATCGTCATACCTACAATAGGTTTATTATGATTCACACCAACACATTTGCGACAAACATCCTTAGGGTTCTGTTTGCCAATTGCATAAATTTTTGCAACTTTAGCATAATAAACTTTATTATGCTCCCAAATATACATTACAGATGATGGCAGATGAGTCTTATCATCAAGCGTTTGCCAATACCCAGCCATAGTGGTGTATTTTGTGTGCGACGACCCAAGCGCTGAATTAACCAATACGGCACACAGCAGCGCACAAACAATTATCCTTAATGTTTTCATTATTACTCCTTATGAAAAATTAATTAGATTTTTCTAAGTCACATTCTCTAGCGCTGTCGATCAACTTAACCAACTCTTGCTTAGTGACTAACCCTGTTATAGCGTGCAAAATAGTTCTCTCACGCATAACCCAAACCAAAGGTAAAGAACTGACCGCAAACTCTTTTGCTAGCTCTTTTTCTTCGTCAATATTAATGCTCGCAAACCTAACATCTGGCATAGTATTAGCGAGCTCAGCACATAGCTTTGCTAAACTAGCGCATGGAGCACACCACGGCGCCGAAAATTCAATTATCAAAAAATCATTTTGCTCTATTGCTTGATCAAAATTTTGTTTGGTCAATTGTAAAAGATCCATTTTTATCCTTAACTCTCCTGCATTACTGAGCGTAACTGCTCCTGCACTCTACTAACACTTTGTGTACCATCAACAATTTGATAGCTAGGAGAATTTGCATCACTCGTTTCCGCCCATGCCCGATAATAAGTTAGCAGCGGTGCAGTTTGGTGATTATAAACATCTAAACGGTGGCTGACTGTAGCTGCATCATCATCTGCGCGCACCTCAAGTGGCTCACCAGTTATATCATCGAACCCCGCATTTTTAGGTGGATTTGAATTAACATGATAGGTGCGGCCGCTGGCCTTGTGGAATAAACGCCCACTCATTCTTTCAATAATCACATCGTCTGGCACATTGATTTCGCAGACAACGTCTACATGCACACCTTCATTACGCAGCGCCTCAGCCTGCCCTAGCGTTCTTGGAAAACCATCAAATACACAGCCCTTAGCACAATCAGGTTTAGCTAGGCGCTCTTTAACCAAGCCGATGATTATATCATCAGCAACCAAACCACCATTATCCATCACGCGTTTTGCAGCAATACCCAACGAACTGCCTGAGGTAACCGCGTTACGTAACATATCACCGGTAGCGATCTGGGGAATATCTAAAGCTTCACATAGCAACCTTGCTTGGGTGCCTTTACCAGCCCCTGGTGGGCCTAACAGAATCATACGCATCTTATATCCTAATAAACTTTGCTTAGCCCCATAGATTAGCAAAATGTAAGCCCAAATAGAAGCGTGCAGAGCGGCCAATATTTATGTATTCTATCAAATCAGAAATAAAGTTTGATCTAATGAGTAGAACAAGATGCAAACACCATGGCATGACCTAACAACAGAAACGCCGGACTTCACTGAATACTGCGCCAGGTGGAAGGATTATGTGCTAAATAAAGGCTTCCCTAAGCAAATTCCAGAGTTGCAGCGCGAAGACAACTTGCCTCACCTCTGGCCCGAAGACAAAAACAGCCCATACGCAAAAGTTGGCGTGCTCTGTGTCCACGGCTTCAACGAAACTGCCTTTGGCATGCTCGACATTGCCACTGCTGCTCATAAATTTGGCTGCCGTGTGCAAACTATCATGTTGCCTGGACATGGCACTAGCCCACATGAACTGGCCTCCACCAAACCGGATCTATGGGAAGAAACTGTCGCCTATGGAGTACGCAGTATGCATGACTGCGAAAAAATAATCTTAATTGGTAATTCAATTGGCGCCACTTTATCATTGCTGGAAGCTGCCGCTAACCCACAACGCATATCAGGCGCGCTTTTGATTTCACCAGCCTTTGGGGTGTGCTCAATCGCAAAATATTTAGCACGCTGGTTTCATTTGCTGCAACGTCCGCTCAGGCTTGGCGCATGGCACAAACTACAGCCAGAAGTAGATTATGCGCGCTATTGCTCAACGCAATATATCAGCGGTTTAAATTCAATTAGCGTGATGCGCAAAGCTCGCAACCTAAAGATAAAACTAAGCTGCGCAAACTATATGTTTTTATCAGAAGATGATGAAACAATTGATGTGCAAAAATCATTAGATTTTTTCAACGCACAAGCAGAAAACCTGCGCCATTTAGATTTTTATAGTAATGCGGCTCCTCCGGCAACTGAGCCAACACGCAAAAACCACAGTAGCCGCTTTCCAGATTATAGCGTGCTTGATTTTTCGCATACTGGCTTTATGCATAAACCAGACAACCCGCACTACGGTGCAGATGGTGACTTTTTTGACTTCACCTATACTACAAATATACCACTTGGCTCAAAACCAAGTTACTTCGGCGCGATAACCAAGCAAAACGCTAAAATACCTGGCCTTGCCCGGCTACATTTTAATCCTGATTTTGATCGCGTGACCTATGCAATTGAAGAGCTGCTAAAACGTGTGACGCAAGCTTAAATCTTAAAAAAAAATAAACAATGTAGTAAAAAACTTACTCTACTGCCTACTATCTAAGCAAACATTGTGCATGCAAACTAAAAAGATGTATCAGTGTTTAGGTATACTCATAGAGTTATTGGAAGCTAAACTAGGTTAACTATGGCAAAATTCAAACACGAGAACAAGATGCTTGCTGCATCCGCCGCAGTTCTTGTGGGAAACATGGTGAAAGTAGTACTTGATCTCTTGGAGTATAACCAATCTAAGCACGAAACTGAACCTTGGGTTTGTCGTAATCCATCACACATATTTACATCTATTCTAGATCCAATTACAGCTGTATTAATGGCTTGGTGTCTTTATGATCTGTTACCGCGCACCCCGGCTGATAAACTGCAGGCAGCAGCAGAAACAGCCACAGGAGATATAGAATCAGTACCAGCAAGTTCAGGTACGCTAGACCCCTGGCCAAAAACCTGGGAAGAAAAACGTACAAATATATACGATAACTTGCGGCAAGGATACTGTACTTACCCACTTATGCTCTTACTCCTATGCGCCACATCCTATTCTGCCGTAAAGTCATGGCTTAACTGGGCAGCAGGTATGCACTGTGATCCACTGATAGAAGTATCCAGCGACCTTGGTAAAAACTTATTTATACCATTAGCATTTGTTGAAGCGATGCGCTTACTTGGAGTAGTAGGGACCTTCATTGCGCAGCGCAGAGGCGTGGCCGCTAGCACTATTCCACGATATGCAGCTGACAGCGATGAGGAAACTGGAGAGCACGACGGCCAACGCACAAACTTATTAGCTAGCTGCGAACAAGCTAGCAAGCACCGCGGCACAGACCCACCGATATTCGCCAGAGAACCAACAAAAGTAGATCCTGGAAGGGTTGTCAAAATCACAAAACTGACCCGAGAAGCATATGCGGCAACACAAGTCACTCTCCCCTATTGATAAATATATTTCAACCCAGCCTTTACTTAAGGTGGATTATAATATATAAAACGCCTCCAAAACATATACCAGCATAAGCTAAAGACGATAGAGCAACAGCAACAACAGCCAACCCATGCAATTACACACAGGAAATTACAGTTAAATGGCAGAAGAAAATCAAAAACTAGGACCTACACACCTAGCAATCCTATTAGCGAGCGTCGCGACCATGACCGCTATAGCCCTACAAAGTGCTAACCCGGAAGAAGCAAAAAGCAACAAAATATTTCAGGTAGCAGCCGTAGTATTTTGTTTAGCCGTGTTTATAGCAATATGTAAAAGCTTTAATAACAACGGAAGAGGCGTTGAGAAGATCTCAATGGCAAGCAAGGGAGAGGCGCAGGGGGGGGGGCTAACACCATGAATCAAGTATAAATAATCAACTTTACCAGCTTTAGCATATATATAGTCTATTATTAGTATATGAGCATATACAGTGAAAGCGGATGGTTCAGCTCACACTATGAGCTGGCTGATAAAGTGTGCATTCTTGGAATGCTAAAATCACTGTGCCCTGATAATATCAATGCAGAATCTACGCCTGCACAAATGATCGAACAAATCTCAGAAATTATTTTTGAGCATAACTGCCAATATGCCGCAACAGAATCGCTTAATATTGCAGACAACATACGCAAACTTGATGAGACAAAAAAACTTGATGCGTTAGTTCTACTTATAATTGTTAGCTGCTGTCAAACTGATGGGCTACAAGATCGGCTAGAGATTTTGCTGAGCAATTGGGGTGACTACTTCCGAGTCGACGATAGAATACGACTTGCTTTAATAGCATTACAAAAAAATGATATAGCAACCCTTAAAAACGATAACATAATTGGCGAGTCATACCACAATAAAAGTTCACGCGACCATGGCTTAGAACAATTAGGCTGGTTTGAATATCGCAGACAAATGAAATGCATGAAGAAAGGTTGGGAATACAAAAAACTCAAAGAAAAGTATGCGTTTTTAAACACTATCGACGAATCAACTTTAGGCGGACAACTTAAAAAACTACTACGCGCACAAAAACTATCTTTACCAGGCGAGCGACATGGTTTTGCAGAATTTTTTCTATGGCATGATCTAACGCATTTATTATCAGACAACAAAACAAACTACCCAGGTGAACTTGGCGCCAATGTATTTACAGCTGCATGCAGCAAAAAAGGTAAAATAGTTATAATGCTGTGGGGCTTGATGCAATTTAACCTTGGCGTGCCTTTAGCAGTTGTTGCTACGCCCGGTAAAAACCACTTAAAAGAGCTATCTTCAGTCAAAAATTATTTGCACTCATTACAAAGCGGCAGCAAATGCACATTGGATGTTTTGGAATGGCCAATAGAAGAATTACACCAAGACTTAAAAATGGATTTATCGGCGGTGCGTAGAAAATACAATATAGAGACCAGTGGCCAGAAATAAAAAAATATTATTTTTTTACAAAACAGGTAAACATGGGAATCGTTATTTTAAATTCGCCTGCTTGCGCCGCGGAATTTAATTTATCCATAGCTGCCTCTTCTGCATCAGCATCCACCCCACCTAAAGCTAGCATAGTTGATATTGAAAAAAGACTATCGAAGCGCGCAAAGTCATCAATAATTAAATCAAACGTATTTTGTTCAAACATATCAAGCCCCAAACCAGTTATATTTTGCTCGATGTTTTTAGGTAATTCACTAACAACCGTGCGCTCTATAAATATATTTCTTAAAATATCAAGCTGCGCATCTGACACAAAATCACACTGCAGCCGGGAAAAATCTGGTTCACAAATCGCAAGTACAGCTTGTGGCTTTAGCACACGCTTGGCTTCTTTTAAAATTGAAGCATAATCATCGCTAACATGTAATATTCTCTCAAGATAAACAAGATCAAAAACATCATTGTTGTAGTCGAGCTGATCTAGATGGCCAGAGCTAAACTGTAATCTATTATCAGGTTGTCGTTGGCTGGCAATTGATATAAAGATGCTGTTTGCATCGACACCGTGCACAAGGCCGCGGCCTTTAATATATTCTGACAAATGCTTACTCGATTCGCCTATATCGCATCCTATATCTATAACTTCTGCAGCATCCTGACTTGCAACCAATGCACTACCCACCGTATCGTGCCATTGATGCAGTCTATCTTGCTTCGAGAAGAAACTCACCGCCTCCGTAAAACTCTGCAAATAACTGACTTCTTCACCGGCAGGGTTAGCTTCGTTTAGCAAAGGTTGTATTCTAGGCATAAATAACTCTCCGCCGCTTAAACCCAAATCTCAATTAATGAATTTATTTTATCAGGTGATGTATATGGTGCTAAGTGACCTTTATTAGAAATAAAAATATTGACAGCTTGCTTTAAGGCACCCACCAACAATAATGCATCATCTTTTGATAACCAGGGGTCACCTTCGCTATTTTGTATAACCATAACCTCGGCTTTGATATCAGACAGCAAACTAGTAACGTTAATATCATTGAGCAGAAGCTTGCACTGATGGATAGCTTGATTCATAGGTACAACATCCTGCACTGCGTGTATTTCACGCATGATTTTATTATGATTGTCTAGTTGGCTACCAAGAGCGGCGTTGCGCAAAGTTTCTTTAAACAATCTAAACTCACCATGCTGTATTTGTTGCAGTGAGTTTAATAAAAAATCGCGCGTAAACTGATTTGTCTTAACCCAGCCAGGAATACAAATTACCTTCTCCACCCGTTCTGGAGCTGCAGCAGCAACTGCTAACGCAACCCCGGCGCCTAAAGAAGAATGACCAGCTATTGAAAATTTATGCGACTTTACTTGCGACAAAATGTAATCTACATTTTTTTGTAGCGAGTTATATTTTACTAAAATATTATGGCACAATTTGCTGTCACGAAAATATTCTTTTTGATATTTCCATAAATCACTACCAAAGCATAAACCAGGAATGAATACTATAGCCTCTCTTTGCGTTAAGAATAAACCTAAGAAACTTAAAACAGCTGCCACCAATATCACTGCGGTGAAAGCAACACTAGCACTTGAAATATGTAAAAAATATGTTGACAACAACGGCGTCAGACCAGCAAACAGAGCAAAGCTATGTGCTGAGCTCGCTAATACTATGCCAGATGTTAGGTTTGCGAGCATTAATATTGACGAAGAAAAAGAGCT
>MDTB01072812.1_pt1 | contig 10951 bp, 12 predicted proteins | sample 811161 | NCBI WGS metagenome assembly MDTB01 (sample SAMN05326650, study PRJNA326480) | marine metagenome | isolation source: seawater | place: Mediterranean Sea | collected 2009 | reverse complement strand
TAGTTGCCTTGTTATTTTTTTATTAAGGGGTGGCTAATAAGTTTATTATTTATAAATTGAGTTCAGTGAATATTTATGTTTGCAGTGTTTAAAACTGGTGGTAAGCAGTACAAAGTTGTAAGTGGTGACATCTTGCTAGTTGAAAAGTTGTCGGCTAATCAAGGAGATAAGGTTAGGTTTAACCATGTTTTGGCTTTGGGTGATAAAGTTCAAACTGTCGGGACTCCAGTTATTTCAGGTGCATTTGTTGATGCTGAAATACTCAGTCAAACTAAGGGCGAAAAAACTATTAATTTTGTAAAGAGACGGCGGAAACATTCCTCTCAAAGGAAAAAAGGGCATAGACAAAATCTGACTGTTTTGAAGGTGTTGGATATTAAGTCGGATAAAAAACTCTCTTCGCCTACTGAGGTTGGTTTTGAAATCATTGGCAAAGCAAAAGTGGTTGGTAAATCGAAAGATGTAAATAAGTTGCAGGATAAAAATGAGGCTGTAGTCTCTGCTGGAAATAAAAATGAGCAAGAAAAAATAAAAGAACCCTCTAAATCTGCAGGATCCAAGTCTACTGTTGAGAAAAAATATGTTGCAGTAAAAGAGAATAAACCCATAGAAAAAAAGGCAAAAGCTACCAAAAAGGTTAAGACTGCGATAAAAGCAACTGAAAAGCCTGAAACTAAGAATAAACCAGTAAGTAAACAAAAAAAGTAATAGTAGGAAGGTTTAGATGGCACATAAAAAAGCAGGGGGCTCCTCAAGAAACGGACGTGATTCAGCCGGTCGACGCTTAGGAGTAAAAAAATTTGGTGGTGAATCTGTAATAGCAGGTAACATTATAGTTCGACAGCGTGGAACAAAATGGTGGCCTGGTGCGAATGTTGGAATGGGGAAAGACCATACAATTTTTGCTAAGACTGACGGGTCAGTAACCTTTCATAAAGGACTAAAAGGCAGGACTTTCATCTCGATTATCTGACTATATGAAAGTATACGCAACTCCCGTTACGGTGGAGGGGTAGTTGGATCAGTATTTCTTAAGTTTAGTGTTTTTTGCTATTTCTATGGTAGCTAGTCCTGGTCCAGCAAATATGATTTTGTTGGTAGCAGGGTCAAAGTTTGGCCTCGCAAAATCAGTTCCATTTGTTATCGGAATAATACTATCAAAGCAGTTCATAATCTGGCCTATTGGATTTGGTTTGCTAACTTTTTTTGAGTATTTTCCAAATTTTCTAACATTTATTAAGGGCATTTCCAGCCTTTATATCATTTGGTTAGCATGGAAACTTGCAAACTTTAAGATAAAAGCAAATTCAGAGTTGGTGACGGCACCCTCCTTTTTTTATGGACTCGCAGTGCATCCTACGAATCCAAAAGCATGGGCAATGGTAAGTGTTAGCTTTACTAGCTATACGGATATTTCTCAGAGTACATTTTACTCAACCCTTTTAGTGGCGGTAGTTTTCTTCTTAGTTCAGTTAGTTTTTCATAACCTTTGGTGTTATTTTGGTCATCAAATAAAGATAAGGTTTCAGGGAACTAAATTTGAAGTGTGGATAATGCGCTTTTTATCATTGCTGATGCTTGGCAGCTTATCCTTATTATTCATATAAGCACAAGGCTAACTTAATAACTTTCAGTAATATGTGATACAAATGAAATTTCTCGATTTAGCAAAGATTTATATCAAATCAGGATCTGGTGGGTCTGGGGCTTTAAGCTTTCGTAGAGAAAAGTTTATTGAAAAAGGAGGCCCTGATGGTGGAGATGGTGGTAGAGGTGGTTCGGTTTTAGTTTCGCATGATGAAGGTTTAAATACGCTAATTGATTTTAGATTTAGACAGCACCATTTTGCGGAAAATGGTAAACAAGGTCAAGGAAAGAGGAAAACAGGAGAATCTGGTAAAGATGTTATTATAAAAGTTCCTTTGGGAACTGAAATTTGGGATGAGTCACAAGAAATTCTATTGGGCGATATAAGTAGTGTAGGTGATAAAATACTGCTAGCTGTCGGCGGCTCTGGGGGGCTAGGAAACCATCATTTTAAGTCATCAACAAATCGTGCACCTCGAAAATTCACTAAGGGTGAAAAAGGCTTAGAAAGGGTGGTATGGTTAAAGCTAAAATTAATAGCAGATATTGGAATGCTGGGTCTCCCAAACGCTGGAAAATCCACATTTCTATCCGTTACATCTAAGGCTAAACCAAAAATTGCTGATTATCCATTTACTACACTAACACCAAAATTAGGAGTCGTTTCTGCAGCAAATATAGTGATGATTCTAGCGGATATACCTGGTCTTATTAGAGGCGCACATAGAGGAAAAGGGGCTGGAATAAAATTTTTGGGCCATATCGAAAGATGTAAGGTTCTAATCCACCTTTTAGATGCAACCTCCTTAGAATTAGAGGCTGATTATAAAACTGTTCTAGATGAGCTCTTGAAGTATGATGCTAAGCTAGTTCACAAGCCTCGAATTACTGTTCTTAATAAAATTGATGCTATTAAAAAGGAAGTTCTTTACCAACAATTAGAAATTATAAGAAAATATGAAATTAAAGTGTATGCTATTTCTGCTGTAAATAGTTTAGGAATAAAGGAGCTTTTGAAAGAAGCCTCTAGACAAATAAAATTAGAAGCATCAGAATCTAATGAACAAGTTAAAACTGAAAAATTATGGCACCCAACGGATCATTAATTAATTCTAGAGATTTTCCACAACTAGGCAAAGCAAAATCTATTGTTCTAAAAGTTGGGACTTCAATATTAGTAGATCCTAGTACTAATGTGCTAAAGTCCGATTGGCTAGAATCATTCGTTGAAGAGATAGCACAATTAAAAAAGCATAATAAAAATGTAATCTTAGTTTCTTCTGGAGCAATTGCGTTGGGTAAGAAGGTACTTAAGATTGAGTCACAGAAACTTAAATTAGACGAAATACAAGCATCGGCAGCGGTTGGACAAATAAGGTTAGCTCAAGCATATGAAATGAGCTTAAATAAGCAAGATCTCAATTCTGCTCAAATTTTATTAACTTCCGAGGATAGTCATCATCGTAGACGTTATTTAAACATAAGGTCTACAATAAAGTCTCTGTTAAATATGGGAGTAATTCCCATAGTTAATGAAAATGATACGGTAGCCACAGATGAGATCAAGTTTGGTGACAACGATCGTCTTGCGGCGCAAGTTGCTCTGATTTCAGAGGCTGACCTATTAATTCTTTTATCCGATATTGACGGTCTTTACGAATCTGATCCTCATATAAAGCCAGATTCAAAACATTTTTCAGTTATAAATAAAGTAACAGCTGAACTCTTTCAAATGGCGGGCACTACGAACTCAGGTAACTCAAAAGGTGGTATGATTACCAAATTAGAGGCTGCTAAGATAGCTATGAACGGTGGTTGTGAAATGATAATAGCAGATGGTTCAATGAATTATCCCCTAGATAGTTTTATTAACAAAGGCAGTAAATATACAAAGTTTATTCCAGAGGATCATCATACCACGCTGAGAAAGCAATGGATCCTTTCAATTAAACCCAAAGGAAGTTTAATTATTGATAGTGGCGCAGTGTTGGCTCTCAAAGATAATAAATCACTATTACCAGCAGGTGTTATCAATCTATCAGGAAATTTTCAGCGAGGCGACGCGGTAGAAATCATTTCAGGCGATTCAGAGAAAATAGGACAAGGCCTATCTGCATATTCTTACATCGAAATATTTAAAATTAAAGGGTGTCAAACATTTGAAATTGAAAATAAACTCGGTCACCCAGGAAGGCTTGCACTAGTCCATAGAGACGATTTGGTATTAAGTTAAGGAATATTTTTGATGACCAAAGATATAAGAGATTTACTCAAAAATTTAGGAGAAAAAGCTAAGAAAGCTAATGCTGAAATGTGTCAAATATCTACTGATATGAAGAATAAAACTCTTAGGCAATTGGGCGAATTAATATGGCAGGATAGGGAACTCATTTTAAAAGAGAACAGAAAAGATTTAATGAAAGCAGATAAAAATGGACTGTCAGCCTCAAAAAAAGATCGATTATTACTAAATGAGGCAAGGTTACACGATATTATCTCTAGTTTAGGCATGATAGCCAGGCAAAATGATCCTGTTAGTCAAGTTATTGATCAATGGACAAGACCCTCTGGGATCAGTATAAAGAAAGTTAGCACGGCTATAGGCGTAATAGGCGTGATATATGAAAGTAGACCAAATGTCACCATAGACGCAGGGGCACTTTGCATAAAGTCTGGAAACTCAGCAATTCTGAGGCCTGGATCAGATAGCTTTTATTCATCAATTTCTTTGCATAAGTGCATAAAAGAATCATTATTGTCTTGCAGTCTTCCTAGGGATTTAATTCAAATCATACCAATTAAAGACCGTGAAGCAGTCTCAGAATTACTTCAAATGACTGAGTATCTTGATGTTGTAGTACCAAGGGGAGGTAAAGACTTGGTTGAATTAGTTCAAAAGATGGCAAGGGTGCCTGTTTTTTCTCACTTAGATGGTATTGTACATGCTTATATTCATTCAGATGCCAAACCAGATTTAACAAAAAGAGTGATTATTAATTCTAAGTTACGCAGGCCTGGGATTTGTGGAGCACTTGAATGTCTTTTGATCAATCAAAAGTATTTTCTCAGATATGGAAAATTATTACTAAAGGATCTCATAGATCAAGGGGTGGAAATTCGTGGGGATAGTGCCGCTCATATCGTTCCTGGAACCAAGTTAGCCGAAGAGGGCGATTGGGGAAAAGAGTTTCTAGATAAAATCCTAGCTGTGAAAATTGTTGGTGGAGTAGAGGAAGCTATTTCTCATATACAAAAATTTGGATCAAATCATACAGACTGCATTTTAACTGAAGATGATGAAGTTGCTGAGCTATTTTTTTCTCAACTAGATAGTGCAATATTAATGCAAAACGTTTCAACACAATTTGCAGATGGAGGGGAATTTGGAATGGGTGGTGAAATAGGCATAGCTACTGGTAAACTGCATGCAAGGGGACCAATTGGAGCACAGCAGCTAACAAGTTTTAAATATATAGTTCAAGGTAAGGGGGTAGTAAGAAAATAAAGTTATTTTTTCCACGTCCTAACTGGGCCACAATCAATGTGCACAAAGCCAGATCTAGCATAGCTACCTACACCACCACTTTTGCAAGCCTCGGCAGCTCTGGAGATTTGAGAGACAGACCTATTGTCTAATCTAAGATCAGCTGCCATCCCTTTTATATGATAAGAATTTCGGGCTACTCCACTGTTCGAATAAGATAGCATCTTGTTAGTTCTTGAAGTTCTGTAGCCTGAAAGTAGTTGCATTGTTTCGCTAGTGTCAAGTAGAGCTTGGGTTGCCGCTATTATGTCTACATTCGCAACATCATATGTTATTACCTTATTTTGCCGCCAATCCCTCATGAAATAACTTATTTCTTTAACTGCCTCAGATACGTAAGACCCTTCAATCCAATATACTATTTTAATACGTTCTGCAGTTTTATTATTCTTTAAGCTAATTAACCTTATATCACCAGCATTCTTAAGAAATCCCGGTGCCTTAGAATAAACCGGAGTAGCCGCAACCATACAGGACGCGCTAAGTATTGTGCAAAATTTTCTTCTAGATACCATATGTTCCAACTAAAAATTCAAAAGATTCAATACTCTAGCAGATATCTTGCCAAAAACTAGTATTTTTTTAAAAAAATGCAATAAATATCACCGCCTAAAAAATAACTCTTTGAATCTTAATACTTTTTTCAGAAATGTCAATATTTTTAAGTATAAATAAAATTTGAAAGAGTTTTACATTTAAGAAAACGACATTATTTTCTTTTTGTTAATTATTCTTGTTAATTATTCTTGTCAATTTTATTTTTTATGGCATCTTATTAGTCTAGTTTTATTTTATACTTCGCATTGGGTGTTTTCCGTCATGAAAAAAGTTCTACTCTTAGCATTTTTGTTTTTTTATTCTTTAGTTCAAAGTACTTTGCCTAGCTTTTCATATCAGTCCAGCACTCTTTCTACCATAATTCAAAATATGTTACGAGATGATCCAAAGATAAGTGTAAAGGTAAGAAGTTTTTATGAAGCGAGAACTTTTAACCCTTATTGGTTAAATAAGACCAAAGCAATGAGTGAGTTGATACAAGTTTTAGAAAATTCTTCCAAACAAGGCTTACCAATCGAGAGATATGCCCTCTCAAAAATTTTTAAATTAAAAGCTTCTGAAATTGATGGTGACTTAGCTAAATTAGATATTCTTTTAACCAATATGTTTTTACTCTATGCAAAAGACGTATCTTTTGGTATCGTTGACCCGGATTCACTAACTCCTTTCATAAAAATTACTCGGGAAGAGTTGGGAGTCGATAGTTTCCTATCTGGATTGAACTATTCACCAAAGATAACTGAGTTTTTAACAGGCCTAGAGCCGAATGATCCTGACTATCTAAAACTGCAAGTAGAACTTCAAAGGCTCCTCTCAGTAAGAGAAGAAAAAAATTCACTTGCTCTGGTCCCATTAGGAACCACCTTAGAAGTCGGAATGACCCATCCAAATATTTTACCCTTGCGTGCCAAGTTGGTTTATTTGAAATACCTGAAAGAGGACAATAAGTCAGAAAATTTTGAAAAAGAATTATTGAAAGCTGTTATGCATTTCCAAGAAGATAGCGGTTTAAATGCAGATGGTGTTGTTGGTCGTAAAACTATACAAGCTCTAAATGTCCCAACTAAAACCCGTATAATTCAAATACTAGCAAACCTAGAAAGAATGCGCTGGCTAAATTTCGACTTGGGTTCAAATTATGTAATGGTCAATCAGCCTAATTATAAAGCTAAGCTAGTAAAAAAGGACGATGTTATTTGGGAATCTAATGTAGTCATTGGTCTTCCAGATTTCCAAACAGCGGAATTTTTTGATCAAATGACCCACATAATTGTCAATCCGACCTGGCATGTCCCAAAGAGTATAGCTGTAGATGAATACTTACCTCAAATTCAAGCAGATCCTCAGTTTCTTGCAAATAATGAGATGCGACTTTACGTTAGGGGAACAACAAAAGTCATCGATGCTAATTTAATTGATATGAGTGTATTCACGGTTGATAACTTTCCTTTTGAGATTAAACAAAACCCAGGTAATATTAATGCACTTGGACAAGTCAAATTTATGTTTCCAAATAAATTTAGTATCTATATGCACGATACTCCAATGAAACCACTTTTTTCAAAAGACTTAAGGGCGTTTAGCCATGGGTGTGTAAGAGTAGAACGGCCATTTGAATTTGCTAATGCTCTTCTGACAGATAATGAAAATATCAGGTATGATAGATTTTACTCTGCTTTGAATAGTGGTGAGGAAACTCAATTGAATTTGGCTGAGGCGATCCCTGTGTACCTTACTTATCGTACTGTAATCGTAGATACTTTTGGTGAAATCCGATATCGTCCAGATATTTATGGTCGAGACGCTTTACTATATATGTCATTAAAGTCTTCTGGTGTTAATCTAGAGGTTTGAGTGTCTGTCGAGTCCGAAGCCCAAATGTGAGGTAATTATGATATCTCTTGCTGAGATAGCTGAAGCTCTAAGTTGTAAATTTCAAGGAAATGGTAACCTAGTTTTTTCTTCCCCTTCTGAACCAAAGACTGCAAAAGAAGATCAGTTAGCTCTGGCTATAGACCCAAAGTATTTGGAGCAACTCATTGATACAAAAGCTAAAGCTGCTATTATTGGAAAGGAAATAGATTGGCATGCTAAAGGGCTAGAGGGTGTTATAGTAGCCGGTAACTCAAAAATTGTATTAGCAACAGTCAACAAATTATTTAATTCAGTAGATAGAAAAAATAGGGTTGTAAGTGGGCATGCTCTCATATCAAAGAATGCTTCAATAGGTTCGAATCCTAGCATTGGCTCATATGTTATAATTTCCAAAAATGTAGAAATTGGGGATAATGCTACTATTGAGAATTCAGTTTTTATAGGGGAAAATGTTAAGATTGGTAAAAATTGTTTAATAAAGTCAGGAAGTAAAGTTGAGAGTAACACCTCAATTGGAGATGGTTTTATATGCCATCAGAACGTTGTTTTAGGTTCAGATGGCTTCTCATTTACTACTCAAAGCGGGGAAAGTATATTTGAGCGATTAAATGAAAAAGAGACTGGGTCAAATGAGGCCAAAAAGAATGGGTTCCATCGAGTAGCATCTGTCGGTGGAGTGCTGATAGGGGATAATGTAGAAATTGGAGCCAACACGTGTGTCGATAAAGGTACTTTAAAAGATACTATCATAGGATCTGGCTCAAAAATTGATAACTTGGTTCATATTGCGCACAATGTCTCTCTTGGAAGAAATTGTCTTATCTGTGGCCAAGTTGGTATAGCCGGAAGTACCGAGGTAGGAGATAACGTTATAATGGGTGGTCAAGTAGGGGTCGCTGATAATTTGGTTATCGGCGAAAGTAGTGTTTTAGCAGGAAAAACTGGGCTCTCTGTAAATATTCCACCGAGGAAATTTATGATGGGAAACCCTGCTATGGAAATGACTAGCAATGTGGCTTCATACAAGGCCTTGCGGCGGTTGCCTAGATTTCAGAAAAAAGTTAATGATCTTGCAAAGTTAGTAAATAAACTTTTGACGCGTTTAAATGATAAATAAACTGGTATATGTTGATAGGCTGAGTTAAATAAGCGCATGGTAAATAATGTAAAAGAAACTGTTATTAAGATTTTGGCTGAACAAGCTCTTTTAGATTCTAAAGAGGTCTTTGATAATTCAAGCCTGGAATCCTTAGGAATTGATTCCTTAGGTTTAGTCGAAGTTATTTTTTCTTTAGAAGAGTCATTCAATATTACAATTCCTTTCAATGCTAATGACCCTGGTAGTACAAACTTTGACATAAGTAGCGTGAGCTCGGTTGTTTCAGCAGTGGAAAGTATAATTGAGTCATCGACCAGTAAACCTCAAATATGAATCGGGTTGTCATTACCGGTTTGGGAGCTATTAGCTCTCTTGGTCTTAAATGTGAGGAAATTTTTACTTCATTGAAGGAATCTTACTCTGGTATAAGTTCTTTAGATTTTCTTAATGTGGATAGACTAGCGATTCAGATTGGTGGACAAATTCACAACTACGAGCCAGAGCAGTATTTTTCCAGAAAGGAAATATCACTTTACGATAAATTTACCCAGTTTGCTTTAATAGCTGCTGATCAGGCTGTTTCATCTTCTGGAATTGAAATCAATGAAGAGAATAAAGGGAAAGTAGGTGTTATTCTTGGATCTGCAGGAGGAGGCCTTCAAACCCAAGATGAAAATTATCGTCAGGTATATGAAGAAGGCAAAAATCGTGTGCATCCGTTAATTGTCCCAAAACTTATGAATAACGCAGCAGCTAGTCATGTTTCAATGAAGTATAATGCTCAAGGTCCATGTTTTACTATAGCATCTGCTTGCTCTTCATCAAACCATGCTATGGGCCAAGCTCTAAATTTAATTCGAAGTGGATCTGTAAAAACCGTTCTGACTGGTGGTTCAGAAAGTATGCTTTGTTTTGGTGGGATAAAGGCTTGGGAAGGACTTAGAATAATGTCAAAAGAGGCATGTAGACCATTTTGTGCGACCAGAGATGGAATGGTGCAAGGAGAGGGAGCGGCAATTTTTATTTTTGAAGACCTTGAACAAGCAATGAAAAGGGGCGCTAATATTTTTGCTGAAGTAGCAGGATTCTCAATGTCATCGGATGCTACTGATATAGTAAACCCGAATAAGGAAGGGGCTGCTAGAGCAATTGCTGGAGCTTTACGTGATGCAAGGTTAAACACTAACGACATAGGATATATAAATGCTCATGGAACTGGAACTATCGCAAATGACAGAACTGAGTGCGCAGCTATCCAGCAAGTTTTTAGGGATCAAGCTAAGAATCTAATGATATCCTCAACAAAGTCGATGCATGGCCATTTGATAGGAGGTACAGGTGCTTTGGAATTGCTATCTTGTATCCTAGCAATTAATGAAAGCGTGGTACCTCCAACGATTAATTTCAAACAAAAAGATATTGAATGTGATCTGGACATAGTGCCAAACTATGCTAGGGATAAAAAAATTAACTGTACTTTGTCAAATTCTTTTGCCTTTGGAGGCTTGAATGCAGTCATTGCTTTAAAAAAATTAGTTTAAGCCTGCTTTCCCAAGCTGTTCATATATATTTTCAAATTTGTCTAGATCTAAGTCCATAATATATCGCGAATTAGAATCCCTAATGTCAATAATCTGAATGGTAATATTGGAACCTTCTCTTAGCAAAATCATTCCCTCATCTGTCATGCCAAATTGGGAAGTGCATCCTAGCTGATCACAAAAAAGGAATTGCTCTGTGAAAGGGGCATTAGAATCAATTGTAAAAGATAATCCATTAGGGAGTATTGGTATACTTGCCTCAAACGGTATAAAAAAAGTTATAACCGAGTCAGCAGCACTTTCAGTGTTTGGAGATAGCCTTTCTAAAACAAATCTTCCTGCCCTATTGCCTTGAATATCCAAAGCGAATTGAACTGCAACACATTGAGGAGTATTCTTCACGCATATTTGCAACCAGTTGCCAAACTCTCCCCTAATTTCTTCATTTTCGTTGATCGGAAAATTTTGAACTTGCTCTTGAGCACCAACATGGGAAAAAATACCAAAAAACGAATATACAAAAATGCAGGCATAAATAGTAAGCTTAGATCTTAGATTATCCATAGTTGCGATACTTTCAGAAATTGAAAAGATTATTAGGTTTTAAACTCTTCAGTCAAGTTGGGCCAGTTTTATCTTTGTGATTTTATTTTTTTCCTTTTCTAAGATTTCGAATCTAAACCCATAGAAATTGAATACTTGCCCTGTTGCAGGTATTAACTGTGCTTCATGTATAACAAGACCAGC
>MDTB01015534.1_pt1 | contig 10951 bp, 11 predicted proteins | sample 811161 | NCBI WGS metagenome assembly MDTB01 (sample SAMN05326650, study PRJNA326480) | marine metagenome | isolation source: seawater | place: Mediterranean Sea | collected 2009 | reverse complement strand
GTGTGGTCCATGACGCCGAGACCGATCGTGAGCCCAGCGGTGTTCTCGCAAACGTTCGCGAGCGCCAGTGCATCGACGTGAGGGGTCAGAACGGTGGTGACGCAATTGGCCTGTGCTCCGCGCTCTCGGATCATCAACTCGACCCCACCAGGGGTCTCCCACGTGAGCACCGCTGACCGGACGGCATCGCCCAGCACCCGATGACGATGCCAGCGTACGGCGAGGGTCTCCTCGTCAATCATGCCCAGTGCCTCACGGAGGGCGAACAAGTGGCTGACCGGCGGGGTGCCGGAGAACTGCTGGTAGATCTGCTCGCCCTCAAGTCGGGCTTGCCAGTCGAAGTACCCGTCGCGCAGGTCGGCGTTGCGTCCGCGCTCGATCGCTCGCTCGTTGGCCCAGACGATTCCGAGACCCGGTGGGGTCATGAGACCCTTCTGTGACGCAGCAATGGTGATATCGACACCCCAGGCATCCATGTGGAATTCGTCGCACGCCATGGACGCAATGCAGTCGACGACGAAGAGGGCCGATGATCCCGATGCAGCAATCGACCGCCCGATCGCTTCGATGTCGTTGCGGACCGAAATCGCCGTGTCGACGTGGACTGCGAGAACGGCAGCAAACTCGTCAGCCGGGCCAGCGGCGAGTCGAGCCGCAACGGCCTCGGCGTCGACCGGTGAGCGAGGCGTCGCTGGCAGGGTCTCAACCTCGATGCCGGACCGCTCGAGGAACAACCCCCACACAGCCGGAAAGCGACCCGATTCCAGAACGAGGACCTTGTCGCCTCGACTGAGTGTGTTGGCGGCCGCCATCTGCCAACCGGAATGACCGTTCCCGATGCTCAAGAAGGCGCGACCGGCGGTGTCGGCTATTGCCGGTAGCCGAGCGAACACTTCGTCGGCGACATCGAGCAACTCGCCTTCGTAGATGTTGGGCATTGGCAGCCGGAAGGCGGCGAGCACCCGTTCGGGCATGACCGAGGGACCGGGGATCGCCACCATCGGGGTTCCGTGTCGCAACGTCATCGCCGGGACCGTAGTCCTGGGCGCACCGTTCCGCTCGACCCGGCTGAGCCGTCGATGCGCGTTCTTTGGCTGTGAGCCGGTGGGGCTCAGGCAGCCTGACGGGATTCGGCGGTGGCGGCGACGAACGCAGCGAACGCCGGGCACTCATCAAGCACGGTGGCGAACTCGCGGCGGTTGAACGCCAGGACGTCGGCGTCGCTAAGCGCCGAGACGGTGGCGGTGCGGCGGGAGTTCTCGAGCAGGGCGATTTCGCCGACGATGTCACCAGCGCCGAGGGTGGCGACCTCGTCGCCTTCGCGACTGACCGCGAGCGAACCATCGAGGACGACGAGGAACTCGCGGCCGACGCCCGCTTCGTTCATGATGGTCGTGCCACCGGGAACGGTGACACGGGTGCCGAGTCGGAGCACTGTCTCGAGCTCGGCTGTTCGGACGGTCGAGGCGACCGCGGAATCAAGCAGAGTGGTAGGGATGTCGATTCGTCGACGGAGCAGCATTGGGGGATACCTCCGGGTTTCGCTCCGCACGGAAGTTGCGGGCATGTCTTTACTGTACGGACGCAAGCCGATCGGGGGATGCTGCTGCGACAACCGTCACATCGATGCTCGACGAGCCGGTCAGCGATTCGAAACAGTGCAGACATTACCGATTTGAACGATCGTTCAATCAACGTGCCGCTCCCGAGCTCCAAGGACCTCGTATCGATCGGGGCCGGCTACCACGAGGATCCAGCAGCCTCGATGTCGCTGCGCGCCGACGCCTACACCTCACCCACTTGGTTCCCCCACGAGCAGCAGGCGACCTTCGCCCGCACCTGGCAGTGGATCGACCATGTCGAGAACGTCCGAGAGCCGGGTCGCTATGTCACCGCACAGATCGCCGGGATGTCGATCGTCGTCGTGCAAACCCAAGAGGACGAACTCAAGGCCTTCTAAAACGTCTGCAAGCACCGGGCGCACGAACTCGTCTCTGGTTCGGGAACCACCCGCAACCTGGTGTGCCCATATCACGCCTGGACCTACGACTTCGACGGCCACCTCACCGGTGCCCGCCGCACGGGCGGCCTGATCGGATTCGACACCGCCGAGATCTGCCTCGATGAGGTCCAGGTCACCGAGTTCGGTGGGTTCGTCTACGTCAACCTCGACCCGGACGCAGCACCCCTCGCCGAGCAGGCGGGCGAGCTCGGCGCGGAGATCGCCCACTGGGCACCCGACGTTGAGCAGTTGACGTTTGCTCATCGTCTGACCTACGAGATTGAGTCGAACTGGAAGAACGTCGTCGACAACTTTCTCGAGTGCTACCACTGCCACGTCGTTCACAAGGACTTCTCCTCTCTCGTCGACATGGACACCTACAAGGTGACCACCCACGGGATCTACAGCTCCCACATGGCCGAGGCCGGGAAGAGCACGAATTCTGCCTACGACGTCAGCGAGGCCACGGTCACCGGTCTGGTGGCTGTGGCCCAACACCTGCCTGATGCGCTACCCGGGTCGCGACAACTTCATCGTCATGCACATCATCCCCGTCGGGCCGGAGCGGACGCTCGAGACGTACGACTTCTTCCTAGAGACAGCCGAACCCAACTAGGCCGAACTCGACTCGATTCGCTGCATCGACGACGTACTCCAACCCGAAGACACCGGTCTCGTCGAGAGCGTGCAGCGCGGTATGCCCACCCCCGCCTTCGATCAGGGGTGCGTCGTGCACGACCCGACCGGCTCCGGACTCTCCGAGCACGCCGTGCACCACTTCCACGGCCTCGTACTCGACGCGTATCGCGCCGGCACATGAGTCGGATGTCAGTCAGGAAAGCTCACGAGGATCGCCGCGCAGGCGATCGTGACCCCGCCCGTACCGTCGGCATCAATGGGCGGAACGTTCAAGCCGCCCCTTTCGGCCCGGACGGTCACGACGCCGTACGGCACCTCTTCGGCGACCGCGTCGAGGTCCACAGCGTCGGGCTTGGCGCAGCCGATCATCACATTGACGTGCATGTCGTCGCGGGACTTGCCGGCCGCATTGAAGAGGTTGAGCGAACTGTGCCGAAGGGCGTCGAAGACCGCCCGTCGGGCAGCCTTGGTGTAGTCGCGGCCTCGGACGTCGACGCCCATGCCCATCTCGGTGATCCAGCGCGTGGTGCTCATGGCCGGAACGGTAACTGCCGGGGGCGCGGGGCGACGTGGTCGCTGGTGGGCGCGGCGGTGTCGGACGGGCGATCCGCAAACGCTTCGAGGCCGAAGGAGCAATCGTCTATGCCAGAGATCTGAGCGACGGCGGCAGTGTCGGTGGTGACGCGCCTGCCGGCTCCTTTCTCCCCCTCAAGGTCACCGGCGAGGCTGCCGTCATGGCCGACTTCGCCCATGCGCGCGACACCCACGGCCGACTCGACATCCTCGTGAACGCTGCCGGTATCGAGAGCGAGACCACGACGCTTGCGCAATGGAACCAGATCTTCGCCATCAACTTCACCGGCACCTTTCTCACGTCGAAGCATGCGCTGCAGCTCCTTCGCAAGAGCGAAGGCGACGCCTCAATCATCAACTTCGGCAGCTACAACGGCTTCATCGCCGACCCCGAACTGGCGGCGTATTGCGCCACCAAGGGTGCTGTCCACGCCCTCACCAAGGCAATGGAGTGGGATCACTCTCCCGAATGCATTCGAGTCAAGGCCGTGTGCCCCGGCTACGTCGATACACCGATGCTGCAATCGTTCTTTCAGGAGAACAGCAATATCGACTCGCTGCAACAAGCCGTCCGCGATGTCCGTCCGTTGCGAACGTTCGGCACACAGACCGACATTGCGAACCTCGTCAACTGGCTGGCGAGCGACGAGGCTCGCTACGCATCCAGCCAATTGTGGTTGCTCGACGGGGGCCTGTCGGCACAGGTCCAGCAGATGCGGCTCTAACGCGCAACGACACCACAGCCGATAAGCGGGAACACATCCTCGCAATGCTCGCCCGCGACGGCATCTCTGACGTGACCATGCGAGCCGTCACCCGAGAGGCGGGGGTCGCACTCGGCCTCGCCGCCTACCACTTCGAGGACAAGGACGGTCTCGTCGCTGCGGCGCTCGAACTGATCGCCGACGGCGATGCCGCCCTCGTCGAGCCGACCCCTTGGGCCGAGCCCGGCGAAGCGCTGCGGACCGCCCTCCACCGCATCGCCGACCCTGATTTCTTGTCCGTGCCCTACCTGGCTCTCCGGCTCCAACTGTGGTCACTCGCCGGCGTCGACGAGCGGTACGCCGCGATCAACCAGGCGGCGCAACGACGCTATCTCACCGGTCTGGTCGCATTGTTGGCCGCCGCCCGGCCCGATCTCGATCCCGACGAAGTCGAGCGGCGGGCCAACGACATCCTCATCGTGCAAAACGGGGTCTGATTGATCGCGGTCCTCGTTCCCGACCCCGATACGGTCGCCCGTTCCGTGGACAGGACCGAGGCGATCGCCTTCAATGACAGGCCTGACAGCACGGCGACCCGCTCAGCCTGAGCGTCAGGCCCGCACGGCGGCATGCGCCGCGTGCACGACCCGGATCGATCGCATGACGTGGTCGGTCGAAGGGAACATCCGGTTCATCGCATAGACGACCGCGAGGTCCTGCTCAAGGTCGACGACCGCCATCGAGCCGCCAAGGCCGGCCCACCACACCGTCTCCTCGTTCACACCGACCGGCATCGATCGAGAGCTGTGTCCGAAGCCGACGCCCATACGGACATTCGTGCCCGTGACAGGGTCGGGACCGTCCCAGTCAACCGTGCGGACGAGATCCAGCGCACCCTCGCCCAGCGGGTCACAATCGATGGCCGAGTGGCGGGTGAGGAGGCTGAGCAACTGTGCCACCGAGCGGGCGTTGCCATGGCCGTTCGACGAGGGGAACTCTGACGCCTGCCACCGAGCCGTGTTGACGTCAGCCACGCGGTCGGGACCACCGCTCGATGGCGGCATTGCGTCGTGGTCGGTCTCGGCAATCCGCAGCCGGACCGACTCGGGAACGCCTAGGTGGAAGTCGATGTCATACGGTTCGGTGAGTTCAGCGCGGAGCCAGTCGCCCATCGTCTGACCGGCGACCCGGCGCACGACCTCGCCGAGCAGGAACCCCTGGGTGAAGGCGTGATACGCAAACGCCTCCCCGGGAGGCCGGATCGGCGGCTGCGCGGCCAAACGGGCGCAGCATTCGTCCCAGTCGAACATCGTCTCGTGCTTGAGTGGCGGCCGGAACTCGTGGAGCCCGGCTAGATGGGTGAGCGCGTGGCGGACGGTGACATCACCTTTCCCGGCGGCGGCGAACTCGGGCCAGTGCACGGCGATCGGATCGTCGACCGACAGCACACCCCGGTCGTGGAGGAGCAGCACGACGAGCGCCGCGACCGTCTTGGTCGTGCTCCACAAATTGACGATCGTATCGGACTCCCACGGGCGGGATCCGTCAACCGACGCCGACCCGCCCCAGATGTCACAGACGAGACGTCCCCGATGCACGACCGCAACACTTGCGCCGAGTTCCGCATCCTCGTCGAAGTTGGTGGCGAGCGCCGATCGCACCGGTTCGTACCGCTCGTCGGCGTCGCCGTTGATCGTGGGTGCCATCGGCCACCTCCGCATCCGGGCGAACGACGGCGATCGTAGTCCTGACATGCGCCGCCCCACACCCCTGCCTGCCGGGCCCGGTCAGGAGTCCGTCTGGGACTACCCCCGCCCACCCCTCATCGAAATTGTCGATCGTCACGTCCGCGTCGAAGTCGGCGGCCTGGTCGTGGCCGACACCTGCGCCCCCATTCGGATCCTCGAGACGAGCCACCCGCCCACCTATTACGTCAACCCCAACGATGTGGAACTCGGATTGCTGCAGGCCATTCCCGGCAGCACGTATTGCGAATGGAAGGGCGAGGCCGCCTATTTCGATGTCGTCGTTCCCGATGGGCGGGTTGCGCGTGCGGCCTGGTGGTTCAAGGAACCAACCGGCGACTTTGTCGACCTCAAGCACCATCTTGCCTTCTACCCGGCACTCGTGGCGTGCTTCGTCGACGGCGAACGGGTCCAGCCGCAGCCCGGGTTGTTCTACGGCGGCTGGATCACGAGTGATGTGGTCGGCCCGTTCAAAGGCGAGCCGGGCACCAACTTCTGGTAGCGATCATGGCGCTGCCGATTGATCTCAGCCGCCGGATCTCACCCACTCCTTAGCCCGAGGCTAAGGAGGGCCGATAACCTGACAAGATGGCCCAGCTCACGATTGGCTCTCGGATCAAAAAGTCGCCGTTCCACGACGCTGCGGCTGCGGCGGGCGCGACGCATTACACAATCTATAACCGCATGTACATGCCGACGAGCTACGGCGACGCCCTCGGCGAGTACGCGCGCCTGATAACTGGTGTGTCGATCTGGGACGTCGGCGCTGAGCGCCAAGTCGAGATCGAGGGCCCCGAGGCCCGTGCCTTCGCCGACTATGTCTCGTGCCGCGACCTCTCGACCCTGAAGGTCGGCCGAGGCCGCTACACACCGATGGCCAACTTCGACGGCATCCTTATCAACGACCCGATCGCGATGCCGATCCGTGAGGACCTGTGGTGGCTGTCGATCGCCGACAGCGACGTCGCCTTGTTCTGCCAGGGCGTCGCCGGAGCAAGGGGCTTCGACGTAGCCGTCCGCGAGCCCGACGTCTCGCCACTCGCGATCCAGGGGCCCAAGGCCGAAGATCTCGTTCGTGATCTGCTCGGCGACATCGTCGACGAGATCGGCTTTTTCCAGTTCCGCGAGGTCGAACTCCAGAGCATCCCGATGGTCGTCATGCGGTCCGGCTGGAGCCGTCAGGGTGGCTTTGAACTCTTCTTGACCGACGGCAGTCGCGGTCAGGAACTCTGGGATCTCGCCTTCGCAGCCGGCGAAGCGTACGGGGTCACCCCCGGAACCCCCCACCAGATGGAACGCATCGAGAACGGCCTGTTGTCGTATCGCTCCGACACCGACGACGACACTGATCCGGTCGAAGCAGGCCTCGGCAAGTGGTGCAACATGGACGCCAGCGACTTTGTCGGCAAGGCCTCGATTATCGCCCGCCACGAGAACCCCGACGACCGAAAGCTGCTCGTCAACGTGCACATCGACGGCGACATGCCGGCCTTAGAGAATCCGTGGCCGGCGACCGCCGACGGTCAGCCCGCCGGCGAACTACGCGTCGGTGTCTGGTCACCCAAGCTGGACCGCAACATCGGACTTGCGTTAGTGCCGGTCCGCCATGCTGCGCCAGGGACCACGCTCGACGTCGATGCTGAGGGTGTGGCGATCACGATGACCGTCACCGACGTCCCGTTCGGCGACAGCCTCTGAGCGACCGGGGTCCACGCCGACCTCGCTTCCTCCGAAAAGTCGATGATCGATCGCTGGCCTGGCACGACCTAGAGCACGTGGTCGAGGACGGCCTCGAGCGACGCGACCGTGCGATCAACGTTGTGCAGCTTGTCGAGGCCGAACAGCCCGAGGCGGAAGGACGAGAAATCGTCACCCTCATCCACCTGCAACGGCACACCACCGGCGATCTGCATACCTGCCGCGGCGAACTTGGCGCCGCTCTTCACCTCAGGGTCACTCGTGTAGGACACGACAACACCTGGCGCCTGGAAGCCCTCGGCTGCGACGGAGACCACGCCCCGTGACTCAAGCGCAGCACGCACCTTCGTGCCGAGTTCCTGCTGATCGGCCATGACCTTGTCGAAGCCGTACGCCTCGGTCTCGAGCATGACGTCGCGGAAGGAACGCAGCGCATCGGTAGGCATGGTGGCGTGGTAGGCGTGACCACCGGTTTCGTAGGCGTGCATGATCTCGCGCCACTTGCGCAGGTCGCAGGCGAACGAAGAACTGTGCGTCTCCGTCAGACAGGCGTGGCCCCGTTCGCTGAGCATGACGAGCCCGGCGCACGGCGACCCGCTCCAGCCCTTCTGGGGCGCCGAGATCAACACATCGACACCGGTGGCCGCCATATCGACCCAGATCGCCCCCGATGCAATGCAATCGAGCACCAGCAGGCCGCCCACCTCGTGGACGGCGTCGGCGAGCGCCGAGATGTAGTCGTCGGGCAGGACCATGCCGGCCGAGGTCTCGACGTGCGGCGCGAACACAACCGCCGGTTTCTCTTCGCGGATCGTGGCGACGACGTCGTCGATCGGGGCAGGGGCGAACGGCTCCTGGCTACCGGGCGCGGCCCGACGGGCCTTCATCACCGTGTGGCTCGCCGGGATGTTTCCGGCCTCGAAAATCTGGGTCCAGCGATAGCTGAACCATCCGTTGCGCACGACAAGTACGTGCTCCCCGGTGGCGAACTGGCGGGCGACCGCCTCCATGCCGAAGGTGCCGCTGCCGGGCACGACCGCAACGGCATCGGCGTTGTACACGTCGCCGAGTACCCGGGAGATGTCGTTCATCACCATCTGGAACGACACGCTCATGTGGTTGACAGAGCGGTCGGTGTACACGACGGAGTACTCGAGAAGGCCGTCGGGATCGATCTCGGGAAGCAGGCCAGGCATGGCGTGGAGCCTACTGCTCACCAGTCGACCGATGACGAGCGCGGGCAACCAGGGCTCCTCAGACCCACGGACAGTTCGAGTTGCGGTCGCCGTAGGTGGTGCCGGCGGCGAAACGGTCGAAGCCGAACGGTGTCAATTCCCACGGCATTTTGCCGGTGATGAGCATGTCAGCGATGAGCTTGCCTACACCAATCATCTTGAACCCGTGGTTAGAGTCGGCGATGACGAAGGCGTTGTCGGCAACATGGTCGAAGATCGGCACATTGTCGGGCGTGAACGCTCCGATGCCGCCGTTGCGACGCTGCTTGAAATAAGGCTCCAGATTCTCGAAACGCTTGAAAAGCATGCCGAGGGTCTTGCAGTAGTACTCGGGGAACCACTCGTCGGCCTGGTAGGCGTCAGAGAGGTGGCCGTAGGGCTCAACCTGGGCGGAATCGCCGATCGGGATCGGGATCGTGCCGCCTTGCAGACCAGGGGCGCCGACCCGTTCGGCTGCATACCGGGTGTAGGTGTAGACGTGGTCTTGGATCATTTCGCCGTCGTCGCCGTACACGGGTGTGTTCATCAGTTCGACGTGCAGCACCGGGGCGTCTTTGCCGTCGGCGGTCCGGTAGTCGACCCCGGGCGGCATCCAGACCTCGCCCTCGAGGAGCCGCCAGTAGGTCCACATGGCGTGGTCGTTCGCAATGTGGCCGTCGGGGTAGACGATGTCGAGCGTATTGGGCCCCCCGAGCCATTCCCAGTGGCGGGGTGTCCACGCTCCTGCACCGATGACGACCTGATCACAGGTAATCGTGCCGGCGGTGGTTTCGACCGCCTTCACGGAGCCGCCGCCGACACCACCGCCGGCGCCCGACGATGCATTGCCCGAACCCATGTCGTAGCCGGTGACTTCGACGCCGTAGACGCGTTGCACCCCCCATTGTTGACACTTCTGGTCGAGGCCCCAAATCACCATGTGTGTGCCCGCATATCCCGATCGGTGTTCGTGGAGCACGACATCGCACTTGTCGGTCTTGAAGTCGGGCCAGATCGAGGTCAGGAAGCGATGGGCGTCTTCGCCGGTGTAGAGGTCGCTTGGGTAACCCGAATCGATCTGGCTCTGGTTGAGTTTGATGTAGTCCTCGGTCTGGTTCTCTTCGCCGATCGACACATACCCGACCTGCTGGAAACCAAAGTTGACCGGGTCGGACTCCCATACCTCGGCACTGGCTCGCAGGATCGAGTGGAGCGGGCCGGTCATGTAGAGGTTGCGGACACAGCCGCAGGCAAGGCCGGTGGCACCAGCTCCTGGCCCTTGCTTGTCGATCAGGACGACATCGCTGCCGTTGCCCTTGCCGCTCCGCTCGAGCGCCATGGCCAGGTGGTAGGCGGTCGACAGGCCGTGGATGCCGGCACCGACGACCACATAGCTCGCGCTCGACGGCAGGGTGGAGACATTGCTCAGCGGAACGACCGGGGGATTCTGCAGGACGCCGTCGACCTGATCGGGCAGGGGGCGATCCATGAAGGGATACCACTGGTTGTGGCCTGCGGTGTTGGGACCGGCATTCGGAAAATCCATGGGCGGAATGTACGGACTTGATCACGTGCTGGCAAGGGTCTTGAAACCGGGCCGAGGCCTGTCGGGCAACGGCCCGGTAACCGATCCCCGGTAGCCGAGTCGGTGCCGGACGGGGTAAACCAGGATTGTGCTGATCGTCGTCTCCCCCGCCAAATCGCTCGACTACGAGTCTGAGCTCCCTACCAAGAAGCACTCCGAGCCGCGCATGCTCGACAAAACCCAGGAACTCGTCGACGTGATGGCGAAGAAGTCGCCTGCCGAGATCGCCAGGCTGATGTCGGTCTCCCAGGGCCTGGCCGAACTCAACCATGACCGCTACCAGGACTTCGAGCAGCCGTTCACCGCCGCGAACGCCCGTCCGGCGATCCTCGCCTTCACTGGCGACGTGTACCTCGGTATGGATCCGAGCGGCACCTTTACCGAACGTGACTTCACCCACGCCCAGAAGGTCCTCCGGATCCTGTCGGGCCTGTATGGCGTACTCCGCCCCCTCGACCTGATGCAGCCCTACCGGCTCGAGATGGGTACCTCGCTCAAAACCAACCGCGGCGACTCGCTCTACTCGTTCTGGGGCGACCGCATCACCGATCAACTCAATGCCGACATCACCGAGTCGCCGGGCGCGAAAGTGCTCGTCAACCTGGCCAGCAACGAGTACTTCGGTTCGGTGAAGCCCGGACAGATCGACGCCCGCATCATGACGCCGACCTTTCTCGACTCCAAGAACGGCGGTCCGCACAAGATCGTGTCGTTCTTTGCGAAGCGGGCTCGTGGCGCAATGTCGGGCTGGATCATCCGAGAGCGCATCAAGAGCGCAAAGGCCCTCGTCG
>MDTB01132657.1_pt1 | contig 10953 bp, 10 predicted proteins | sample 811161 | NCBI WGS metagenome assembly MDTB01 (sample SAMN05326650, study PRJNA326480) | marine metagenome | isolation source: seawater | place: Mediterranean Sea | collected 2009 | reverse complement strand
TGAATTATCTATAAATGGTATTAAAAACCCTGAGGTATTCTTTGATGGAAAAGAATTAGCAAAAAATGATATAGGATTATTTGACGGTCTAAAAGTTCATCCAACTGGTACCGTTTTTGCAACTGGGCCAGGTGGAGTTTTGATAATAAAAGAAAATGGTGATCATATTGGTACAATTAGAACTGAGGTAAGAACCGCAAATTGTGCTTTTGATGATAAGTTTGAATATTTATACATGACATCAGATATGTTTCTTACAAGAATAAAAATTCTTTAATTGACATATTCAAAGTTAAAATCATTCAATAAGATTTATTTTAGCTTTAATACCATCCGATAAATATCTTTTTATTTTACCATCTATATCATAATATATTAACAAGACATCTATATCATCAATAGATGATGATAACTTTTTTGACTTCTCAAACCCCATAACCATAAATGAAGTTGCAAAAGCATCTGCCAAAAAGCATGATGTAGAAAAGACAGAAGCGCTTAACATATTTGTTTCAGAAGGATAGCCTGTTCTTGGATCAATAGTATGAAAAATAAGAGAATCACCTATTTTATAAAAATTCCTATAATTGCCAGATGTTGCAATTGACAGGCCGTCAAGTGAGGCCGTAGCAATAGGTATATTTGAATTTAACTTAAAAGGACTTTCAATTCCAACAATCCAATCTACGTTTTTAATATTTTTCCCATTAGCTCGAACTTCACCACCAATCTCAATAAAAAAATTTAATATTTTTTTATCAATCAAATAATTATGTAAAATATCCACCGCATAGCCTTTGGCAATAGAACTAAAATCAATATAAGTACCTTTATTTTTTATTAAAAAATTATCCCCAATATCTATTTTATTTAATCCCACAAGATTTAATAAATTATTTACTTCAGAGTTTTTAGGGTTATTTATTAACTTATCAGGACCAAATCCCCATAAATTAACAAGTGGGCCAATTGTTGGGTCAAAATAACCATCAGTTAAATCATAAACTCTTTTACTTTGCTCCAATAAGAAATGAAAATGATCACTGATGTAGATTTTTCCTGATGAATTATTAATAGTTGATATTTCAGATGAGGGTATATAAGTTGAAAATATATTATTAAAATTAACTAAAAGTGAATCAATTTCATTTTTTTCTAAGATAACCTCATCAGAAATATATTTGATATTATAAACAATATTGCCCATGGTTGAACCAGAAATAGTAAACTCTCTATTATTTTCTTTGGAAGGAAATAAAAAATATATAATGACAACAAAAACTAACAACATTATAAATCGACGCATAAAAAATATTTAAATTAGCATTATATAGTATGAGAGAAGATTACTTAAATTCTGAAAATGATTCAAGCTCCAAAGATAAAGAATTTGAAAATATATTAAGACCAAAATCTTTTGGTGATTTTTATGGTCAAGAACAAATAATAAATAATGTTAAGGTTTTCGTTAAAGCAGCAAAACAAAGATCTGAGCCATTAGATCATGTTATTTTACATGGGCCACCGGGACTTGGAAAAACGACATTATCTCATATCATTTCAAATGAATTATCAACAACTTTAAAAGTTACATCAGGCCCTGTACTAGAGAAAGCAGGTGATTTAGCTGGATTACTTACAAATTTAGAAGAAGGAGATGTCTTATTCATTGATGAAATTCACAGATTAAATAAAGTTATAGAAGAATATCTGTATTCTGCAATGGAAGATTTTAAGATAGATTTAATGATAGATTCAGGCCCGAGTGCAAGATCAGTTCAAATTAAACTTAACCCTTTTACTTTAATTGGTGCAACAACGAGATCAGGCCTTTTGTCTGCACCATTAAGATCTAGATTTTCAATAAATTTTAGATTAGAATATTATTCAAAAGAGATTCTGGAAAAAATTGTAAATAGATCTGCCGAAATATTAAATATACCTATAGACTCAAAAGCAGTAAAAGAAATTGCAAAAAGAAGTAGAGGCACACCAAGAATTTTAAATAACCTTCTCAGAAGAGTAAGAGACTTCGCAGAGGTTGAGGGTAACGGAAAGATAACTCATGAAATAGCAATAAAAAGTCTCGACGCATTAAAAATTGATAAAAAAGGTCTTGATGAAATGGACAACAAAATAATTGATGCAATTGTCCAAAAATTTAATGGTGGGCCAGTTGGAATAAAAACTATTGCTTCCGCATGTGGTGAAGAGGCCAATACCATAGAAGAAGTTTATGAACCATTTTTAGTTCAAGAAGGATATATTAAAAGAACTCAAAAAGGAAGAGTTGCGACAGAAATCAGCTATAAACACCTTGGAATTAATCCTAAAGGAGGATTTCAGAATTCGATTTTTGAATGAAAAAAAGAAATAGTAAGATAATTAAAAAGCTTGCAAAAAAAATTGGATTTTCAAGCTGTGGCATATCTAAAGCAAGGTTTTTAAAGGAAGAAGAAAAAAACTTTGAAGACTGGCTTAGTCAAGGTAAGCAAGGTACAATGAGCTATCTTGAGAAAAATTTTGATAAGAGACTTAATCCTAAAAAATTAGTTCCAGGAGCAAAAAGCGTTATCTCATTAACATTCAATTATTTTCCACCAAAAAAAATTTCTAATACTAATAACTTCATAATCTCAAAATATGCATATGGCAAAGACTACCATTATATTATTAAAGAAAAATTAAATGCATTATTCTCAAAGATTAAAGAAAAGATAGGAAATGTCGAGGGGAGGGTTTTTGTGGATTCAGCTCCTATACACGAGAGAGCTTGGGCAAAAATTTCTGGATTAGGGTGGATTGGAAAAAACTCATTGCTCATAAATAAAAATATGGGTAGTTATTTTTTTTTAGCAGAGATAGTTTGCGATTTAGATCTGGAATATGATTCAATTGTTAGTGATCATTGTGGAACATGTTCAAAATGTATAGATGCATGTCCAACAAATGCAATTACTGAAGCACAAATAATTGATGCCAACAGGTGTATTTCATATCTTACTATTGAAAATAAAGACGATATTCCAAAAGAACTTTCGGAATCTTTCAATGATTATATTTTTGGATGTGATATTTGCCAAGATGTATGTCCTTGGAATAGGTTCTCTAAACCACATAACGAAAAAGAATTATTACCAAAAGAAGAGCTTAATAAAATGTCAAAAAAAGATTGGAAAGAACTTACCAAAGAAACATTTGATATAATATTCAAAGATTCAGCAATTAAGAGAAGTAAGTTTGATGGCCTTAAAAGAAATATATTTTCTGCATCTTAATTTAACCTTTTTTAATTTTTTATTTTAAAACTTAATTTATCATTTTGCTAGATTTGTAGATGTTCTTATTTAGAGTAAGCCTCATTTTTTTAGTTATATTTTTTTTATCAAATAATTATACATTATTCTCTCAGGAAATTGATGTCAAAGTATCACCAAAAAAATTATCTATTGGCAATACACTTCAAATAACATTAACCATCAAAAATGAACAAATAAAAAACTACAGTCAATTTCCAGAAATAAAAGGATTTAGAAAATCAGGGATCTCTTCTTCAAGTTCTACTAATTATATAAATGGTAAAATGACTAGCTCCCAAAGTATCATCCAAAATTATACCTCAACAGAATCTGGAACTTTTTTTATAGATCCTTTTACAATTGAAGTTAATGGGAAAAGAGTAGATTTTAAAGGAATTAAAATTGAGGTGGATGATTCTTATAATGAACCTAAGCAGTCTCCATTTAATAATTTCTTTGATCCTTTTGATGACCCCTTTGATAATTTCTTTGACAGAAATAATGAAGAGTATTATGAAGTTGAAGCAGATGCTTTTCTTAGTTTAAATACAGATAAAAAAAATGTTTATGTAGGGGAGGGTTTTAATACTACTCTTTCATTCTATGTAAGTGAAAATAATGTTGCAGACATGAGGTTTTATGAACTTGGAAAACAACTAACAGAAATAATTAAAAAAATTAAGCCGCCTAATTGTTGGGAAGAAAATTTTAATATCGAAAATATTAATAGTATACCTGTTATAATTAATAATAAAAGATACAATCAATATAAAATTTTTGAGGCTACATACTATCCCCTAAATAACGAATCAATAAAATTCCCTAAGCTTGAACTAGAATTAATTAAATATAAGGTATCAAAAAGACCCTCTTTTTTTGGAAGAAATAAAGTTGAAGATTATGAAAATTTTTATTCAAAACCACTAACGGTCTCAGTTAAAAATTTACCACCTCACCCGCTGAAAGAAAATATATCTGTTGGTAATTTTATATTAAAAGAAAAAGTTAATTCAACTAAGCTTAATACAGGTGAAAATTTAATATATGAATTTGAAATCGTAGGCGAAGGAAATATATCAGCAATAAATGAACCTAAGATTAATATAGGAGAAATTGATTTTTATCCACCTAACACACAACAAACCATTAGAAGAGAGAGGAATAAGGTTTATGGTTCAAAAAAATTTAGTTATTATGCTATTCCCAATGAACCTGGAGAATATGAGTTATCAAAAAATATAGAGTGGATATATTTTGATCCAAAAAAAGATAAGTACGATACACTCAGAACTAATATAAATTTGATAATAACTGGAGAGAGTCAAAAAAATAACTTTATTAAATCCAAAGATACCAACCCAATTCTTGATGCAATTAATAAAGAAAACAATGAGCTTTATTCAAATAAAAATCAAGCTAACATTGATATCATTCTAAATATTATTACTTTAACTTTAATTATTATATTCAGCTTATTTCTATTAAGAAAAAAATATGAGTAATTCATTTGGAAAGATATATAAGATAGCTACTTATGGAGAATCACATGGTAAAGCCATTGGTGTAATAATTGACGGCTGTCCTTCTGGAATTGAAATAAATGAAGAAGATATTCAAAAAGAACTTGATAGAAGAAGACCCGGTCAATCAAAGATCACTACCCAAAGAAAAGAAAATGATAATGTAGAAATTTTATCAGGTGTTTTTAATGGGATGACAACAGGCTCACCAATTAGTTTATTAATAAAAAATAAAGATCAAAAAAGTAGTGACTACGATCATATTTCAACATCATTCAGGCCGTCTCATGCAGACTTTACATATCACAAAAAATATAAAAATAGAGATCACAGGGGTGGAGGAAGAAGCTCAGCAAGAGAAACTGCAAACTGGGTTGCCGCAGGAGCTATTTCAAAGAAGATACTTAAAAATATGAAAGTAGAGATTAACGCATATGTTTCAAAAGTAGGAAAGATAAAACTAAATAAATCTTATAAAGAATTAGATTTAGATAAAACTGAAAATAATATTGTGAGGTGTCCAGATAAAAAATTTGCTGAAAAGTTTATATCTGTGATAGATGATGCAAGAAAAAATAAAGACACTGTAGGGGGAGTAATCTCATGTGTAATTAGAGGGTGCCCTGTAGGAATTGGTGAGCCAATTTTCAGAAAATTACATGCAGAATTAGGCATGGCAATGCTCTCAATAAATGCAGTTAAGGGTTTTGAATACGGAAGTGGTTTCAAAGGTGTTGAAATGTTTGGCTCTGAGCATAATGATGAATTTCAAATACAAGATGATACCATAACCACTAAATCAAATAATTCAGGAGGAATACAAGGGGGGATTAGTAATGGAGAGGACATATATTTTAATGTAGCATTCAAACCTGTGTCAACGATTATGAAAGATCAAAAAAGTATTGATAGTAATAATAAGAATACCATTGTTAAAGGCAAGGGTAGACATGACCCTTGTGTAGTTCCAAGGGCTGTGCCAATTGTTGAATCAATGGCTGCAAATGTTTTAGTTGATTTATATTTACAAAGTAAAAAATAAATTATATGGCCTTACATTCAAAAATAATTCTAGGTTTAGTTCTTGGTTTGATTCTAGGAATAGTATCTGTATTCATTGGCATTGGAGAATTTATTTCAAATTGGGTTATGCCGTTCGGTACAATATTTGTGAAAATGTTAAAGTTAGTTGCTGTTCCTCTAATTTTAGTTTCTCTAATTTCTGGAATATCAAACTTAAGAGATACTGCTAAACTTTCAAGAATTGGAGGTAAAACATTTGGAATTTATATTATGACTACTATTTCAGCAATTGTTTTAGCACTAATTCTAGCAAATACACTTCAGCCAGGAGAATATTTTCCTGAAGAAAAAACTATTGAACTAAAAGAAAAATATGCCTCTGATGCTTCAATGAAAATTTCAAGCGCAAAAGGGGTAGAAAACTCTGGACCTCTTCAAATGATGATAGATGTAGTTCCCGATAACTTTTTTTACTCCGCTAGCAATAATAAAAACATGCTTCAGATTATTTTCTTCGCTGTTTTATTTGGAATAGCCTTAGTTCTATCCTCTCCTGAGAAAACTGGTCCAATAAAAAAAGCATTTGATGGTTTAAATGAGATAATAATTAAGATAGTTGAAATAATTATGGAGTATGCCCCTATTGGTGTTTTTGCATTACTTGCTGGTTTGATAGTAGATTTAGCAGGTGATGATCCAAATAATATAATCACAACTCTGACTCCTCTACTCTATTATGCACTAACTGTAATTATAGGACTAGCCTTTATGGTTTTTATTTTCTATCCTTTTATTATCTATTCAATTACTGGAATAACATTTAGAAAATTTTTAAAAGCAATATTTCCAGCTCAAATGTTAGCATTCTCCACTAGCTCAAGTGCTGCAACTTTACCACTAACAATGAAAAGAGTAGAGAAAAACTTAAATGTTTCCGATGAAGTTACTAGTTTCGTTTGTCCTCTTGGTGCAACAATCAACATGGACGGGACAAGTATTCATCAGGCAATTTCAGCAGTATTTATTGCGCAAGCTTTTGGTCAAGATTTAACACTTGTAGACCAACTTGCAATTGTGCTAACAGCTACTCTTTCATCAATTGGGGCAGCAGCAGTGCCTGGTGCTGGACTAATTATGTTAGTTATAGTTTTAGGAGCAATTGGGATTGATCCACAAGGCCTTGCCTTAATTATTGCAATTGACAGGCCTCTTGATATGCTAAGAACTGTTGTAAATGTAACCGGAGATGCAACCGTAGCTAGTATAGTTGCGTCTAGTGAAGGAGAAATAGTTAAATTTAAAGAAGATGAATAATATTAATATATATTTAGAAGCTAACCCAAATCCAAACTCACTCAAGTTTGTAACTGATAAAATGCTTGTTGATGAGGGTGTCGTCAAAGATTATCCTGACATAAAGAGTACTACAGATTCTCCAATTGCAAAAAAATTATTTGAATTTGATTATGTTGATAGGGTTTTTATAATGAGTAATTTTATAACAATAACAAAAAATAATCAAATTCACTGGGATAATATAAAATTAGAATTAAGAAACTTTATTAAAAAATATATTGAAGACGGGAAAAAAATAGTTGAACTTAAACCTCAAAAGAAAAAGAAATTATCACCAAATAAAAAAATTGATAAAAAAATAATTGAAATTTTAGATGAATATATTAAACCTGCTGTAGAACAAGATGGTGGTGCAATTCAGTTTGAATCTTTTGTGAAAGGCAAGGTAAAGGTTTCTCTTCAAGGAGCATGTAGTGGATGTCCTTCTTCAATGATTACACTAAAATCTGGAATTGAAAAACTTCTTAAAAGATTTGTTCCAGAAGTTGAAGAAGTAGTTGCTGAAGAGGTTTAGACTAAACTTGAACTGACCATCCTGTAGAACCATCTGGGTTATCATTTAAATCAATTCCTTCATTAGCAAGACTATCTCTAATTTCGTCTGATAAATTATAATCTTTCTCTTTTCTAGCCTTATCTCTTTTTATAATTGCTTTTTCAATATCTTCTAAATTAATTTTCTTAGAATTTAAAATTAAAAGATTTAAATCTTCAAGAAAACTAGATTTAGGTTCTTGAAACAACCCTAATAATCCCCCATACTTTTTAAAAAAATCTAAAATAGATATAGAAAAATATTTCAATTCTCCTGTTACCTTTTTATTTACTCCCACTAGATTAAATTTTCTAATAATCTCAAAAATAATTGAGAAAAAACCAGGAGTATTAAAGTCATTGTTTATAAAATTAGAAACTTTTTTAGAGTAAACATTAAAATCATTTTTATATTCTTTTGATTCTATAATTTCAACTTTAGAATTAGATAATCTTTCCGCTAAACTTAAAGCAGAATAAATTTTAATGAGGTTAACTATAGTTTGATTAATTAATTTTTTGTTAAAATTTAATATTGATCTGTAATGTACGCTTAGTATTAAAAACTTAAATATTTCCGGATTGTATTCATTAATAAAATCTCTTCCTTTAATAATATTCCCAATTGACTTTGACATCTTTTGATTATCAAAATTTATCAAATTATTATGAACCCAAAAATTGGCAAAAGTTGTTGAACTACAACACTCTGATTGGGCTATTTCATTTTCATGGTGGGGAAATAAAAGGTCTACACCCCCTCCATGGATATCAATTTTTGATCCTAGAATTTTTTTAGACATAGCAGAGCATTCAATATGCCAACCAGGTCTTCCAAAGCCCCATGGTGAACCCCAACCAGGATCATCATCAAAAGATGGCTTCCAAAGTACAAAATCAAGTGGATTGTTTTTATCATCGTTTACTTTTACTCTATGACCAGCTAATAAATCTGTCGTGTTTTTTCCTGATAACTTTCCGTAACCTTTAAACTTATCGATTGAAAAAAAAACAGATCCTTTAGAGGGATATGCAAAACCCTTATTAATTAAATCGGTAATAAAAGAAACAATGTCTTCAATATGGTCAGTACATCTAGGTGAAAATGAAGGGTTTTTAATTTTTAGAGACTTATAATCTTTCTCAAATTCTTTAATGTATTTTTCAGATATTTCTTTTGTAGTCTTTTTTTCTTGTTTTGATTTATTAATTATTTTATCATCTATATCTGTATAGTTATAAATATAATTTACTTCATACCCTAAATGTTCAAGCCAATTCCTTAAAAAATTAAAAAAAATAGGACCTCTAAAGTTTCCTATATGGAGCAAATCATATACGGTAGGTCCACAAACGTACATTGAAACCTTACCCTTCTCATTAGTGATAAATGATTCTTTTTTTTTACCTAAAGAATTAAATAATTTAAGTGAGTTATTCATGTCTTTTATTTCGCATTTTTTGTAGCAAAGTTTGTCTTCTATATAAAAAAAGTTAAGTTTGCGTACTAATTTAATTGGAAGCGGGGACATTTGTCCCCATTTTTTTTGAAAAAATATTATGGACACTAAAGTACTTATTAACTCATTTACAGATTTTGCTAAACAAAAGAACGTTGATCGACCAACTATGATCAGAATTTTACAAGATGTTTTTAGGGCAATGATTAAAAAGAAATTTGAACATGATGAAAATTTTGATATTGTTATCAATGCTGACAAAGGTGACCTCGAGATTATGAGGTTTAGAGAAATTGTAGATGATAACTCAGAAGATATTTGGGATTTTGACAAAATCAAACTTTCCGACGCTAAAAACATAGAAAAAGACTTCGAAGTTGGAGATGAAGTTGCTGAAGAAATAAAAATTGAAGATTTTGGAAGAAGAGCTGTTATATTGGCTAAACAGACATTGATTCAGAGAGTAAAAGATTTAGAAAAAGAAATAATTATAAGCAAATATGATGAGCTTGTAGGAGAAATAATTACCGGTGAAATTTATCAAGTTTTAAGTAGAGAAGTTTTACTTGTCGACGGAGAAGGAAACGAAATATCATTACCTAGGTCTGAACAAATCTATAAGGACAAGTACAGAAAAGGCGATACACTCAGGGGTGTAGTTTCTAGTGTAGAAATGTTTAGAGGAAACCCTAAAATCACTTTATCAAGAACCAGCCCATTATTTCTTGAAAAACTTTTTGAAAATGAGGTCCCTGAGATAAGTGATGGACTAATTACCATTAAAAAAGTAGTGAGAGAGCCAGGGGAAAGAGCTAAAATTTGTGTTGAATCATACGATGATAGAATAGATCCCGTAGGAGCTTGTGTTGGAATGAATGGTTCTCGAATTCATTCTATAGTAAGAGAACTTCAAAATGAAAATATAGATGTAATAAATTATACTGATAATCAAGAACTTTATATTACAAGAGCTCTAAGTCCTGCTAAGATTACAAATATGCAAATTGATAATGAAGAAAAAACTGTATCAGTTTATTTAAAACCAGATCAGGTATCTTTAGCTATAGGTAAAGGTGGACAAAATATTAAGTTAGCAAGTAGACTTTTAGAATTAGAAATTGATGTATTTAGAGAACTTGATGAAAGTCAAGAGGAAGATGTCGATCTTGAAGAGTTTTCCGATGAAATTGAAGGTTGGATAATTGATGAACTTAAAAGAATTGGATTAGACACAGCAAAGGCTGTGCTAAGTATTGAAAAAGAAGATTTAATTAAAAGAGCTGATCTAGAAGAAAATACTATAGATGCAGTGGTTAAAACATTAAAAAAGGAATTTGAATAATTTATGAGTGAGACTAAACAATTAAGGTTAGGGCAGATAGCAAGAAAGCTAAATGTAGGTAGAAATACCATAATTAGTTTTCTTCATGAAAAAGGATATGAAGTTGATTCTAATCCTAATACTAAAATTAATCATGACTTATTTAAAATTCTAGAAAATGCTTTTGAGGATTCTGCAGTTGAAAAAAAGGTAGCCTCTAATATTAAAATAGGTATTGAAGAAAAAGCAAATTTTATAAATGAGTCAAAAAAAGAGGAAGAGAAAAAAGAGGAAGAGAAAAAAGAAGAAGAGAAAAAAGAAGAAGAGAAAAAAGAAGACAGAACAAAGCTAAAGCTTAAAAGGGCTAAACATCTTCAACAGAAAGAGAAAAAGTGCAAAAAGTGAAAAACAGACAGAGAGAGCAATTTTGTCAAAGATCT
>MDTB01235052.1_pt1 | contig 10954 bp, 9 predicted proteins | sample 811161 | NCBI WGS metagenome assembly MDTB01 (sample SAMN05326650, study PRJNA326480) | marine metagenome | isolation source: seawater | place: Mediterranean Sea | collected 2009 | reverse complement strand
TAATACATAATAAACAGATATTAAAAAATTGTTTCTCTCATAAGTATAATAAAGCTTGAAAGCATCTAATAATCTCCGACTAATGGAACTGGATAATGAATTGTCTAAATATCTCCAATAAGAAAGATATTTGTTTATTGAAAATATTTTTTTTTCATTTTTAATGATTTGAAGCCATAAATAAAAATCTTCTTTTGTTTGCAAGTTACAAAATAAATTTTTTCTTAATAGATTTTTTTTTACTATTACGGTTGAAAGTCCTATGTCACAACTTTTCAAAAGATCTTGATATTCTATTTTTGATTTTGCTTTAAATTTACCAATTTTTTTCTCATTTTTATCAATTACAAAATAATTTGTATGAGAAAAATTTAAATTGTATTTTTTCATAAATTTAATTTGTAAATTTAATTTATTTTTTTTCCAAATATCATCTGCATCACAAAAAGCAATATAAGTTCCTCTGGACAACAAAATCCCTTTGTTTCTAGATAAGCCTGGCCCTAAATTTTTGTTATTTGTAATTAATTTGATCTTGGAATTATTATTTGATATTTTTTTTATAAAACCCAATTCATTTTTATTTAAGTCATCATATACGATTATTATTTCAAATTTTTGAAAACTCTGACTTAAGATAGAATTAATAGTCTTTTTAAAGAAAAATTTTTTTTTGTAATATGGTATTACTATACTTACTTCTGGTGTATTTTTCATTTTATTTGAATATATTTTTGAAGTTACGGAGTAACCTTAGTATAAAAATTAAATATACTATAACTACATTTTGACCATTATTAATTCTGATTTTATTATTTTCTTTTAGAAAATCTAAATATTTTATTCTTGAGGAAAGTCCACCTTGTCTAAAATTACCCAAAATTTCATTCTTTTTTGTTGCTTTACCAATCATTTTCTTTTTAACAATCATCCTATAAAAAAGATCGTAATCTGCTGAGTACTTATACTGAATATCGTACAATCCAATTTTTTTTTGTGAGCTTTTTCTAATAAAAAAGCCAACAGAATGAGTGGTATAAAAACCAAAAGTCCATTTTATTTTATTTGGATAGTATCCATGTAGTAATTTATATTTTTCAACTGATCCAAATAAAAAATCTAAATTTGGATTGTCATAAAAATATTTGTTTACAATTTCTAATGCACCCGGGTAATAAATATCATCTGAATTTAGTATACCTATAATATCCCCTGTACTTGCTTTTATTCCTTTATTCATTGCATCATATAAACTTTTGTCTGGTTCACTTTTCCAATAATTAATTTTATCAGAATTTTTTTTAATTATTTCAATTGTTTTATCTGTTGATTGACCATCAATAATTATATGTTCAAAGTTTTTATGAGTTTGTTTAGCAAGACTATTTATATTTTCCTCTAAAAACTTTTCTGAATTTTTTGTTACAGTTATTACAGATATCTTTAATTTACTTTTCAATTTTATATTGTCTTATTTATAAATGTATTTTTTTAAAATAATTGAATATTTTTCCAAATTTTTTTGATAATCAAATCTGTACATATATTTTTTTGCTAACATTGATTTTTTGTTTAAAATTTTTTTATTTCTATAGTAATTATTTATTTTTTTACACAAGCTTTTGTGATCCCCTGATTTGTATAAATCACCTAATTTTCCATTCATCAGAATTTCTTTGGGTCCAGATGGGCAATTTGATGAAATTATAGGAAGACCAACAGCTTGAGCCTCAATTAAAGTATTGGGCAATCCCTCATACTTAGATGATAAAACAAATAAATCAGCAGAATTTATATAATCTGAAGCGTTTTTTTTATAACCAGCTAATTTGATATTTTTTTGTAAATTATTGCTAGAGATATAGTTTAGAAGCATCGCACGATTATAACCACGCCCTATTAAATAAAATTTAAAATTAACCTTATAAATATTTCTCAATAAATTTAAAGCTTTCAATAATGTAATATGATCCTTCTGGTGAGATAATCTTCCAATCGTAATAATTTTTAAACCATAGAAATTTTTAAAAAAATTTATTTTTTTTTTTTTATGGTTTATCTTTATTGGATTCAGGATCGCAATAGATTTTAAATTGAAATAGTTCGTAATATTTTTTTTAAATTCATAACTATTAACAATAATTTCATCCGCAAAACCATACAATGTTCTAAAAAGAAATTTTTTATAAAAAGGATACGAATATTTTTCTGGAGACGTATTTAATCTAATGATTAATTTGGAATTTATTATTTTTGCTATAAGAGTTGAAAAAAAGTTTGACTGGAATGAAAAGATCAAAATATTTTTATTTTTAAAATTACGAAAAAGTAAAATAGAACATATTAAGCTTTTTATTAACCGGGATTTATCATTATAAAATTTAGATTTTGGTGTGATTAACTTAATATCATTTCCAAATAAATTTTTGTCTAATTTGTGCGCAGTTATTAAAAAGATATTTTTAAATTTTTTTTTAAGAAAGTCTGTAATATAAAATAGATTTTTTTCAACTCCCCCACCCTCTATTGAGGGTATAAAAATAACTAAGTCTCTCATTGTTTTATAAAAAATTTCATAAACTTCAGTATTGTTCTTCCAAAAAAAAATCCATTTTTTTTTTAGAATTTTTTTTTCTTATAATTTTATTTAAAGGTAATTTTCTTTGTACCATTCAATTGTTTCAATCAAACCTTTTTCGAGGGATATTTTTGGTTTCCAACCTAAACTCGAAATTTTTTTATTATCAAGAATTTTCCTCATAGTTCCATCAGGGTAATTTTTATTAAAGATTAAATTTTCGCTTTTATTTGCAATTTTACAAATCATTTTAGCAAATTGCTTAATCGTAAATTCATTACCACTGCCAATATTTATTACGGGATTTTGTTTGATTATCTTTAAAAATTTTTTATCTTTATTCAATTTTTTTTTCAAGCAAAAATAAATTGCTCTTGCTAAATCTTCAACGTACATTACTTCTCTCTTTGGTTTTCCAGTTCCCCAGATTTCTATCTTAGAATTTTTTTTATTGTGTGATTTGATAACTTTTTTTATTAAAGCTGGTATAAAGTGGCTGTTTTTTAAATTAAAATTATCATTTGGACCATAGAGGTTGCAAGGCATTAAGGTAAAGTAAGATTTTTTGTACTGTTTATTATAAAACTCACACGATTTTAGTCCAACAATTTTAGCAAGTGCATACGCCTCATTCGTTGACTCTAAATGACTCGATAAAAGGTACTCCTCTTTTATAGGCTGTTTTGATGTTTTTGGATAAATGCATGAGCTACCCAAATTTATAAAATGTTCTATTTTATTCTTAAAAGCTGCATTAACTAAATTAAGTTGTATTAAAATATTTTCATTTAGAAATTCTACTGGATATGTTGAATTTGCTAATATTCCTCCAACTCTACCAGCACAATTAATTATAATTTGAGGTTTTTTTTTTTTTTATAAACTTATTTACTTTATTTTCATCAAGAAGATTTATTTGTTTTTTTGTAACTAATATAAAATTTTTGCATCTTTTTTTTTTTTAAATACTTTACAAGTGCTGAACCAACCATACCTCTATGCCCGGTAATAAAAATTTTTTTATTTTGAAGTAGATTCCTTGACATCGATATTTTTCAATTTATATTAGAAAAATTGAGATTAAAATGAAAATCTTTTAAAAATTTTTTCTGGAATTAACTTTACGATTGTCATTATTATCTTCCAATAAGAATTAATATAAATAATCTCTTTATTTTTTTCTATTGCTTTTTTTAAATTTTTTGCAACTTTTTTAGGTTCCGAAATTAAAAAACTTGGAGAACTCCAATTTCCCTCTCGAAAAGGTTTTGTGTTCATGTACCCAGGAATTACAGTAGTCACTGAGATTTGATGTTTAAATAATTTTTGTCTTAATGCTGATAAGAAAGCAATTAAACCTGATTTTGAAGAGGAATAATAAAATTGTTTCTTTCTTCCTCTTAACCCAGCTACAGAGGTAAAAACTGCAACAAAAGAATTACTATTTTTTATAATTTTTTTGGAAATTTCTGTCAAAATCATTGTGGGGTTCAAAAAATTAATTTTGATATTTTTTTCAGCTTTGCTAATATTTTCGAATTCTTCATCTCCATCTCCAGTATATCCTGCAACCCAAATAACACCCGAGATATCATTATCCATCTTATTTATAATCTCTAAATTTTTTATTAAATCATTCAATTCAACCTCTAAAATTTGTATTTTTAAGTTTTTTGAGTGAAAATTTTTAATATTTTTTTGTAATTCAATAAATTTTTGTTTAGACCTGCAAAAAACAATTAATTTTTCACACTCATCAATAAAGATATCTATTAGAGCTAGAGATATTTCTGAAGTTCCTCCATAAATAATAATTTTATTGTATTTCATCTAAAATTTTTTAACTTCAATCTTTTTGAAAATTCACTAATTATAATTCTATTTTTATCCAAATTTTTAATTTCTTTTTTAAATTGATTATATTCGATTTTATCTTTAATAAACTCATATTTTTGTATTATATCTTTTGAAAAATTAGTTCTCAATTGATTTTTAAATATTAGTTTAGAAAAAAAATTTTTAACATTTTTAGTTTGGTGATTATTTTCAAAATCAAAGGATATAGAATATCCTTTGCCATGAAAGTTTAAATATTTTCCTTTTTCATTTATTTTTTTTAAGATTATAAAAGTTGATTTGAGATTATTATTTTTAAAAAAATCACATATTTCATTAATAATATTTTTGAATTTTTTTTCAGGTATTAAAAATTGAATTTGAAAAAAACCATTTGAATAACATTCGTTAAAGTTTAACCATTTATCTTGAGGATAAAAAAACTCATCAAAACTAACTTCCTCTCTTATCTTTTTAAACTTGAAAAATAATAAATTTATAAATTTTGAAAAATAAAAATTTTGAATATATGTTTTCAAAAATAAATATGTAAAAAAATTTAATTTCAAATTGTTATATTTATAATCTCTTAAATAATCTTTTTTAATGGAATAATCACCATAGTAATAGAGGCCCTTAAATTCTTTTTTATTTAGAGAGTGACTATCAATCCAAGACACATTAAACTTTGTTTTTTTGTTCGCAATTTTTTCAAATTCCTTTAAGCCACAGAATTTAAAAATTTCTTGATCAATTTTTTGATTTCTTATTTTTTTCAATTTAATAACTGCTCCTAGGATAATACCTGTTAGACCAAATCCTCCTACAGTTAGATCAAATATTTTTTTATTTTGTTTATTAGAGCAAGTAATAACTTTTTTGTTCGTACGTAGTAGTTCTAATTCTTTAAGAATATATCTAAACTGATTATTTTCTGAATTTTTTCCTATTACATTGTTTGATATCATCCCACCAATAGTGACATATTTTGAACCAGGTGAGATTGAAATCATATATCCTTGTGGAACTATTTTTTTTAGCACATCAATAAGTAGATAATTTGAAGATACATGTAATAGTGATTTCTTTTTATCTAAAAATATTTTTTTTGAAAATTTTTTGAGGGAAATTAACTTATTTTTATTAATACATGTATCGTTAAAAGATTTCAAGTTTCCGCATATTCCAATTTGATTCGAATTAATAATTTTTTTTAAGGAAGATAAATTTTGTGGATATAAAATTTTTTTGTTATAATATATGCTTTTAGTCCAGTTACTGTGCGCTAAAAATTTCATGGAGAATTAATAATGATAAAACATCTGTATGGCAATAATAAAATATTTGTTCTAAAAAGTTTTAAAAAAATTATAGAGTTTTCAATACGTTTTTTTTTAAGTCTATTTTACAACTTTAAAAGTTATCAAAAAATAATTATTTCAACAGCTATATACGCACCATGGATTGAAGATAAAAAATTTTTTAATTTATTTTCTTCATTGAAAGATTTAACAATTCTTGATGAAGCCCGTGCCTATACATTATGGTATTTATCAAAATCTCTAAAGAATATAGATGGAGATATACTCGATATTGGATGTATGAAAGGTGGAGCTGGGATTATTATGTCCAAAGCAAACAAAAATAAAAAATCAAAAACTTATTTTGTAGATACATTTGGTGGATTTGCATTTACTTCTGGTGGTCATATAAAAGATAAAACATTTATTTATGATAACATCACAGAGCTGAAAAATAATATAAAATTCTCAAGAGTGAAAAATTATAAAATAAAAAAATGTCGTTTCCCAAAATCATTTATCATAAAGAAAAAGATTAAACTCTGTCATTTAGATATAAATATATTTAAAGACACTTTAAAAGCTTTTGTATTTGTCGATAAACATCTGATAAGAAACGGAATAATAGTATTTGATGATTATGGTGTTTTTAAAGTTGATGAAATTGTTAAAACAATAAAAAAAATTGTCAGTATGAATTACTCAAAAAAATACAATATTATTTATAATTATATGGGGCAATGTATAATGATTAAAAAATAGTAATTTTATATGTCTAAAACCTCTTATAGGGATTTATTTTTTTTTTCATTTATTGTTATTTCCATTAAATGGGTGACCTCTTATTATTTTTTTGATGAATCCATTGATGTAAAGATTATTTTCGAAAGTGTTGACGATGGAAAACTTTATTATCCATTGATTAAATTTCTTGCTGAATTGGAATTTAATAGATCTTATGATCCAGAGATAAAAGATTTAAAAATTATACCTCTGCCATTTGCAGGTATATTGTTGCATTCGTTTTTGTTAAAGATTTTGGGGTTTTTTTCATTTTTATTAGCTGACTTAATTTGTGTTTTTATATTTTTATACATTTTTTATAATATTTTTAGATTCGTCATTTCAGAAAATTTATCTCTTTTATCGTCGATAATTCTCTTTTTACTCCCAATTTTTTTATCAAATACATATCTTTATAATATTTCTTACATACAAAATTTTGCAGATAGCTTCTACAATTTGAGGGTACCAAGACCGATGTTATCCAATTTATTTTTTTTTGGATTTTTATTGATTATTTTAAAACTGAATTTTAATTTTAAATATAATTATAAAATTTATTCAGCTCTAGGATTAATTCTTGGACTAACATTATCAAGTTTTTTTTACTACTTCTTCACTCAAATTTGTATTTTATCATTTTTTTTTCTTATTAAATTTAAGAGAAATATTCTTAAGGAATTATATAAAAATTATAAGTACTTCTTAGTTCTTATACTTACATTTTTGATTACAACTACTCCATTTCTTTTGAATTTACTTTTTCATGAAAATGAATTTACAGCAAGACAATGTGTTTATACTTTAGATTATCACAAAAAGGCTGAATTATTAAAGTATTTAATTGGAAAATACTTAAGTATTAAATTTATATTCTTATTTGTAATTATTTCATTAATAAATTTTTGGGTAAATCATCTAAATCTAGAACAAAGAAAAATTACTAATATTTTTTATATCTCGTTTATTGGTTCTTTTATTGGGCCAATAGTTTTTATTCTTGTAAGTAATAAATCTTGTGTTTTTTATCATTTTGTAAATTTCATTATTCTAAACGGATTTTTATACATAATTATTTCTATAATTTTAATTATAGGAAAATTTTCGAGGATAAAGTTAAATTTTTTAACCAAATTTTTTTCAATATTATTTTTAACCATAATTTTCGGCTATCAAAATTGGGCAGATGTTAAAAAAAAATATGAAATCTCAACTTATAAAGATTATAGAGAGGAATTTTCAAATGTAACAAATTTCATTAAAAAAAATTACAGTTTAGATAAAATTAATTTATTAACCTTCGAAACAGATTTAATAATTTGGTCGATTATGAATGATGTTAAACACCTTATGGTAATAGATGCACTGTTCACCTCAAAAAAAGATAATATGATAGAAAATGATATTTTTTCTGCATTTAAATTACTTAATTTAGACGAAGATAATTTTAAATTGTTTATAAAGAATAAGAAATCATCTTGGAGATATATAAATCAACATATTTCGAAATATGTTTATTACAAATATCAAGCTAATTCACTAGTAACTTTTAAAGACAGCACCGATTTTACTAAAGAAGAAATTGATCATATTAATAATACACATCTATTACTACATCAACAGTCAATCATCCCAAGGTTTGAATTATATAGGCTTGAGGAAAAATTTAAAATTTTTAATAAAAATATAATTTATCCTGATTTAATAATTTTAAATAAAAAAGATGACTTCTTTATTTACGATAAGTTGAAAATTGAAAAATTTTGTAAAATAATAGATGGTGAATTTTTTGTTTTGTATTTTCTTGATAGAAATAAGAAATGTAAGAAAAATTAAAATAGCTCATCGTTTACCATTTTGTAAACTATCTGTTTAAAATTTATTTTTGGTTTCCATTTTAATACTTTTTTTGTTTTAGAGATATTGGCTCTATAACCCTTTATATCTAATTTTCTTTTAAATTTTTTTACATTTGTTTTAACATTATTTAAATTCAACTTTTGTAACTTGAAAACTTCATTTAAAAAATCTTTAAGGGAATAAATTTTTCCAGTTCCGATTACTAAATCAATAGGTGAATTTTTTTGAAGCATTAACCAATAAGCTTTGACAAAATCTGGTGCCCACCCCCAATCTCTGTAAACATTTATATTTCCCAATAATAATTTATGATTTTCATCATTTAAAATTTTTTTAGATCCTAAAATAATTTTTTTTGTTACAAATTCATTAGATCTCAACGAAGACTCATGATTAAATAAAATTCCAGAACAGCAAAACATGCTGTAATTTTCTCTATAAATTTTTGTCATCCAATATCCTGCTGCTTTTGACACAGCATAAGGACTTATTGGATCTATTTGGGAGTTAATATTAAAAAAATTTTTTTTTTTATTCCCATAAATTTGTGCAGAACAAGCGTTAAAAATTTTAGTTGTTTTTTGAAATTTTTTTGCTGTTTTTAAAATATTTAATATTCCAACAGAATTACTTATTAATGATACTTCTGGAGACTCAAAAGATTTAACTATTGATGATTCTCCAGCAAGGTAATAAATCTCATTAATATTATGTTTAATAATTTTTTTACAAAAACTAATATCCGAAGCCTGCCCTTTTATAATTTTTACTTTTTTGTAAATATTTAGCTTGATCAATCTGTTAAGATTTTTTTTTTTATTATCTCTAGTAGTTCCAATTACATTATAATTTTTTGAAATTAAAAAATGGGCAAGATATGCTCCATCTTGGCCAGAGATTCCGAATATTAATGCATTTTTTTTTTTCATTTATTTTTTTATTTTATAAATTTAATTAATAGTATAAGTTTAATCGTTTTTCCATCATCTTAATTCTATGAAAATAAACTTAATATTTTTTATTTCTGAATTCAACTTAGGGGGAGCTGGAAACTCAATTTTTAAATTATGTAAAAATTTACCCAAAAATAACTACAAAATATCAGTGATTTGTTTAAACAAATGTTATTACAAAAAAAAATTGAATAATTACAATGTTAAGGTTTATGAAATCAAATCTCCACGAACTCTTTTTGCAATGACAAAAATTAAAAAATTAACTGAAAAGCTTATAAGTAACAATTATAAAAATATTTTTATCTCTAATATTTATTTTTCAAATGTTTTATCTATTTTATTTTTAAGAAATTTAAGAATGAAAACTATTTTAATAGAAAGAACGCCTTATCAAGAGCTTAATATCTATTATGGTATTATTGATTTTTTTAAAAAAAACTTTTTAAAAGTACTGATCAGTTTAACATTTTCTAAAGCAGATATTTGTGTTTCAAATTCAAAATATATATCTCAAGAATATAATAAAAATTATAATTTAAAATTTATTACAATACATCCACCTTCTTTTTCAGGGAGAATTTACTTAAAAAACAAAAAAAAAAATAAGAAAAAAAAGATTTTTGGTACAGTTTGTAGGCTCAGTAAAGAGAAAAATTTAGCAAAATTAATAAACTATTTTTCTAATTTTAGAAATAAGTTTATTTTTTATATTATTGGAGATGGACCTGAAAAAATTAAACTATATAAACTTGTAAAAAAATTAAGTCTTGGAAATGATATAAAATTCGTTGGTAAAGTTCCTCCTGAAAAAATTAGTTCAAAATTAAAAAAATTAGATTTCTACATCAATTCATCAGATTTTGAGGGTTTTCCTAATAGTGTTGTTGAAGCTTTGAGCCACAACATACCTGTAATTGCATCCCAGAGTTTTGGAGGTATAAATGAAATTTTGGTTGGTAAAAAATTTGGTTATATCTATAGTAGTGATTATGAATTGAAAGAAATTTTGAATAAGATTATTTTACAGAAAATTAATTTAAAAATTAACAAAACCAAATTATTTAATCATCTAAACAGGTTTAGTGAGAAAGAAAATTACAAAAAATATGATAATCTTTTTAAATCAATTATATAAATAATTTTGAATTTTTTTTAAACCAAGAACATGTATTATTTAATGCTAAATTTAAATCTGTGAATCTTTTCTTTTTAGATAATTTTTTTATTTTTAAATTGGAGCCGTGTGTTTTTTTTACATCTGCTTTTTGAAAGCTTCTTTTGTAAATTACTGGTCGTTTTTTGAAATAATCATTAATGTAATTTAAGATTTTAGTTATTTTAATTGGGTTATTAGAGCATATATTTATAACATTATTATTTTTAGTAAATTTTATATTAAGAAGTTTGTACAAAATTTCAGTTACATCATTAATATAGGTAAAATCTCTAGTATGATTACCATAATTATTTAAATAAAATTTTGATTTCTTATCAAAAACAGATTTTAAGTATTTATAGATTAACATATCTGGTCTACCCCATTCTCCAAATACAGTAAAAAATCTTAAGCCAACTGCATTTGTTGTAGAACCCTCAAAAAACAATTCAGCAGTTTCCTCATTATTTTTTTTGGTTAAACC
>MDTB01197682.1_pt1 | contig 10954 bp, 19 predicted proteins | sample 811161 | NCBI WGS metagenome assembly MDTB01 (sample SAMN05326650, study PRJNA326480) | marine metagenome | isolation source: seawater | place: Mediterranean Sea | collected 2009 | reverse complement strand
TCCAGGCTCTAATATTAGTTTATCTTCTATGAGTTCAAAAGTTTTAGTAAATTTAGCTCTATACCCAATGTTTTGATTTAAGTCATTTCTAGAGGTATAAAAAATAGTAAAAATATCATCTCTAAACTGAGCAACAGGCAACTGAGCCTTGCGTTCGTTAAAGATAATTTTTTTATCTGACCACATTACATATACTTCTTGGCATCGCCTTTAGCAGTTGCAGGAGTTCCGTAGTACAGAGTGTTGTTAGTTTCAATATTTTTACTTACATAACAACCAGCACCGAAGTAATTACCCTCAGCAATATCTGTGTCATCTTTTATAGTGCAGTTTACTCCAAAAAAATTACCGTTTGCAACTTTACAATGACCTGATAACACTACATGAGAGCTAAAGTAATTGTGAGCACCAATAACGCCATGATGACCGATATGATTACCAGCCCAGAATATATTATTATCTCCTACAGTAGTCCCATATTGTATAACATTATGTTCTTGGACAAAGTTATTCATACCAACATTGATTACCCTTGGATCCCAAATATAGGCTGTATCGTGTACATAATTTACCATTCTATAGCCTAAATCTCTTATTTTCCAATATATTTTTTCTCTAGCAATATTACTATACATAGGTGCAAACATATCATACTCTTTTGTTGTACAATCTAAATATACAGTTGAAAAATCATACATTGGTTTACTTAAGTAGGTATCTTTCTCTGGATTATCCATTGTAAATCCAGCTACAGGTCTGCCTGCTTGAGTAAAGTAGAAGTTAGCCATTTCAGCTAAGTCTTTATTTCCGAAAATTATTATCGGTTTTGCCATTTTATTCTCCTTAATCAATTAATTCATATTGATTTAATATATTTCTTATTTCATCTTTGCTTTTAGTAAATAAATAATGAATAATTGAATAAAATCCTTCATTATCTTTTCTCTCAATAAATTTTAACACTATCGGATCAAAATCTTTTTTATGGTACATACCAATTTCTTTGCCACCGATCGGATTGATGTATGTTAACGCATTTCTCGATTTACATAAAGCTATGATTCTATCTTGTTTTGTTTTATCACCAGTATCAATTTCTGATGACAACATAAAATTGGACTGTAAATCTAGTCTTACACTTATTTGCTTTAGTATGTGAAGCCCAGCTTCTGCAATGTTTTTTTCATGTGTGCTTAAAACTAAACTTTTGATAAAATCCCAAGAATTTTCAAAATAAGGAGATTTGCTATAAGCGTGTCTTAGTGTAACTAAAAACTTATCACTCCAATTATTTTGGATTTCATGTTGTCTAATTGTACGATTTTGTGAGGCTTTGTGCAAGGGAATTGTGAATAAAAAAGGTTGATTGTTGACCAAGATTTGATTACGATGTAACCAACCCTTTTTAAAATATCCTACATCATCTAAAATTATAAAATCATCTACAGCATTGATTAGTTGAAAATAACCAAGATAAGGGAAGAGATATGGTTGCATACAAGCAATTTTATGGTTTGAGAAGGTCTCCATCATGTACTACTCCTGATGATAGGATCTCATTGTCTTCCATATCTTCATACAACACCTCACCAGGCTGTAAAATATTGTTATCACCAATTTTTCGGTTTGGAACAGCACTAGCATATGCAGCAAAAAAGTTATTATCACCTACAGTTGTGTCGTGATGTATTGATGAATAGCAATTAAAGGTATTAAAATTACCTATATCTGTATTTGCGTTCATCATTGAGTAGCATAAAAATAAGTTACCTACTCCTTGCATACCAGTTCCCGATAAATGAGCATTATAGGCTTGAATATTTGGGAAGTGTACAGCATTTATTTCATAAAATCTAGTGATATGATTTATGAATATTTTTCTCCACTCATAATTAGAAGTTCCGATAATAAAGTTACTTTGTTTATCATAATTAAACAATTTTACTCCGTCATCATTAATTACGTGTGCTTTGTCTTTTTTGATAATTATAAAGCCACCAAATTCTAGTTTGCCTGGCTCGTTAAGGAATATTTGCTCGAATACTTCTTGAGCAAAACCCCCATTACCTAATATATATGTTTTAAACATGATTTCCTCTTGGATTGGCGTAAGTGCCAGGATTCTGTTTCCACGCTCCTGGCGGCGCATAGGAATTAAGCGGCTAGCGCATAATCCTGAGGTGCAAAATTATCGTTTGCATTTAGTAAAATCTTGCGATTAAGGTCGCTTGCGCACCTGCTTCTCGAATCAGTTTTATACACCTGTCGATCCTATTTCACCCCCATTATGTGGCTTTTGAGCCCACTGGTTTACAAATATACTCAACTGTGTCCCAATCTCCGTCAGCAGGTATTTCTGAGTACTCTACTAACATCTGGTCACACTGACTTTTTGTCTCAAACCACTGAACGTCTTGCTCAATACAAGTTGAGCCTAAACAAACAGTAAGTAATATATGCCATATGAGTTCCATTATAATTTACCCCCACAATGAGGACAAACTACGTCTGGTCTTGCTTCTTTAATAAGTTTACGAGTATCTCTGACTTCTCGAAGTGTTTTTTTAAGCCAGTCTCTTCTTCTATCAGTTTTAGCTCGTTTAAGTTCTTCCTCAATTTCTCTCTTGAGTTTGTTCATATTATCTTCAAATACGGGTATAAAACTTGTAATCATTGTAAACCTATTTGGTGGAGGTGACGGGTACTGCCCCCGTGTCCAGTTTGCTTTATTGTCATCTTCTCAAACGAAGCCCTAGTTAATATGTAGTTGTATTGTATATCTATTTATGTTACTATCATTTTTAGTTCTATGCAACACATTTGTTGTAATATAGGTCGGCCCTTCATATTTAAATGAAAAGTTTTTATACAAAATCTTACCTTTATTAGTTCCAATCGGAATCAACAATGCTTTACTACGCTTATAGTCTTTATGCCAAGGAAGTCCTCCTTGCGGCAGTGTTTTAGTGATATGTGATTTTTTTGCATCAAATTTGATGTCTTTGAGTTGGGGAATTGCTTTGAGAATTGTGTCCTGATGTTTAGTGAATCTTAAGGAAAAGACACCTATTTCAGAAGATTTACCCCAATCTATTGATGTAATTGTACGATCTTTATCATAGTTTTTGAAGTTCCAACCAAACCATCTAAGTTTAGGATTAGTAATCTCACTTAAAATAAGATCGTGGTCGATATTTAAATTAATTTTTTGTAACATGAATCCATACTTTGTGAAGAACGTAGAACCATACTCCATTTATTGCAGGCTCTATTAGTGCGACTGTGCCAGCCTCCCATAGACTTGCACCTGTTAACCAATAAACTACATTCATAGCTATTATAACGTGTCCAATAGTATATGTCAAGGCTAAAGCTAAACTGTTTTGGGTAAAAATTCCTAAGGCACTTTTTGTAAGTTCTGTCATGTGAAAAGTGTTTCCTCAATATTTAATTCTTTTATATCTTGCTTAGTATTATAGTTAAATATTCTAAAGTTGTCAGCTTCTAAATCCCAAACTAACTCCATACCTGCAGGATATTTTTGTTCATTACCTGCTCCTGCTATTTTACTAGCTACAAATTTTTGAGGTAAATCTTCGATCTTTGCAAATACCATTTCACGAATTTGTCCGTCTTTTTTCTTAAATGTACCTTTATATGCTTTCATTAGATTCTCCATAATTTTATTTATAGTAACAATAATTTAAGCAGATAACAAGAACAAAAAAAAGGCAGCTAGTTTCCTAGCTGCCTGAAAGAGTAGATTAGTATCCTTACTTATCTAGGCTAACCCAAATATCATAAGTCTTCCAAAAACCCTTCATATCCATACCTTGCTCTTCCATTTTATTTCCAGTAATAATATGGCTTTTACCATAGTATGCTACAAGATCAGCGTCTTCACTAAGCATTTTCATAGCAGCTGCATGAGCTTTTGCTTTAATATCAGGAGTCATATTAACACCCTGGAAAATAGCATAGGTTGCTAGTTCATTTAATTTCCAATTTGGAAATATATCTTTAAACTTTTGAGTTCCATTTACTCCTGCAGTAGTTGCAAAACAGTTAACACCTGGAGTATTTATCTCACGAGCAGTATAACCAGTATAAATAATATCTACATCACCAGCGATTAATCCTTTAAGAACTTTACTAGATCCACTGAAATCTACACGATTAAAAGGAATATTAAATTGTTTTTCTAAATCAACAAACATTCCTTGAGGATAATCTGATACACCGATGTTAATTTTATCTTTTTGCGAAATCCACTTATAAAAGTCTTCTTTAGTGCTAATATTATTGAATGGCTTTTTAGCTACACATAATGACATACTTCTAAGATATAACATAGATACTACACTATCGTCTGTAATAGCTGGATTAGCTTTACATTTCTTTCTATATATATCAGACTTTAATTTGTTAGCATTGATTAAATACATAGCGGCTCTATCATTCTTTTTCACCCACTTATTATTAGTATGACAGTTTTTAGTCCAATGAAGTTCACTATCAAATCCTTGATTTTGAAGTGCCTTATGAAACATGACACCTTGCTTCCATGAATTACCAGTATTACCTGATGGCACAATGATGTCTAGCTGGTCTGCAAATGCAGAGAATGATGTAATTGAGAGTGCAACAGCAAGTGCACCAGTTTTTTTAAGTAAGGTCATGAAATCTCCTATTTTCTTACATTAAATTGATTTGATAAAAGGCATAAAAAGCCTCTAATATTTTAGCTTGTAGCATAAAAGCGATCATTAATACTAATGGTTCAGCTTTACGCAACAGATATCCTAAGGGCAATAGTACTAACATTATTGTTAAATGGTACCACATTTCATAATCAAGTGAACCAGTGTACAATACTAAGCCTATTAGTAATATTCCCGTTCCAATTAACATATAATTCATGTTAATTTTTTGTAGGATATTAACATACTTTACTGCGGGCCAGCAAAGTATCAACCCTATGAGATTAACTATAACAAACCAAAGACAAAGGTGCAAGAACAAATTCGTTTCGATTGTTGTTGTGTAGTTGATGATGTATGTATTTATTTCAATTATAGCTAGTAATAATGTTTCACTACCTGTAATCGGAATACCTATAAGCAGTAAGGGCATTAGCCCTGTCATATTAGTAGCATTATTAGAAGTTTCAGCTGAGACTAAGGATTTTATATCTCCATTATCACTATATGTTCCTTTACGCTTACCTAAAAATCTTTCAAAAGCATAGCTAAGATTAGTTCCAACTGCTGTTCCTACATGGGGAACTAAACCTATAAACGATCCAATTATACTACCTCGTATTGATGAACTTATATTTTTAAAAAATTCTTTAATGTGAAGTAATGCAGGTGTTTTATCTTCATAAACTCTGTCTGTTTCAAAGTTTTTAAACTGTGCTTTTACTTGTAGTAAGACAGGAAAAACATATAAACTTACCATCACAGGAAATAAAGGTAATCCTACTAATAATTCTGGAAATGTGTCATAAGGTAAATAATCATACGCAAATACTGTGGGTGGAACACTCATCTCTCCTATACAAGATAATAAAAAACCTAACGCAAATACAAATATGTTCTGTATTTTACTATGTCCTAGGAGTAATATGACGCTAAAAGAAGCTAATAATAAAATTACTGATTGTACGTTATTGTTATAAAATTTTACTATTAGTTCAACTGCTGAGGGTAATGCTAACAAGACCATGCCTAGTGCTATAAAAGCACCAATCATACTTCCAATAGCTGCATTTGAAATAGCGATATTACCTAATCCTCGTGAAAATAATCTTTTACCTTCTCGAACAGCAGGTAAACTACTAGCCTCACCTGGCACACCAAACACTGTAGCTACAACACTTCCACTAAACTGAGACACAGATGTTAGCGCCATATAGAACAGCAATAATTGTAGTAGAGTTGAGTCTAATAAAAATGGATAAACTAAAAACAGAGTAACTAAATTACCAACACCAGGAATAAAACCTGAAAAATAACCACAAGCTACACCTGCAAGTACATGAGTTGCATCGCCTAAATCAATCATTTTCTACTCTAAATAGTATCGACCCATTAAAACTCCTTCAGGATACCTATGTAAAGGTGTTCCATGAAGTAGTGTATTGTTTACCCCTATTAGGTCTTTGTAAAGTTCAGGATATATTTTGTACATCTGTTTGGAAAATGCTAAAGCTTTCCTAGAAATGTTTAGAGAGCTTGTATGTTTTTTATCAAAAAAAGGAGATTTTCTATTTAATACTCGAGTTCTAAGCAGAGTTTGAAATATGTCTCTGTAGCTGGTTTGTCTTGCTTCAGTAAATGAAAATAACTTATGCTCTCTTAAATAGTTTTTCATTATGTGACACTGTTTAGCGTGTACCCATGGAGCTTCTGGACTAGTGTAAAAAGAATACCTTTCAGTTTGATTTCCACATATAAAATTGTCTGAGTCCCAAATTTCTATGTAAAACTTATCTAGTTTTTCATCGTATAATACCGTAGGGTGTGTAGTGCCTCTAATTAGAATACCCTGATTGAGAGGTTCTACTGCTATTCCAGCCATAGGTGTTGAATACTTTTCATAAGTTCTACTACTATGGTTAAAAACATACTTTTCTGTGTAGCCTTGTTTTAGTAAATCCCAGCTATCCATTAGCCAAATAGATATTGTGGGATCTCCAATAGCTGATAAATTTGTAGTTTTTAATTGTGGAAGAGCAACCTGCTCTAGTTCCCAGTTTAAGTGTGCGTGAAATTCTTTGCCTAGTCCTTCAAGATTTGTTGACCATATAATTATTTCATCAAGTTTAATCTTGTGTTTGAGAGCAGTGTCAAGAATAAGTTGACTATCTGCACCTCCACTGTATGAAAGCGCTATAGCGCTAAAATTATCTCTATACCACTGTAGTCTATTTTTAAGAATTTCGTCCCAAGTTTCAATAGGTTCTTTAGTCCAGTCGTAAAAATCAAAAGATAAATCTCTATTTAAACAACATCTTAGTTTATCAAATACTTGAGGATATGTCCAGCCTAAATTAAATGCATGGTCTATCGCTAACCATTTAGTTGGAAAAAAGTTACCATCTTGGACATGGTAAAATATACCTGAATCACTATGATGAAACGTTCTTGCGGATACGGTTTGGATTATTGTTCGGCCCTCTTTTTACAAATGGTCTCTTATTTTTCTGTTGTTGCTGTCTGCGCTTGTTTTTATTATTTCGTAGCTGGTTACGTTCTTCACGAACAAACTGTTGTTCTAACTTAATGCGTTTACGCATCCATCTATATCTGCCTGCTTTATCACTTGCTCTTTTCTGCTCCCCTTTGGAAACAAAAGCTTTTCTATCTCTAACTTCTTTTAGAACACCCTCATTGTGTAACTTGCGCTTAAGGAGCCTGATAGCTTTTGATACATCATTGTCCCTAACTATAACATACATATTCTTTGTAATAATCCTCTATCATTTGTTTATAATCATTATACATAGGGTTAATTCCAAATGTCTTTCTAAGTTTTGAACTATCTAATGATCCTCTAGGTTTACCAGTTGGCCCTAGTTTATTTATATACTCAAACGGCTCTGGGTAAACTGCTTGAATATCACTTCCATCTCTTATTATTTCAGATGATATATTATACGTTCCGGGTTGCCAATTATCAACTATTTTTTCAACAATTGGTACAAGTTCTTTAATGTATATGCAATCTGCTGCTTCTACGTTCAAAGGCTTACCTGCTGCTAATTGTCTTTCTATGTTCATCCATATAGAAAACTTACCATCACCCATACCAAAGATATGAATTGGTCTAAGAATTATATCACGCGAATCACAGAGAGCCTCACTTTCAGCTTTACACTCTCCATAAAAACTCTCTGGATTAGTATTTGAAAGTTCTGTAACTGCACCTTCCCAACTGCCATAAACCATACTACTGCTAAAGTGTAGCACGGGGCAGTCATATGACTCTTTAATGCAGCTTAGACTTTCAACTATACTCATCTTACAAAACTTTTTATAGTATTGTGAGAGTATAGCCTCAGACAGAGCGCCTGCGTTGATTACTAGGTCAAAATTTTTATACTGAGTATCAGGCAACCACTCATAAGTCCAATATCGATTAATCTCATCATCTGGAAAGTCAACTAGTAGATCTTGTCTATATTCCCAGTTGAGCTTACGGTGACGAGCCTCAATCTCATTGACAGGTTGCAAGCCTTTAGAACCACGATGTATCTGAGCATAGCCAGGATAGTGTTCATTAAACTTGTCTATTATAAAAAGGGTGTGTTTAGGGTGTAGAACGCGAGCAAGATGAGAGCCGACAAAACCAAGTCCGCCTGTAAGCAATATGTTCATTAGACACCTAGTGAATTAATCCAGTTGAAAACCTTATCGTTATCAAACTTTCCATGGAGACAAGTAACAAACTTGTCATTTTTTATGTAAAGCAGCATTGGGAACCGATTTCTTAGTTCAGGAGCTATGTTAGTTTCGATTGCAGAATAACTTTCATCGCCTTCTTCTATAGCTAGGCTAGAATTATACTCTTTTATTGCGTCAAGTTGATTTTTTATATATACTTTAATAGTTGAGTTATTCGAGTGACTAACACCCACAATCTTATGACCCATTACGAAGTTCCTCTCTAACCGATCTAATCTGTTCTTCAAGCAAAGAAAGGCTTTCAGAAAGTTGTTGAATCTCCTGATGAAGATACCTAATATCTCCCCCAAGCTCATTGGCCATATCTTTGATCAACGAGTGGAGTTCTTTGGCTTCTTGTCTTACATAAGTTTCAGTTGCATACATAGTTATACTGTACAATTAAAGAAACTTTTTGTCAACAAGAATCTATATGCAGGTTAATTTGTGCTTGAATGTTCCATAAAAAAAGGATATTATATATGTATAAGAATAAAAGACCCCGACTAAAAGAAGCGTTGACAAAGGTAAGAACTTTCCAGAATCAAGGCTATAATGAGGCTACAGAAGCCATGGAGCTATATGATGACTTACTTCATCGTTGTGGCGAGTGGGCAGCTGGACACTATATCATTGAGTTGGCAATAAGTATTGATAGCAATTTACAGGAGTTAAGAGATGCCAAGGGCTAAAAAACCAGACATAAATACACTCGGTCGATCAAATTTTGTTGACTGGAATGTGCGTAGACTAATTGATGAAGCGGCCAACGTAGGTCGATGGAATCCACCACTTTCTTTAGAGTGGTATGACGAAGCATCACAACGACTAGATGCTTTTAGTGACGATTATGAATACTATAACAAATCAGCTAAAGCGACTAACAAAAGCTGGATTAAGATGGAAACTTATCAGTGGTTTGATAAAAACGATTACTGGGGTAAGTCTCCTATCAAGAGAGTACCGATTTTAGGAGAATAATCATACATAAGACATTAGCAGAAATCAAATAGAGTTTGTTAATAAATTTTCAACTTGCATGGAAGTCAAATCCATGCTAAAAATATTATAAGGAAAAAAAATGAAATTTAAATTTGTATCACGAAACCCATATAGAGATTTAGCAAGAAATTTAAGAAGGATTACAGTTTCAAAAACTACTGTAGATGAGAAAGCTGACTCACTTCGTAAGTTAAACGAAATGCTAAAACCGCTTCTCAAAGAAAATACTAGGTTTTTGAACAACCAATCAGCATTTTCTTCTCGTTGCCAACACTGGAACCAGCGTCAGGCATATGTATCACAGCCAGTAAAAAACTTAAAAAACCCTTGGCTTAATCTGAAACGTGAGTTTCAAAGCGCAGTGAACACGCAAGATAATAAGGGCTTGGCCAAAGCTGTGTCTTGCTCACTGGCATGGTTTTATGCCGATCCTCACATTAGTTATTGGGTGACAGAATAGATGGTAACAAAACTCGAAGCATCGAACATTATAAAACGCGTGGTAACATCGTTACCCATAGAGGTGCTTGATGACGAAACTGGTGAACAGTGGAGTGTCGGAGAGTACGAACTGGTTAATGAACGACCATCGGGAGACTGCGCAGGCAGCCGTGAAATCGGCTCTGCAAACTTAATAATTTCATATAATATGCTGTATAAAAAACTATATAGTAAAAATAGAACTATTCCTAAAGCTGATCTAAATGCTACATCACTATCTCTTTTTAAAGATGCTATTGACTATTTGATTGAGAACAGAGTGATTAGAGTAGTTCCTGAACTTCAACGACAAACTTTTAAATTAGTGGACTAAATGCACAATCAAATAAAAACGATACTCGATAAAGAACAACAAAGACAAAATACTACTATAGAACTTATTGCTAGTGAAAACTTTGCAAGTCAAGCAGTTATGGATTTATGTGGAAGTGTCTTTACCAATAAATACGCAGAGGGATATCCTGGAAAAAGATATTATAACGGCTGTGTATACATGGATGAAATTGAACAACTTGCAATAGATGAAGTTACAAAACTTTATGGTTGTTCTTTTGCAAATGTTCAGCCGCATAGTGGTGTAAATGCCAATACAGCAGTCTACCAAGCTTTTATGAAACCTGGTGATGTTATTATGGGAATGGATTTAGCAAGTGGTGGACATCTGAGCCACGGTGCTCCTCCTACACTAAGTGGAAAAGTTTATAACGCAGTTACGTATAGTGTAGATGAAAATGGTTACTTAGATTACGAAGTCATAAGAGGATTAGCAAGGATAAGCCAACCAAAAGTAATTGTTGCAGGTGCAAGTGCTTATCCAAGACAGATAGATTGGAAAGCGTTTAGAGACATTGCTGATGGCGTTGGTGCTTTTTTAGTAGTTGATATGGCACACTATAGTGGATTAGTAGCTGGAGGCGTATACCCAAATCCTTTACCTTATGCTGATGTTGTAACAAGCACCACTCATAAAACACTTAGAGGTCCAAGAGGCGGAATGATTCTTT
>MDTB01108949.1_pt1 | contig 10955 bp, 10 predicted proteins | sample 811161 | NCBI WGS metagenome assembly MDTB01 (sample SAMN05326650, study PRJNA326480) | marine metagenome | isolation source: seawater | place: Mediterranean Sea | collected 2009 | reverse complement strand
GTGTGTACGACAATTTCTTTGTTAACCTAACCGTCCACACTTCTCTTCTTAATTTTTAACAATGTAAAAAAGCTGAGTTTTCCATATTTATGAGAAAACTATCGCGCTAAATCAGATTGAAATCTGCTAAAAGCTTAGTTTCTATGCCGATTAGAGCGAGACGCCGTTATACAAAATTTGCAGAATTAATCAAGGCGTATATTTCGCTGTTTTGCTGAAAAAACCTTGTAAAATGGCTATTTTTTTTCTACTTGGCATTGTAAAAATTGTTTTTTTTGAATATATGAAAAATCTACAATGAAAAAAAATACGTTAAAAATCTATCTTGATAAAATCATTACCCTAAATAAAAAAATATATAAAAATATTGATGTATCTAGAAACTACGTATTGTTTGGATTTGTAATAATTTTTATTATTAGTGCACTATTTACTTACAGTTCTGCGTTAAAAAAAAAGAGGTTAGAAGCAATAGACGCGTTTGTTTCAAGCAATGAAACTGTTCTTTTGAAAAACTATCTACTTAATCAGATTAAGTCACCTTATTTTGAATATGATTATATCGTGAAAAATAATGATACCATGGAGTCAATACTAAAAAAATTCAGTGTTAAAAAAAATGAAATTAGCTTTGTTGTTAAAGAAATAAAAAAAAGAAAGCTTTCAAATATAATCCCAAATCAGAAAGTTAAATTTGTACTTAGAAGATCGAAAGACAAAGAGGATATGGAAATACTTAAAGTAGAATATCCCATCTCAAAAACAACATATGTTAATATTGATAAAGGAAGTGATGGTCTTGAAATAACAAAAAATATCACCCAACTATTCAAAAAAAAGATAGTGGCTAACGGAAAAATATCGAATAATCTCTACAGTTCAGCAATAAAAGCCAAAATGGAACCAAATATAATTATTGAATTTGCAAGAATATTTGGTTTTGAGGTTGATTTTCAAAGGGATATTAGGAAAGGCGATGAGTTTGAAGTTATGTACGAAAGATATGTAGATGATACAAACAAATTTATTCAAACAGGTAAGATTTTATATGCTTATCTAAATGTGAATAACCAAAAAATAAAATTATACAGATTTGAAAGTAAAAACGACTTTGATTTCTACGACGAGAAAGGTAAAAGTATTAGCAAAGCTTTAATGAAAACTCCAATTAATGGTGCAAGATTATCTTCGCCTTTTGGTTCGCGTAAACACCCAATTTTAGGTTTTACAAAACATCATAATGGAACTGACTTTGCGGCACCGACTGGGACTCCGATTATGGCGTCCGGCAATGGAACTGTTATTAAAGCTGGATGGTGTGGTAATGGTGGCAACTGCGTGAGAATAAGACATAACTCCTCTTACACAACTGGTTACGGTCATCTTTCGAAATTTGCAACAAAGACAGGTAGACGCGTTAGACAAGGGCAAGTCATTGGTTATGTTGGAAACACAGGAATGTCGACTGGTCCCCACTTGCATTATACTGTCAAATATAACGGAAAGTTTATTAATTCTCAAAAATTAAAATTGCCGTCAGGAAAAATTTTAAAGGGGGAAGAAAGAAAATTATTTGAAATTGATAGAATTAAATTAGATGTTGAAGTTGCTGAGCTTAGAAATTAACTTTGTTCGTTAGCAACATTTTGCTCTTCTTTATTATTTTCTTTATCTTTGAAAGTTTCTTTTATTTTACTGGGACCTAGTTCTGAAAGAATTCTTGAAAAATGATCTGAATGCTGTAGATAATTTTCATATAAAATCTTGTCACCAGAGCTTAAGGCCTCTTTTGCTAAGTTTTTATATTTTTCAATTATTCTCTCTAAATTATGAGGATTTTTATTTATATGATTTCTTGATAAACCATTTCTATAAATATTATTTTGATGAATAGTACCATTATTGTTCATTCCATTTGAGGGTCTTCTCGAACGAAATTTGTTCATTCTTGGTTTAAATCTTCTTATCTTATCATTTCTCATTTGAATAATTATATTTTACTAAATTAAATCTATTAAATTTTTTTTTTTTTATTTATTAAATTATTTTTTCAATAACGTGCTAAAAATACAACGAATATTGTTTTCAAAATCTTTTATTACAAATTTCTCTTTAAAATTATTTGCTATTAAAAGGTTTCTTACAGCCTTATACTGCCCGTGACCAATTTCTATAGCTAAAATACCATTTAATTTAAGAACGTTGATAGACTTGTAAATAACTTTTTTAATTACGTCAAGACCATCATTTCCACCATCTAAAGCTACGATTGGTTCAAATCTTTTAATATCATTGGATAAACGTTTGATATCTCTCTTAATTATATAAGGCGGATTTGATACGACTAAATCAAATTTGATACCTTGCAATTCATCGACAGATTTATGAAAAAGCTTGCACTTATTTTCTAATTTAAATTTTTTCATATTAATTTTAGAATTTTTAAGCGTTTTTTTACATACATCAATTCCTATACCGTGACTATGTTTCAAATGATTTAAAAGTGAGAGTATTATGCAACCACTACCAATACCAATTTCTAGAAAAAATAAATTCCTATTTTTAAAAATTTTCACAATTGGTTCAATTAATAGTTCAGTTTCCGGTCTAGGTATTAAGGATTTTTTATCAACAAAAAAATCAGATCCCATAAACTCTTTTGTTTTCAGGATATAAGCTATAGGTTCACACTGAGATCTTCTTGCAATTTGATTTTTAAATTTTGTAATATTTTTATAATTGACTGTGCTTTGTTTTGTTAAAAGTTTTTCTCTTGAAGTATTTAAAACCTTAGAAAGAATAATTTCACTATCAATAAGATGCGATGAAATTTTATTTTTTTTTAAAATTTCTGACCCTAAATTTATAAGCTGTAAAGTTTTCATATCAAGTTAAACCCTGTAATTTTAAATCTTGATCTTTTAATCTTAAGTTTTCATTCATCTCTTCATGAATATCTCCACTTAAAAATTCCTCCAATTTATGAAGTGTTAAATTAATTCTATGGTCTGTAACTCTTCCCTGGGGAAAGTTATAAGTTCTAATTCTTTCTGATCTATCACCCGTCCCTATCTGGTTTTTTCTTTCATTAGAACGCTCCTTTTCTTTTTTAAGTTTTTCAGCTTCATAAATTCTTGCTCTTAATATCTTAAGTGCCTTCGACTTATTTTTATGTTGTGATTTTTCGTCTTGCTGTGTAACAACTATGTTGGTTGGAATATGAGTAATTCTAACTGCACTATCAGTTGTATTTACCGACTGACCGCCTGGCCCACTAGATCTAAAAACATCTATCCTTAAATCTGAGTCATTAAGTTTTATATCAACATCTTCTGCTTCAGGTAAAATTGCAACTGTTGCAGCGGATGTATGGACTCTTCCTTGGGCCTCTGTACTCGGAACTCTTTGAACTCTATGAACTCCAGACTCATACTTTAAATAAGAAAATATATTTTCTCCTTTAACAGAAAATATTATCTCTTTGAAACCACCTGCCTCACTTTTTGATATGGTTATAATTTCCATTTTCCATCTTTTTTTAGAACATACTTTTTCGTACATTTTAAATAAATCTGAAACAAATAATGTAGCTTCAAGTCCACCGGTACCTGCTCTAATTTCTACAATAACATTTTTTTCATCATCCCTATCTTTAGGTAATAAGAATATTTTTAATAATTTTTCATATATATTTTTTTGGCTTTCAGCTGTATCAAGCTCCTTTTTTGCCATTGTTATCATTTCTTGATCATTTTTTTTATCATTTATAATATTATTTAAATCTTTTTTATTCTTATCAAAATTTACATACTCTTTAGCTGGTTTAATTATATTTTTAAGATCTGAATACTCTTTTGATTTTTTTGCAAAAAGCTTTGCATCAAACTTTCCTGTTGAGAGTTCTTTTTCTAATAAATCATATCTTTCTATAATATTTTTAACTTTATCAATGGGTATCATTAGATTTAATTTTTTAATTCTTTGACTTTAGCTTCTACAAGCTCAACAACTTTATCTATAAGTGAACTGCTGGCTATTTTTTCGTGAGGAATACCAGACAAGTAAAGCAAATTACTACCTTCGCCACCACCTGTTAAGCCTACATCTGTTTGTGAAGCTTCTCCAGGTCCATTAACAACACATCCAATTATTGACAGGGTTAATGGTTTTTTTATGTGTGATAATTTATTTTCAAGTATTTTTACTGTTTCAATAACTGGAAAAGCTTGTCTCGCGCAAGATGGGCATGAAATAATTTGGACTCCTCTTGATCTAATCCCTAAAGATCCTAATATCTCATAACCTGCTTTGATTTCTTCAATTGGATCTGCTGATAGAGAAACTCTTATAGTGTCGCCAATGCCTCTCATTAATAAGGATCCAATTCCAATAGATGATTTAATGCTGCCTGGAAGCAATCCTCCTGCTTCAGTTATTCCTAAATGCAAAGGATAGTCATAATTTTTTGATAACAATTCATAGGCTTTAACAGCTAAAAAAACATCAGAGGATTTGACGCTAATTTTAAAATTAAAAAAATCGTTATCTTCTAAAAGTTTTATATTATAAGTGGCACTTTCAACTAAGGCTTCGGGACACGGTTCTTTATATTTCTCTAATGTTTTTTTTTCAAGAGATCCTGCATTTACACCTATTCTAATTGCACAATTATAATCTTTGGCGGCTTTAATTACATCTTTTACTCTTTCATTTGATCCAATATTTCCTGGATTAATTCTTAAGCAATTAGCACCTGACTTAGCTGCCTCTATAGCTCTCTTATAGTGGAAATGAATATCAGCAATAATTGGAATATCGGTTTTTTTTATTATATTTTTTAATGCCTTGGTCGAATCTTGATCGGGGCAAGAAATTCTAACCAAATCTGCTCCTACTTCTTTAAGTTGATTAACTTGATTTATAGTTGATACTTCATCAGAAGTAATGGTATTTGTCATCGATTGAACTGAGATAGGAGAGTCTCCTCCAATAAAAACTTTTCCAACACTAATTTTTTTTGTTTTACGCCTATTTATTATCCTGTGCGGTCTAATTTGCATTTTTATTAATCTAAATTAAAAGTTTTGTGCAACTTTTTTACTGCATTAATTGTTGATTTTTCATCAATTATTACTGAAATTTTTATTTCAGATGTTGAGATAGCAAGTATGTTAATTTTTTCTTCTGATAAAGATCTAAACATTTTGTATGTTACTCCTGGTGTGGCTACCATTCCAGCACCAACAATTGATATTTTTGATACTTTATCATTCATATATATATTATCATACTTTATTTTTTTATTGTCTTTTATTAATGATATTGCATTTTTACAATCTTCCCTTTTTATTGTAAATGTAACATCGGTTCTTTTTCCATCAGTTGAAATGTTTTGAATAACCATATCAACGTTAATTTGATTATTTGAAAGAGGTTCAAATATATCTGCTGCAACACCTGGCTTATCCTCAACTCCTAAAAGTGTAATTTTTGCATCATCTTTAGAATAAGCGACACCCGTAACTGCTTTGCTATAATCAATAATATCATTATTATTTATTTCTGTTCCTTTTCTCTCTGAAAAAGTAGATTTGACATGAATTGGTATATTGTTCATCATTGCGGTTTGAACTGCAGAGGATTGCATTACTTTTGCACCAAGTGATGATAACTCTAACATTTCTTCATAAGATATTCTGTCAATTTTTTTAGCTAATGGTATTTTGTTAGGATCGGATGAGTACACGCCATCAACATCCGTATATATTTCGCAGCTGTCAGTTTGAAATATTTTTGCAATTGCAACAGCAGTTGCATCTGAACCTCCTCGTCCTATCGATGTAATATCTCCAGATTTAGATATCCCTTGAAACCCCGGTATTACAGCTATGCCGCCGGAGTCTAAATATTTATTTACATTTTCTGTAATAATTTTAATGATTCTAGCATTTGTGTTTTCCCCCTCCGTAATAATAGGTATCTGCCAATTCATCCAAGATTTAGCTTGTAATCCTAATTGATTTAAAGCTCCTGCCATTAAAGCACTTGTGACCTGTTCACCAGAAGTTAATAATACGTCTAATTCTCTTTTGCTAAATTTTTTTGAAATTGACTCGGAATGAGCGACTAGATTATTAGTTGTTCCTGCCATTGCTGAAACAACAACTAATATTTTATTTCCACTATCATATTCTTTTTTGATAATTTTTGCCGCATGAACAATTCTTTGAATTGATCCTACTGAAGTTCCGCCAAATTTAAGTACCTTTTTAGTCATTCTGGGTTTAATTTTAAAAATAATTAAGTTAAAATTAACACAATTAATTATATTTAGAATTTAATGACTACAATAAATCAAGAGGAAATTCAAAAGTTTTCAAAGATAGCTGATGAATGGTGGGATGCTAAAGGTAAGTTTAAACCTTTGCACAGGTTTAACCCAATAAGAATTAAATATATTATAGATAAATGTACTAATCATTTTAATCTAAAAAATAATAATGGTAAGCCCCTCTCAGGACTAAAATTTTTGGATATAGGATGTGGTGGAGGGCTTGTTAGCGAACCGCTATGTAGGTTGGGTGCTAAAATAACAGGTATCGATGCTTCATCAAAAAATATTGAAGTTGCTAAAATCCATGCAAGAAAGAATAATTTAAACATAAGATATTTAGCTACATCGCCTGAAAAAAAAAAATTCAAGATAAATTTGATGTGATATTAAATCTTGAGGTGATCGAGCATGTTGAAAATGTCGATTTATTTATGACTGCAGCAACTGATCTTCTTAAAAAAAATGGAATAATGTTTATTGCAACAATTAATAGGACTTTTGAGTCTTATGTAAAAGCAATAGTTGGGGCTGAGTATGTGCTAAGATGGCTTCCAATAGGTACTCATGATTGGCAAAAGTTTTTAACTCCTAATGAGATAGAGCAAAAATTTAATAGCCTTAATTTGAATAAATTAGATTTAACTGGTTTGAAATTTAATTTATTTTCAAATAATTGGACTAAAAGTAAAGATTGTTCTGTAAATTATATTCTTCTCGCAAAAAAAAATTAGTTATCTTTTTTATTATCTATCCAAGGAATAGTTGTAAGTTCTATTCCTTCTTCTCTCAATTCTTCAGTTTCCGCAAATGTGGCTTTGCCATAAATATTTTCATTTTTGCTTTTATCATAATAAATTTTTCTAACTTCGTGTGGTAAATTTTCACCAACGTATTTGAAATTTTTTTCAATAAAATTTCTCATTTCAATTAAATCTTGTCTTATTTTTTTAAAATACTTTGAGGATTTAAAATTTTTTTCTTTCTGTTGCTTGCCGACAATATTTGGCGACATAATTGTTTTTTGAATATTTTTTGTCCCACAAAAAGTACATTCTATAATTTTTTTTGATTTAAGCTTTTCAAATTCTTTTGAGTCTAAAAACCATGACTCAAACTCATGCTTATTTTTACACTTTAAATTATATTTAATCATTAGTTTCTGTAATCCGCATTGATTTTAACATAATCATTAGTAAAGTCACATGTGTAACATTCGTAAGAGCCTTGTCCAAGTTTTAGGTTAATTTCTATTAATAATGAGTCCCACTTCATATATTCCTTGAGTTTTTTTTCATCGTATTGATCAGAAATTTTTCCTTTTTCTGCGACTTTAAGATCACCAAATTTAATTTCAATTTTATCTAAAGAAACTTTTTCTCCTGATTTTCCTATTCCCATAACAACTCTTCCCCAGTTAGGATCTTCGCCAGCCATTGCTGTTTTAAAAAGTGGAGAGTTGGCAACTGAAAAAGCAATTTTTTTTGCCATTTGCTGTGATCTTCCATTTATTACTCTTACTGTCACAAACTTTTTTGCACCTTCTCCATCATTTACTATTTGTTTTGCCAAGTTTAAAAGAAGTCTTTGTAAAGCACTTTCAAAATCTTTCAGCTTTGGATCTAAGGCATTATAAACTTTTCCAGTTTTAAATTTATTTGTAGAAAAAATAGCGACCATATCATTTGTAGAGGTGTCACTATCCACCGTAATCGAATTGAACGTGTTTGAAACGGCTTTTTTAAGCAAACTTTTTAAATAAATTGAAGGTATATCTGCGTCAGTAAAAACAAATGAAAGCATGGTTCCAAGATTTGGGGCTATCATTCCCGACCCTTTTGCGATTCCACAAAGTCTTATATCATGATTTCCAAATTTACATTCTTCGTAAGCCAGTTTTGGTTTTGTATCAGTTGTCATGATTGACGAAGCAGACTTGAACCAAATAAATTTATTTTGTCTATCTCTTAATTTTTCAACTAAAGCTGGGATGCTTTCTTTTATTTTTTGTGTTGGAAACCTCTCTCCAATAACTCCCGTAGATGCAAATAGTACTTCATTTGGTTTAATAACACTTTTTGTTCCTTCTTGTTTTTGCGCCTCTCTCAAAGTTAAGTTTTTGGCAAGTATTTTTGAAATACTTTCTAAACTCTCAAAACCTTGTGATCCTGTAAAAGTATTTGCATTTTTAGTGTTTACCATTAAAGCTTTTATAGCTGTTTTTCTGATACTCTTATTCCAGGTAATTGACTCGGAACATATAGAATTATTTGTATAAACTGCCGCGTAATTAGCTCCATCTTTAAAATAAAACAGAGCCAAATCATCTCTTCCAGTTCCGTATAGATCTGCTGAAACTGCGGAGACCTCGAGACCGTCGATCTCTTGGAGTTCTTGAAATTCCCCCATTTTTGACATTTTGGGTTTATCTTTTAAAAAATTTTTTAGATTTATTGTCATGTAAATATCTTAATTAATCACTATATAATATATAAATTAAAAATGAATTTTATAACCACAGCATTAAATAAGTTATTTAAAAGCAGTAATCAACAGGAATTAAACAAAATTAAGCCCTTGGTCCAAAAAATTAATGCGTTGGAGAAAGATTTTATAAATTTTACACCAGAAAAATTCGTTGAAAAAACAAATCAATTAAAAAAAAACATATCTGAGGGCAGAAAATTGGATGACGCTTTGCCTGAAGCTTTTGCTATGGTAAGGGAAGTAGCAAAACAAACTTTAAGTGAAAGGCACTATGATGTTCAACTTGTTGGTGGCGTTGTTCTTCATAGAGGTTGTATAGCTGAAATGAAAACAGGAGAAGGTAAAACTTTAGTTTCTACGTTGCCTGCTTACCTAAATGCTTTAAGTGGAAATGGCGTTCATATTGTTACAGTTAATGACTACCTTGCAAAGCGTGACTCAGAGTGGATGGGAAAAATTTATACTAAACTTGGTCTTAAAATCGGATGTATAACTAATGGGTTAGATGACATCCAGCGAAAAAAAAATTATGAGGTTGACATAACTTATGCAACAAACAATGAACTTGGTTTTGATTATCTAAGGGATAATATGAAATATAATATTTCTGAGATGGTACAAAAAAAAAGAGATTTTTGTATTGTTGACGAAGTCGACAGCATCTTGATAGATGAGTCAAGAACACCTTTAATAATATCTGGAGGCATAGAAGATAAATCTGACAGGTATTTCCTTGCAAACAAATTCGTATCTGTTCTTGAAAAAAAAGATTTTGAATTAGACGAAAAGAATAAAAATGCAATTTTATCTGATAATGGTATCGATAAAATTGAGAAAATGTCCTCCCAATCAGGTTTGTTAAAAAATAATAATTTTTATGATCCTGAAAATATGGATTTAGTTCATCATGTAAATCAGGCGCTTAGGGCGAATTTATTGTTTCAGAAAGACAAAGATTATATTGTTAAAGATAATAGTGTTCAGATTATTGATGAGTTTACTGGACGAACACTGGAGGGAAGAAGATTTGGTGATGGTCTACATCAAGCTATAGAAGCAAAAGAAAATGTAGATATTCAAAAAGAAAATCAAACTTTAGCGTCTATCACTTTTCAGAATTATTTCAGATTATACAATAAATTGTCGGGAATGACTGGTACTGCTTTAACTGAGTCAGAAGAGTTTTTTAATATTTATAAATTAAATGTTGTAAGTATACCAACTCACAAAAAAATGATCAGAGAAGATCAAAATGATCAAATTTTTAGAACCGATAAGGAAAAAAATTTTGCAATATTAAAAAAGGTGCAAGAATGTAACAATAAAGGCCAACCAATTTTAGTGGGAACCACAAGTATAAAAAAGTCAGAGAAAATATCTGATTTATTAAAAAAAAATAAAATTGAACACAATGTTTTAAATGCGAAGCTACATGAGAGTGAAGCAAAGATAGTAGCTGATGCGGGGAAAGTCAGTATGGTGACAATTGCAACAAATATGGCAGGTAGAGGTACAGACATTCAGCTCGGTGGAAATAAAAATACAGAAAAAAAAGGTGATAAAAAAAATGGCAGGGAAAAAGTTAAAAACCTTGGTGGTCTGTTTATTTTGGGTACTGAAAGACATGAGAGTAGAAGGATTGACAATCAACTAAGAGGGAGATCCGGAAGGCAAGGAGATCCAGGCACATCGGCTTTTTATATTAGTCTAGAGGATGACCTAATGCGAATTTTTGGGGGACAGTCTATTGATGGAATGCTAAAAAAATTAGGACTTAAAGAAAATGAATCTATTAACCATCCTTGGATAAATAAAGCAATGGAAAGAGCTCAACAAAAAGTAGAGGCTAGAAATTTTGAAATTAGAAAAACTCTATTAAAATTCGATGATGTAATGAATGATCAAAGGCAAGTTATTTTTGGTCAAAGATTAAAAATATTAAAGACAGAAAAAATTTCAGAAATGATAGACTCATTTTTAAATGAGATAAAAGAAAGCGGTAAAATAGCACTTGAAAACTTTAAAAATAATAATGATTTAAAAATTTTTTCAAACGAAATAAAAACTAATTTTGGAAATATTTTCTCTGAAGACCAAATTAAGAATTTTTCAAATATGGATATAAAAGCTTTTAATG
>MDTB01172162.1_pt1 | contig 10957 bp, 10 predicted proteins | sample 811161 | NCBI WGS metagenome assembly MDTB01 (sample SAMN05326650, study PRJNA326480) | marine metagenome | isolation source: seawater | place: Mediterranean Sea | collected 2009 | reverse complement strand
CTACCAATGATGAAAAATGAAAAAACAGGAAGATATTTAAGAGAAGGTAAATGGCAAATAATGATTCATGGAGAGAGCTATAAACCAATAGTTGCTGAGGCCGCAAAAAAATCTGCAGATAAAATTTATAATAGAATAATGATAACTCATCTTTTAATGGATGATAAAAAAGAAAGTAGAATTGGTGGTGCTGTTGGATTTAATATGAGAACAGGAGATTATCATGTATTTAAAGCTAAAGCGGTTATCGTTGCTGCCGGTGGAGCATCTCACATATTTAAACCAAGAGCAGTCGGAGAAGGAATGGGAAGAACTTGGTATGCGCCTTGGAGTAATGGATCTGCATATGCATTGCCAATTGCTGTAGGAGCAAAAATGACTCAAATGGAAAACAGAATTGTCTTATGTAGGTTTAAAGATGGATATGGACCAGTTGGTGCTTATTTTTTACATTTAAAAACTTACACTCAAAATGCTAATGGAGAGAATTACGAAAAGAAATGGTACGATCATACTAAAGAAATGGTTGGAGAGTATATAGACCATCATCCAACACCAACTTGCTTACGTAATCACGCATTTATCCAAGAAGTTCAAGCAGGAGGCGGGCCAATTCATATGGTTACTAAAGAAGCTTTTCAAGACCCTCATTTAGAAACTGTTGGTTGGGAAAATTTTTTAGGAATGACTGTTGGTCAAGCAGTGGTCTGGGCTTCACAAAATATTGACCCAAAATATACAAATCCAGAATTAACAACTTCTGAACCTTATGTAATGGGATCTCATGCTACTTGTTCAGGAGCTTGGGTTAGCGGACCAGAAGATTTGTCACCTCCAGAGTATTTCTGGGGTTATAACAGAATGTTGACAATTGATGGTTTGTTTGGAGCAGGAGACACAGTCGGTGGTAGTGCTCATAAATTTTCTTCAGGTTCATTTACTGAGGGACGACTAGCTGCAAAAGCAGCTTGCAAGTATATAGAAGATAAAAAAGCTGATGGAATTCAAGTTAATGAGAAACAATATAATGATCTCAAAGAGGTAATATATAAACCTTTAGACAATTACACTGTTGGAAGAAATGAAATAACAGGTGGAACTGTCTCTCCAAGCTATATTTCTCCAATACAAGGGCTCCAAAGACTGCAAAGAATAATGGATGAGTATGTTGGCGGTATAGCCACTAACTATATGACTAATGAAAACATGCTTAATAGAGGATTGGAACTACTTAAATGGCTAGAGGAAGATTTAGAAAATGTTGGGGCTGAGGATTATCACCAACTTATGAGGGCATGGGAATTAAAACACAGAACTATTACTTCTCAGTGCGTAACTGAACATACAAAATTTAGAGAAGAGACTCGTTGGCCTGGATATTATTACCGAGGAGATCATTTAAAATTAGATGATAAAAATTGGCATTGTTTAACTGTTTCAAGAAGAGATCCTAAAACTAAAAAATTTACAATGGAAAAGGTTCCTGTCTATCATATCGTAGATGAAAAAAAGGAAAAGAAAGCTTCATAAAGTTTAATGAAGCTACTTGATAAATCTGAAAAGGAAATCCAAGAAATTGCTCAGCCTATTTGGGATAATCTAATTAAATCCTCTAACATTAAAGATTATGGTGGCTTTACGAAACACTTCTCATCTCAAATGCTTTATGGAGCTAACGAAGTTGAGTTAGGAAAACAGTGGGCTAATAATAAACTGCTAACGAGTTTATCGGAAAAACAAGTTTTTTTAGGGACAATAAGGAGAGATCAATTTATTACAGTTTTATACAAACAGACCAGTAACACAGTAAAAGGTGAATTTTTAGGCAGACTAGTCTTAGGTATAGAGGATGACATTGTAAAAGTATTTGGCGCAACTATTTATTAAGATTGACTTCCTAAACTTACAGGAATAACAAATAAGAATATGTTGGAAATTTACCTCCCGATTGTTCAGGTTAATATAGATATTTTTCTATTACTTTTTCTTAGTTTGTTGGTAGGAGTTTTATCAGGCATTTTTGGAGTTGGAGGAGGATTTTTAATGACGCCATTTTTAATATTTATGGGCATCCCCCCAATTTATGCAGTGCCTAATGAAGTAAATAATATTTTAGCAACCTCAGTTTCTGGTTCTTTAACACACTGGTTTAAAAATACTTTAGATTATAAAATGGGATTAATGATTGTAGCTGGAGGTATTATAGGAACAATTATGGGTATTATGACCTTCAGTTATTTTTCAGAAATTGGAAAAATAAGTACAATCATTTCACTTCTTTATATGTATTTGTTGGCAATAGTAGGAACTTTAATGTTAATTGAAGGTTTAAAAGAAGTAAATCAATCAAAAAAAAGTGAGAAAATTAAAAAAAAATTACACGAACATAATTGGTTTCAAGGATTGCCTTTAAGAATGAGATTCCAAAAATCTAAATTATATGAAAGTGCGCTTACCCCAATTCTCTTAGGTCTAATAGTAGGTTTTGTTGCAGCTATGATGGGAATAGGTGGGGCATTTTTAATGGTACCTGCAATGATTTATATAGTTGGCATGCCTGTAAAATTAATTCCAGGCACATCATTATTTGTTACTATATTTATTAGTGCTATAGTGACCATCCTACATGCTTTTAATTACGGATCTATTGATTTATTTTTAGTTGTACCTTTAATTATTGGATCAATCGTAGGAGTTCAATTAGGTCAAAAATTAGGACAATATTTAGATAGCAGTCATTTAAAGTCTCTATTTGCAGCTTTATTATGTGTTGTTGCAGTAGCAATTGCCTATGACTCCTTTTTTAGAGATAAAACTAAGTTCAACGAAAATAAAATTATTAAAACCGACCTAAATGCCTTAGCTGATTTTAGTTTAAAATTTAATAATGAAGCGCCTTTTTTGTATGGTGCTTTGGCAATATTATTAGCAATAAGTTTAGGTGCTCTTGCTGCTTGGATGAGAAAGATAATTAGTGATTTGAGAAAAGTTAAACCAAAAGTAGAAGAAGTTAAATTTCCAACAAAATAAATTTATTTTCTATTGTACTTTTGTTTTGAAGGTATAACACCTCTAACTCCCCCTCTGGGATCTTTAACATCTCCTTTTCTTCGAGGTATTAAATGAATATGGCAATGCATAATAGATTGACCTGCATCTTTTCCTATGTTTGCTCCAATATTAAAACCGGTAATCTTTTTATCTAATTTTTGAAGTTCTTTTTTTTGATTTTTCAAAATTTTATTTAATTCAACAACTTCCTCACGATTAAGATCAAAATAGTCTTCGACATGTCTATTAGTTACAATTAAAGTATGATGCTTGGTAACAGGGTAAACTGTATCTCTGATGATAAAGAAGTGTTCTGTAGATTTAATTACTTTGCAGTTTTTTTTGTTACAAAAGATACACTGTTCTTTTGAAGATGGCATTAAGCACTTCTATAAAGTTTTGTCATAACAAACTCTTTATGACCTAAACTTTCAGCACAAGTCAGTCTTCCATTCGCAACTCTAATAGTAGATTTAATTAACTCATCACCTGCTTGATCTAGATTCATTTTACGCGATAGTATTTTTGATACATCACAATCAATATGTTCACTCATACTTTTTGCAGTTAATGGATTTGCAGTTAATTTAATTACAGGTTCTATAGGGTTTCCCACGATATTTCCTTGTCCAGTAGGAAATAAATGAATATTAAAACCCCCTGCCGCTTGAAGAGTTATGCATTCAGCTGCAGCTGAAGAAGTATCCATAAAATAGAGTCCTTTACCTTTTTTTGGTTCTTCTGCAGGCTCTAATACGTCTATGAATTTTAAATTACCTATTTTTTGAAAATTTCCAAAAGCTTTCTCTTCAATTGTAGTTAGTCCTCCAGCTATATTTCCCGCTGTCGGCTGACTTTCAGATAAGTCATCAGTTGCTTCTTTTAAAATAAAATCGTTATAACCATTCCAGGTTTTCATGAATTTTTCTTTTGCTTCTGAAGTAGCGCCTCTAGCAGCACATACAGTTTCTGCACCAGTAAGCTCTGACGTTTCACCAAAACACAAGTGTACTCCAAGAGGTTCTAGCTTTTCCATTAAATTTCCTACTGTAGGATTAGAAGCTAATCCAGAAGTGGTATCTGACTCGCCACACTTAACCGAAATCCATAAATCACTCATTGGACATTCTTCTCTTTGTTTTTCAGAAGCCCACTGAGAAAATTCTTGGGCCTTTTTTGACGCCTTCATTATTGTTCCAATATCTCCAGTACGTTCAATGTGAAATCCTTCAACTGGTTTTCCAGTTTTTGCAATTGCATCAACAATTCTTTTTGTCCACTTTGGTTCAATGCCTATTACTATTACTGCTGCTACGTTTGGATTTTTTCCTGTTCCAATCATAGTTCTAAAATGTAATTCTAAATCTTCTCCAAACTGAAGTCTCCCGTAAGAATGAGGGAGAGCGATAGTTCCTTTTATATTGTTTGCTACCGCTTCTGCACAAGCGTTTGAAATATCATCAACTGGTAAAATAATTACATGATTTCTAGTTCCTGCTCTTCCATTTTCTCTTTTATAACCTAAAAAACTTTTTGGGATCTCCATAATTCTATTTTACCATTTCTTTGTTTTAACGTTGTGAACATGAACGTGGTCACCTTTTTTAATAGGTTTTACAACCTTACCTATATCATGCCCATATTTTAATATCGTATCGCCTTCCTTTAAGTCTTGAAGAGCAATTTTATGACCTAATGGTATTTCTGTAATAGAATTTATTTTAACTGTTTTATCGTTTTCCATTATCCAAGCACTACAATCTTGACCTTTTTTTGTAGTTTCTATCACTACTACAGCTACATTATCTTTTTCATCATGTATGATTAGATCGGTCTGTGACATAAATATTTACTGGATATAGCCTATATTTTGATATATTGGAAGAAGGATTTTCGTTAACTAAATAATTGATTTAATTATGGCTAAAATGACAACAGAAGAAGCTTTTGTAAAAGTTTTGCAAATGCATGGAATTGAACATGCTTATGGAATTATTGGTTCAGCATTTATGCCTATATCAGATATTTTTCCAAATGCAGGAATAACTTTTTGGGATGTAGCGCACGAGACTAATGGTGGACTAATTGCTGATGGATATACAAGGGCTACAGGCAAAATGTCTATGGTCATTGCTCAAAATGGTCCAGGTATCACAGGCTTAGTTACTCCGATAAAAACGGCTTACTGGAATCATACTCCTTTACTTTTAGTTACGCCCCAAGCTGCAAACAAAACAATGGGTCAAGGTGGTTTTCAGGAAGTAGAGCAGATGAATTTATTTAAAGACATGGTTTGTTATCAGGAAGAAGTTAGAGATCCTTCAAGAATGGCTGAGGTGCTAAATCGAGTAATTGAAAAAGCAATAAGAGGGTCTGCTCCTGCACAAATTAATGTACCTAGAGATTATTGGACTCAAGTTATAGATATTGAATTACCTCCAATTATTAGATTAGAAAGACAAGCAGGAGGGGCAGAAGCAGTGAGTGAAGCAGCTGACTTATTATCTAATGCAAAATTTCCAGTAATATTGTCCGGAGCAGGAGTAGTAATTGGTGGAGCTATTGAAGAATGCGTTAAGCTAGCTGAGAAATTAGACTCTCCTGTTTGTTCAGGTTATCAGCATAATGATAGTTTTCCAGGAAGTCACTCATTAGCTGTGGGGCCTTTAGGGTATAATGGTTCAAAAGCAGCTATGGAATTAATTTCAAAAGCTGACGTAGTATTAGCCTTAGGTACAAGATTAAATCCTTTTTCTACTTTACCAGGCTACGGTATTGACTACTGGCCAAAAAAAGCAAAAATTATTCAAGTTGATATGAATTCAGATAGAATTGGTTTAACTAAAAAGGTTACAGTTGCAATATGTGGTGATGCTAAATTGGTAGCGCAACAACTTTTATCTAAACTTTCATCTAAAGCTGGAGATTTAGATAGACAAAAGAGAAAAGATTTAATTCATCAAACAAAATCAGCATGGTTACAAAAATTATCAAGTTTAGATCATGAAGATGATGACAAAGGCACTGTTTGGAATAAAGAAGCTAGGGAGAGAGATAAGGACAGAATGTCACCGAGACAAGCTTGGAGAGCTATACAAGCCGGTATGCCTGAAGACGTAATTATTTCAAGTGATATTGGTAATAACTGCGCTATTGGAAATGCTTATCCTACTTTTGAAAAGGGAAGAAAATATTTAGCCCCAGGATTATTTGGTCCTTGTGGTTACGGATTCCCAGCAATCTTAGGAGCAAAAATTGGTTGTCCTAACACTCCTGTTATTGGCTTTGCTGGTGATGGTGCGTTCGGAATTAGTATGAATGAAATGAGTTCTTGTGCACGTAAAGAATGGCCAGCTATTACCATGGTAATTTTTAGAAATTATCAGTGGGGAGCAGAAAAAAGAAACTCAATATTATGGTTTGACGATAATTTTGTAGGGACTGAGTTAGATCCAGAATTAAGTTATGCCAAAGTTGCTGATGCCTGTGGTTTAAGAGGTGTAACAGTTAAAACGATGGAAGAAACCACAAAAGCTATTAAAAAATCTTGTGAAGACCAAAAAAAAGGAATTACAACTTTTATTGAAGTAATTTTAAACCAAGAGCTAGGCGAACCTTTCAGAAGAGACGCAATGAAAAAGCCAGTAAGTGTAGCTGGTATTAAAAAAGAAGACATGAAGCCACAAAAAGGCTTAGTTTAGTTAATAAAGAATTAATAATTTATTTTGCAGTCCATCCCCCATCAACAATTATTGAAGTTCCGGTAATCATAGAAGAGGCATTTGAAGCCAAAAAAGTTATTGCGGTTGCTACATCACTTACCGTCACTACTTTATTTAGAGGAGTGCTTTCTTTAACGTATTTATTATATTTTTTATCTGCAAAATATTTTTTTGTTCTAGGTGTTAAAACAATATTTGGGCAAACAGTATTAACTCTAATATTATATTTTGCCAGGTCTAAAGCCATTCCTTTTGTTAAGCCTTCAACCCCAAATTTTGTCATACTGTATATTGTTCTGTCTTTACCTGCCACTAAACCAAAAATCGAGGATATATTAATTATGGACCCACCTTTTTTATTCAATTTTATAATCTGATTTGCACAAAGTTGCGCAATATTAAATACTGCCTTTGTATTCACATTAAGCAATGTCTCCATTGATTTTTTTTTTACATTTAAGAAAGGCTCAGGAATATTAGTTCCTGCGTTATTAACTAAAATATCTAATTTTTTTAATTTTGAGATAAAATATTTAATTGATTCATAATTATTTACATCACAATTAAATGAAGTATATTTTACTCTAAATTTTTTAATGATTTTTCTTAGACTTTCTAACTCTTTTTGATTTCTTCCTATTGCAATTATATTTCCACCAGCTTGAGCAATTGCGATAGCCGTTCCTCTTCCAATACCTTTTGTGGCACCAGTAATTAGAGCAGTTTTTCCTTTTAATTCTATGTCTTTTAAAAATATACCCATTACTTTGCTGTCCAACCTCCATCTACAACCAAAGAGGTGCCGGTTATCATGGATGACGAGTCGGCAGCTAAAAAAGCGACTGCGGTAGCAACATCACTTTCCGTGGCAACTCTTCCAAGAGGAATATTTTGTAATGCCTTTTTTTTAAATTTTTTATTTTTGAAAAATTTTTTAACCATTGGGGTCTCAACAAAGGTTGGACAAACGGTATTGACTCTTATGTTATATTTAGCTAGTTCATAAGCCATGCCTCTTGCTAAACCCTCTACGCCAAATTTATTCATATTATAAACATTTCTACCTTCACAACCAACTTTACCTAACTGAGAAGACATATGAATAATAGATCCACCAATTTTTTTTCTACCTTTAAATTTTACCATTTTCTGAGAGCATAATTGGGCAATATTGAATACCGCTATCATGTTCAAGTTGGTCAAATATTCCATATTTTTTCTTTTCACTTTTGTAAAATGCTCTGGTCTATTTGTTCCAGCGTTATTCACTAAGATGTCCAGTTGTCGTATCTTTTTTAAAATTTCTTTAAAAGAGTTCAAATCAGTAACATCACAAACAAAAGATTTACTAGATCCTTTTGTTTTTTTTATAATTTTATTTACTTTGTCCAGGTCTTTTTTAGTTCGGCTAATAATGATAACCTTAGCGCCTGCCTCTGCCAAAGCAATTGCGCATGCTTTACCTAATCCTTTTCCTGCGCCAGTAACTAGAGCGGTTTTTCTTTTAAGATTTATTTTTTTAAACATTAGATAAATATTTTAACATCTACATAGATTAATTCTATCGCGACAATTAATATTGCTATCAGACCAACCCAAGCAATCCATTTATAAGTTTTAATCCATTTTGCAATTAAATTTGCCATGAAAGCCATTAAAGCAATTGATAATACCAATCCAAATACAAGTAAAAGATAATGTCCCTTTGCTGCTCCAGCCACACTGATTACATTATCTAAACTCATTGTTACATCTGCAAGCATTACAGTTATTATTGCTTTAAACAAAGATGAATTGTCTACTTTTATTTCCTCTTGTTTACCTTTTTCTTTAATGACATCCACATAAAGCTTGTAAACTATATATAAAAGAAGCAAACCACCTATCAATCTTAAACCGTTAATTTGAAGTAAATAAGAGGCTATTAATGTGAATATAATTCTTAAAACAACTGCGGCTCCAATACCCCAGAAAATAATTTTTTTTCTTTTTTCTGCTTCGAATTGAGAAGCAACCATGCCAATTATAACTGCATTGTCACCCGCTAAAACTAAATCGATAAAAATTATCTGTAAAAGAATAAATAACTGTTCGTTCATTATTTTTGATTATTTAAAATTAAATCAGCACCTTTTTCAGCTATCATTATAGTAGGTGCATTAGTATTTCCAGAGGTAATATTTGGCATTATAGATGCGTCTACGACTCTTAAATTTTGCAAACCATGAACGGATAATTTTTCGCTCACAACTGCGTCTTCTCCTCTTCCCATCTTACAAGTTCCGACTGGATGAAAAATAGTTTGAGAATATTCGCTTGCAGCTTTTACTAATTCTTCATTATCAATAATATGTGATCCTGGTCTGTATTCTTCAGGTTGGTATTTTTTAAAAGTTTCTGTATTGAGCATGATTTTCCGGACAATTTTTAAAGCTTTAGCAGCTACATCTCTATCGTCTTCGGTAGATAAATAATTCATCTTAATTTTTGGATTATCTCTAGTATCATTACTTGCCAAATTAATCTCTCCCCTGCTTGATGGTCGTACGTTTGCAACGGTTGGAGTAATACCATCAAAATCATGCATTTTAGTAGCGCCCAATACATCAGTACTTATTGGTTGAACATGAAACTGCAGATTTGGTGTTGCTCTAGATGGATCGCTTTTGATAAAACCACATACTTGGCTAGCTCCCATAGTCATCGGGCCGCTTTGATTAAAAATATACTCCATTCCAATTAATAGATTTCCAAATAAACTGTTGATTTTTTTGTTTAATGATTTTAAATTTTTTACTTTGTAAACTGGTCTAAACATTAAATGGTCTTGTAAATTTTTTCCCACACCTATAAGTTCGTGAATGACACTTATTCCATGTTTTTTTAACTTTTCACTATCACCAACTCCAGATGCTTGTAGTATGTGAGGTGATCCTATTGACCCAGCAGATAAAACTACTTCTCTGTTAGCTTTTATAGAATTTAATTTATCTTTTAAATAATAATTAACTCCTACAGCTTTTTTTCCCTCAAAATTTATTTTTTGAACGTGTGCATTAGTAATAATTTTTAAATTAGGTCTTTTTTTAACTGGATTGAGATATCCTTTAGCCGCGCTACATCTTAATTTTAATAATTTTTGTCTACTAGTTGTAAACTGAAAATAACCAATCCCAAAATTATCACCTGTATTAAAATCTTTTGTTCTTGGTATTCCTACTTCTTCTGCAGCATTTTGAAATTCCTCTAACATTTTCAAATTTATTTTCTTATTAGAAACTATTATTGGGCCTTTATCGCTATGAAACTCATTGGGTCCTAGTTCATTATTTTCAGATTTTAAAAAATAAGGAAGAACATCATCCCAGCCCCAGCCGGTATTTCCTTGTTGTCTCCAATTATTATAATCATTACTTTGACCTCTTATCCATAATAAACCGTTAATTGAGGAACTTCCTCCAAGTGTTTTGCCTCTTGGATATCTAATTGATCTATTGTTCATAGTTTCATCTTTTTCTGTATGAAAACACCAATCTACTTTAGGATTGTGCATTGTTTTGAAATAACCTACTGGAATATGTATCCATGGATAGTTATCTTTACCTCCTGCTTCGAGTAAAAGAACTTTATTTTTAGGATTAGCGCTTAACCTATTAGCCAGGACACATCCTGCAGATCCAGCTCCAATAATTACAAAATCAAATTCATTCATAGATAAATTATATCTTATAGGTGAGAAAATAGTGAATTGCCAACATGTATAATACAACCTACAGTTTAAAGAGTTTAGTTTGACTCTAAATTTAAGAAAGGGTTAAATAATTTTTTAATTAATAAAAAAACGGGGGAATAATGAAAAAATTATTAACTATTGTTTTTAGTTTAGTTGCTTTTATTGGTTTTTCGATAACTTCAGCTAACGCTAAAACTCTAAAATGCCAAACTGTTATCAGTGCAAAAGCTGACGAAGTAAAAATGTTAAAAGACTTCGGAAACGATGTAACTGCGCTAACAGGTGGATCACTTAAGTTCGAAATTATGCCAGCAGGTACTGTGGTTGGAGTAAAAGAAACATTAGATGCAGTTGACAAAGGACTAATCGATTGTGGATTTGCTTGGACTCATTACTGGTCTGGAGAACACCCAGCAGCTATGTTATTTGGTTCGCCAGTAGCAGGTGCAGG
>MDTB01093384.1_pt1 | contig 10957 bp, 17 predicted proteins | sample 811161 | NCBI WGS metagenome assembly MDTB01 (sample SAMN05326650, study PRJNA326480) | marine metagenome | isolation source: seawater | place: Mediterranean Sea | collected 2009 | reverse complement strand
CCACCTTGACAAACATCTTGAATCATATTCATCATTTCAGGTGGCATGCCCGCATCAGCCATAAAATCCATAGCCGCACCCATGCCTTCACTGAAGGCTGCAGATGGATCTGCGTTAAAATCAGCCGCTTGAAACGGACCCATAGCTGCATCGCCAGCGGCTTCAGCAAAAGCTTCCATTTCAGGTGGCAAAGTATATTCTGCCATCATAATAAATTTCCTTTATTAATGTAAGATTATTTGTGCTAATACTTTTTTAAGTCAATACAATGGATTTATAATACATAATTAAATTGATTTATCAATAAATTTTTTCTACATATCTAAATTCTGGAAATTTAGTATACCGCAAAGCTTTAAAAGTTCAAAAGATGATATAATTAGTTGATATTGGGCGTTTACAAGATTTGACTCAGATTGAGTAAGTTCTTTCTCCGCATCTAAGATATTTAATGTTGTTCTAGTTCCAACTCCGGCCTCTTTAGTAACACCTTCTACAGCCATTAGATTAGATTCTACTGATACTTTTAAAGAATCAATACTTGATTTTGTACTTTCAATTCTTTTCCAAGCAGATTTGATCTGAAAAGTAAGATCCAATTTCTTAGTTTCAATTGATTTAATCACAGTAATAGCTGAATCTTTAGATTTCTCAAGGTTAAGTATATTATGTCCTTTATTGAAAATAGGAACAGTTACTTGTGCTGTTACTGAATAAGAATCTGTTCTTTCTACTGTTCTCGACGAATCAAGAGATTTTCCAACCGACCCAGAAACAGAAAACTCGGGAGTAAAATTCAAACTACTTTTTTTTACGTCCAATTTTGAATTTTTAAATTCTAATTGAAGTTTTCTAAAATCAGGGTTTTTTTTTAAACCAGTTTGAATTGAATTACTAAGTGAGTTAGGAATTGATGGTAATTTTCCAAATTTTGACCAATCTTTAGGATTTGAATCAACAATCTGTGTGTTATTAGATTCAAACCAATTGATGTTAGGGCTCCTTCCAACAACTGATTTAAAGTCTGAAATTGAAATTTCTAAGTTATTCTCCGATTCTATTCTTTTTGAAATCGCTTCAGCCAATCTTGCTTTTGCTTGAAAAACATCGGTTTTTGTGACATCTTTGAATTCAAATCTCTTTTCAGTCGCTTTTAGTTTTTTAATTAGATTCTCTTCATTTCTTTTTGAAACATCGAGCAAAAAATAATCTTTAAGAACCGTATAATATGCTTTGCTGGCTTTAAATAAAACTTCTTGTGTAGTTGAATAAAAATTTAGTTTAGCTATTGTTAATTTATTTTTTGATTGTTCAAGATTTAAAGCCTTGGTAAAGCTTAAAGGTTGAGCAAGATCTACGTCAAATGTTGATGGATTGATGACATTGTCATTAATTCTAGAGGTATCAGGGTTGCTCTTAGATATTTTTCTTCCTTGAGATGCAGAGAAATCGAGCGATGGAAGAAAGTCAGTTTTAGAAATTTTCAAATCTTTTTCAGAAATTTTAAGTTCTGTTCTACTTTTTTCTATGTCTGGATAGAAGTTGTATGCGTCTTTTAAAACATCCCTAAGCTCTTCAGATTTTATAAAAATTGGGAACAGAATTAAAATATATATTAGAAAATTTAATCTGATTTTCACTTTTAATTTCCATTTCCCCTAAATAGAATCATCTTAAAGGAAGTATCAATTAACAACAACATATAAAACAAATATTTAAATATTATTTTTTTTCTTTTAATTAATTAATTCGTATAATATAAGCAAACTATTCGGGGAGTAGCGCAGCCTGGTAGCGCATCTGTTTTGGGAACAGAGGGTCGCAGGTTCAAATCCTGTCTCCCCGACCACTTTTTGGTAGTTGTTGGAAATCATAAACTTAATATTAGGAGAACATTATGATTAAATATATTTTAATAATTGTTTCATTAATTTTTGTTAAATCTGAAGCATCTGATGACGATTACCTTAAGGCACTTCAGTTGTTTAACAAAAAAAAAATTGAGAAATCAATTATCAATTTTAAAAAAGTCGCAAGTGATGAAAATCACGAGAAGAGAAGTGATGCTATGTTTAACTTGGCTTTGATTTATGACAATGGTTTTGGAATTCAAAAGGATAAATCCAGGGCCATATACTATTACGAAGCTGCATCTCAATTATCTAACAAATTTGCAATGTTTAATTTAGGATGGATGTATTACAACGGTGAAAATGTTAATAAAGACGTTGTTAAAGCATTTGAATTGTACACTCAAGCCTCTAACTTTGGTCATCCAAGAGCTATGTATAATTTAGCTAATATGCACTTTTCTGGCGTTGGAACAGTAAAAGATCTTAAAATGGCATACAAGTTTTTTTTAAAATCTAAAATGAATGGTATTGAAGAAAGTAAATATTTTATTGATCAGATATCTCAAATTTTGAGTTCAGAGGAATTGACGATTTTAAATGAAGAGTTTAGCCCATTGATTGAAAAAAAAATAATATCGTCGATCTCCAATAATCAGTGATATTAAAACAAAATTTTTATCACAAACTCTATAATTATTAGGGTGCAGAAAAATGAAATAAGGAATAAAAAAGAAAAACAGCTTTATTTTTTAAATTCCGACTAAAATATTTGTACATTAGAACTGTATCGAGAATTGCAATTATAAAAGCTGCTATATATATTCATTAAATCAATAAATTATATTTTCATAATAAATTTTACTTATTATTTGGTGATGGTAATTTATATTATACTTCCTCCCCATGTTAATTAAAAAGGCGTTTCAAAAACGCCTTTTTTCCTTTATACAATCGTATAATTTTATAGTTCGTCCTTTGTAAGTTATCCATTTATTAGTCAAAATGTTAAATGTACTTCTAGAATTAAAAATGCTATTATTTAATATAATTTCATTCCTTCCAAATAAAATTACTTCGTCGAAATATCCACCTGAAAGGTTATAAAAAGTTTGTTTCTCAAAGTTTACTATTTTCGTGAAACTAGATACAAATGCATTATCAAATGACTTTGAACTCTCAAAACAAATGAGTTTAAAATCATCTGCTAGTGTTATTTTAAAATTAAATAATAAAATTACAATTACGATTTTTTTCATAATATTGGCGACCCCGGTACGATTCGAACGTACGACCTACTGCTTAGAAGGCAGTTGCTCTATCCAGCTGAGCTACGGGGCCAACCATTCTATTTATACATAAACAAATTAATAATTGAAATAACTCTTTTTAATTAAAAAAATAAATACTTTTCTTTTTTTTTACTATTTCTACCGCAATTTTATACATATGTTCTATCAACTTATTATTTAAGTTCGGTCTTTTTACATTAAAAGCATTTATTAAATTTATGTAAGAGAGTAATTCTATTTTAACTTTATCTTTAGTTGTTTTCTTTTCTGTAATTTCTTTTCCAAACCAAATTAACTTTAGGTAATAAAATTTATTTGACTGCGACTGAAAATTTTTTGGAAGTTTTATAAATTCTCTCGTATCATTAGTATGTTTATTATTCAAATTATCAAAAAATTTAAGTGAATATTCTAAATCTTTCAAAACTTCATTTTTTTGCAAATTAAGAATATTTACAATTTTTTTATTGTATTTTCCTAAGACATCATCAAATGGATCCAAAATATCTATTTCAATATTTTCTTTAAAAAATAAATTTTTAAGTTTTAAACCACTTTTGTTAGTCGAGATTGATAAGCATTTAAAGATATCAGGATGACTTAGATCAGGTTTAATAGTAGAAATTTTTTCGTAAAATCTTTTTATACCTTTTAGTGCTATTATAATATCTTGTTCTTTTACGTATTCTTGAGATCTGACTATTTTGTTACACCATATTACGTGAACATTATAAAATTTTGAAAATCTTTTAACAATCTGCCAATTTAAATTTTTATCAAAGGTAGACAACTGTTTAACAAAATAATTTTTACTTGAATGATCTTTCCATTTAGAAATTGATAAATCAATTTTCTTTAAAGCATTAAACTTATCTTGTTGAAAAACTTTCAAGATTTTTTTTTTTAATTTCATAATTTTTAAACTTTTTAATTTTTATTTTTATTAACTTAGAGTTTATTTAGATTTGATTTTTTTTTTCATATTGAAGAATGTGAAAAGAGTAATGAATGAAATGATCGAAGTAATTATAATTATTAGTATCATCCAATAGAATGTTGCAATTTGTAGACAAAGACTATCATTTATTTCTTTTTTATCTTCACTACAATTTTCATGTTTATTAAATAAATATTCAGTTATATCGTGATCATTAAAATTTAAATTATAAATAAGAAAATATATGGAATAAAGAAGGGAAAAAATAGAGATAGTTCCGATTAATCCTAAAATAAATCTTAAAAAAAAAAAAATCATATGTTTTTATACAAACTTCTAATTTTTTATTTTGTATTGCAATTCGTTAACATTTCTTTGAAATTTATCTTTGAGCGTTTTATTGTTTTTTAAATATCTTTTAAAATTCTTACATAAGTTCTTATAATACCATAATACTTGCTCAGGAGTTTCAAAATGGTTTTTCCAAAGTTTTTTACCAATTCTATTATGATCATTTATAATGCAACTGATACTATGAGATTTGTCACATAATGTTACAAGTAAGGAAGATTGCGATTTTTTTTGCATTGATTCTAAATATGTTTTTTTCTGACTTATCCATTCTTCATTATTTTGTCCCGACAACTGATGATCTGAACATTGTTTTACAATATTTAAAACTTTTGATCCAAATTTATTTTTTATAAAGTTCGATTTTTTTGATATATCTTCATACTCAAAATAATCGTGAATCAAACCTGCAATTGCTTCATCAGTACTACCATTATTTTCAATTATAAGGTTGCTTACAGAAGATAAAAAATTAAAATATGGAAATTTTATACCTTTTCTAAATTTATTTTTATAATAGGTGTATGAAAAGTCTAAAGCCTTCTTATATGCAATTAAGTCTAATTTTTTTCCCATTTTATTTTACTCAAGTGTCAGATTAATATCAGTTATATAAATTATTTTAAACTTTTTTATGAAAATTGTTTAAAACTTCAACGTGACTAGTTACTGCCTTTGCATTGCCTAAAAGATTATACCCGCCTTCCAAGACTGAAAGTATTCTTCCGTGACAATATATTTCAGATAAGTCCATAACTATTTCTGTTAGCTTTTTAAAACCGTTATCCGTTATTTTAAAACAACCCAAAGGATCATTGATTCTACTGTCAAAACCAGCAGAGATAAGAATAAATTCTGGTTTAAACTCTTTTGTTTTTTCAGTTAATCTTTCCTTGTAAATTTTTATTAATTCATTGTCACTTGCCCCACACGGCATGTGAATGTTAATGTTAAACCCCTTACCTTTTCCTTTCCCAATTTTATTTGGTAAACCGGTGCCGGGATAGGCATTAGCATCGTGGGTTGAGAAAAATAAGACGCTTGGATCTTCGTAAAAAAAAAACTCTGTTGAATTCCCATGGTGATAATCCCAATCAATGATCATGATTTTTTTTATTTTATGTTTGATCTGTAGATATCTAGTCACAACTGCAACATGATTATAGAAGCAAAACCCTTCGTCTTTTCCTGTATTTAAAGCATGATGACCTGGAGGCCTAACTGCACAAAAAACATTTTTAATTTTTTTATTTATTATTTCGTTTACACCATGAATACATGATTTCACTGCATATACAGAGGCTTTCTCAGCAGAAGGAAAGTTTTTTTTTAATAATTTGATATGTTTATTTGAATGAATTTCTTTAATCCATTTTTCTACATCATTGGTATAATTTTCATGTGATATCAAATGATTGAGATGTTTTTTTTCAAGATAATCTAAAATATACTCAATTCTGTCAGGACTTTCAGGGTGACCTTTTGAAATTATGTGTTCTAAAAAAACTGGGTGGGTAAGAACTTTTGTTTGTCTTTTTATGTTTTTCGCAAGTATTTTTGTGTTAAATGTGAGTTTGTAAAGTAAAACGGTGATTATGTTAAGACAATAAAATAAAAAATGTCTCCTTTTCATAAAATTTATCTTTTAATTTGATAAATTGATTTATAAGAAGACTCATAACTTTTCTTTATTAAGTTTTCTAAAGCCGATTGTGAAGACTTTACTGCTCCTTTTTGAAGATTACAATTAAGAAATATATTCTTTTCCCATTTCATATTCGATGAAATCTCATTAACTATATTCTTATTTGAGTTTTCTACTTCTATTTTAATATTAAGTGAAATATAATATTTACCAGTATTTCCTTCGGTCTTAAAAGATGATGTCCCACTAAAATTTGAAAAAGAAATTTGGGATATATACCCGTTTTTTTCAATTTCAGTTTTAGTAAGTTTCTTCTTAGATATTTTGTAATTAACAAATATATCATCTATCAAATATTTGATTGATTGGCGAAATGGGGTGTCAAAATTAAGATTCAATGCCCAGGATTCGCAATCTTCAGATATAATTTGTTTGTTATGTATGAATTTTTCATTAGATATATAAATTATATGATTTCCTAAAATTTTAGCAGTTTGCGGGGGCTCAACTGATTTGATTTCTAATTTATTAAAATCTTTACTGCAACTTAAATTGATCAACAAAATAAGAATTAAAAATAAGTATTTCACGTTTTTAAAATTATTAGAGTTTAACGGATAAATCTAATAAAAAATAATAATTTTAAAATACGTGTATTGAATACACGTATTTTAATTTATTTATCACTTAATTTTACTATGAAATCTAAATCCCCATCGATTTTCAGAAATATCCCAAATTCTTTTATTTTCATCAGGAATTCTAATTAAAATTTTATTAAATTTAATTAATTTATTAGTTAATAACATACCTTTCACTCCATTGTTTAAGTTAATTAGCATGTACTTTTGACGCATGTACAATGCGCCACTTTTAAACCATGTGGATGGATCCTAATTTTAACCTTTTTTAATAATGAAATAAATTAAATTTATTATTTAATTAAAATTTTTTATTGAACTTATATAATATTAACAGTTAATACTAATCTTATTAAGATTGAAACACTAAGTATAAATGAATATTAATAAAGGAACCAAAACTTCTTTTTCAAAATATTTTCTAAAATTAAATGAAACTACTACTTATTATATTATTTGCAATTTCCACAGAACTTAGTTCCGGAGAATTAGACGGAAAAGGTTTGGTTTGTAAAGTGTATGGAGATACTATTGGATATTTTTTTGACTCTGATAGAGCTTTTGAATTTAAACCAATTGGGGGGGATAAAGTTTTAGAAATAAGAAAAAAAGATGTTGGAAAGTATTACACAAACGAGAATTCTATTTTTATAAATGAAATAAAAATAAACAGAAAGAATTTGCAATTTCAAAAATATTCTTCGTTTAGAGGTGATTGTGAAGTTTTTGAAAATTTTGATTTATTCAAAAAAGGTTTTGATTTAGATGAACTCATGAAAGATAATAAAATTTAAATTTCAAAATTATTTGTGCAACTTTATATTTCCAATATAAGCTTGTGTTTTTTTTTTAAAATATTAAACAAGTATTATGCAAAACAAACTTATTTCTAAATTTTTAGTTTTTGTGATTTTCTCTTTGATTGCAACTCATTCTAATTCAAATGAATTTAGTTCTAGAGAAAATTTTAATAAACTTCTTAAGGGATTTTTCAAAAATAATATTTATAGATGTAGTTATATTAGTAAATCGTGGAGTACGGGTTTTGAACAACATCCATATGGAATGGTAGAAAATAGTGGAGCCTTTAAAAATATTTTGGTATTTAATAATAAAAACGTTATTGGAACATTATGGCCAAATATAGGTGAAATATCTTTAGAAAGAGGTGTAAGAAAATATCAAATTTGGAAAAAATCAAAAAATGATGAGTATCTTTTATTAAAATCAGATTATTCAGGAGATAATGTTGGTGAAGATATAAATTTGAAGGGTATTTTAGACGAGAATTATAAAACTTATTTTAACAATGAAAGTTTAAAAATAAGTATTAAACCTTGGATTACTGATTTTTACGATTGTGACTTAATTGAATCATCAAATTTTGCAAAAAAAAAATTAATAGATATTTTCGTTAATCAAAATGAATATGTAAAAAAAGATTTTGCATATAGAGAGAAAAATCCAAGTCTATTTAACTACAATGTCGAGTTGATACCAAACAATTAGTGGTAGAATTGTGGTAGAAAAATAATAAAATCTATCTTTCATTCAATTAAACAATGTATTTGTTTAAATAATGAGGGGTACTCACAATTTATTGCTAGAATTGAAAGTGGGTTTAAAAAGATGCTCTAAAAATAGGGGAGTTATACTTTTAGGTTAACTGCAGAGTTCTTACCATTTTCTTCAGCTATTTCAAAAGTTATGTCTTGGCCTTCATCTAAGCTTTCAATTCCGGAGTTCTTAAGTGCAGTCTTATGCACAAAAACGTCTTTAGAACCGTCCTCAGGTTGGATAAAACCATAACCTTTCTTAAAATTAAACCATTTTACTTTACCTTTTATCATTACTCTCCTTTTTAACAGTGTAGATATTTAAATAATTTAAAAATCTACTAAACAAATTAACTCTATCCTCTAAAATGTATTGCATAGAGGAAGATTAAACACTTAGATAATTTATTTATGCTATTATAACTAAGTATAAGATAATAGATAGGCTAAAATAATAAAAAAGCAAGTCTTAAAAACTCTTTATAAATGGTTTGGATAACCACTCTGCTTTTGCTTCAATCAATGATTTACTGTTACAGAGTGGCTGTTTATGATATAATATATAAATTAAGATTATCATTGAAAATATTTATCTTTATATTTATTGTTTTTTTTAAGCATATTGCAGGTTCTAAGGGATTGTGTACGATAGATAACATATTAGTTTATGACTCTAGAAAAAAGAATTGTATCGAAAACGATTTATTATTTGGAAATTTGACTTTTAAATCAGATGAGAAAAATTTAAATTTTATCTTTTTTAAAGATTTAAATATACAAATTCCTGATATTTTTAATAATGAAATTAAAACTTTCATAGTTCAAAACTGCAAAAAAGAAGAAAACACTTTAAAACTAAAAACAATTACCAACTATAATAAAATTAAGAATAATTATGTACACAAAATAACAATTTCGTGTAGATTTAAAATATGACCGAAAAAGAAATAGAACTTAGAGTTTGTAAAAATTGTGATGCCCCCTTACCATTTACTAATTGCTCGTTAAATTTTTATAACTTTAATGATCTAATTTGTGATGATTGCTTTAAACTGAATGCAACGAAATGAGAATAAGAGAAAAAAGAAGTTGTTTCAAATGTGACAACTCTTTTTCAGAATTATTTAGGTGTAAGTTAGATGAAAGTGGAAGTTGGTTTTTTATTTGTAAAGATTGCCTTAATAATTCAAAATTAAATAGTTTGTTTTATCAGTACGGTGGGACCTGGAAAGCAAAAAAAAAAGGATAGTTAAATTCATGTGTGGAAGGTACGCTCTTTATTCAGAAAATAAAATACAATCAAAGTTTAATAAAAATATAAAAATTGATCAAAATTTTAATGTTACACCTAACAAACAGGTACTTATTATTGATAAGGATAAAAACTTAATAAAGGTAAAATGGGGAATTAAGCCAAGTTGGAAAAAAACAATTATAATTAACGCAAGAAATGAAACTTTTAGATATAAAAAAACTTTTTGTAATTTAGATAGATGTGTTTTTATAGCAGATGGATATTACGAATGGAAAAGAAAGAAAGGTGTTAAAGAACCATTTTATCATTACCTTGAAAAAGATTTACTTTTTTTTGCTGGTCTATACAGTAAAGATGGTTGTTGCATTGTCACCAAGGAGAGCTTTCATTATCTTTCTCATATTCATAAGAGACAACCATTTTTTCTTAAAGAGGATCAAATAGAATTATGGACCAATAAAGTGGATGTGAATCTAGTATTTGACAAAATCATTAATTTTCATCCTGTATCTAGAAATATTAATAAAATATGGAATAATTATCCTGAATTAATTGATGAAATTAAATGAATTTTATTTTAACAAACGTAATAACTCCCACATATTTAATAAATGTTTAAAAATTGTTTTATTTTTTTATTAACTATCTTGTCCTTTTTTATTCTAAATAATAAAATTTACAGTTCTCCTGTAGGAAAAGGACTCTCTTGTGAGCCGGAAAATGAAGTTGGCATTGAAAATCATGAAATATTTAGGGGATTATTTTTTGAATCAAATAAATTAGTGAGAGTTGTGAGCTTTAAAAACAAAAATAACTCCCTTAAAACAATCTCTAAAGTGACTCCTTACAAGATTTCAAATGAATTTATTATGTTTAAAATAAAGTTTATCTGGTATGGAAATATATCGTTTGAGAATTTTATTTTAAATAGAAAAACACTGAATATGAAACTTGAAAAAAATAACAATAAATTTAATTTCAAATGTGAGATGGTTTTAAGAAATTTTATGTATGAGATGAACGAAATAAAGTCAAGATTTCAGACTAAATATGAAGACAAACTTAAATTAGATGGAATTTGATTTTTGAGGTTTGAATTAATATATAAAAAATACCCTAAAAAAAAAGCCTAACTAATTAGTCAGGCTTTAAATATACTTAAAATCTCAGATTTATTACTTTTCAGCACAAGCGTAAGAATTGATTTCAAGTCCTACAGAGATTTCAGAAATAGTTGGTTTTGTCCAAGCCATTGTATGATCCTTTTTTGTTAAATTAATATTCATTATGACTTTTATATTATTTTCTTCTTAATTAAGTCTGATTGATTCATTCATGTAATGTTAATTTTAAGTTCAAAGGTAAAAAAAGTCTAATTAATCAGGTTTAAATTTATTTGAAATCTCGAAATCTGTAGTTTTTTTACAAGT
>MDTB01235201.1_pt1 | contig 10958 bp, 9 predicted proteins | sample 811161 | NCBI WGS metagenome assembly MDTB01 (sample SAMN05326650, study PRJNA326480) | marine metagenome | isolation source: seawater | place: Mediterranean Sea | collected 2009 | reverse complement strand
GGTTTCTGACTATATGTTTATGATGTCAGAGTCTTGGTACTATAATGTGGGTGTCCTATGTCATGAGTTTGGTCACGTACTAGGAGCACCGGACTATTACCACTATTCCTCAAGTGGTGCTCCAACCCCAGTAGGGGGTTGGGATGTCATGGCCTCTAATGGTAATCCACCTCAATATCCGAGCGCATTTACTCAGTGGAAATATTTTGACTGGGGTGGTATCCCAGAGATAACAGAAAGTGGAACCTACTCACTTAATCCATTGCAAACACCCCAGGGGAATGCCTTCAAAATAATGTCTCCTAATTCAGAATCAGAATACTTTGTTTTGGAATACAGAGCCCAGGAGGGAATTTATGAAGAAAACCTACCAGGAAATAGATCAGGTTTAATCATATACAGGATAAATCCAAATGCTGGAAATGGGAATGCCCAAGGCCCCCCGGATGAATTATATGTCTACAGGCCTGGGGGATCTATTAATAATAATGGAAGTTTTGAAACTGCACCATTTGCTGCTGATTATGGAACTACAGAATTTAATGATAATACAGATCCAGCATGTTTTTTATATAATGATGGAAACTCAATTGATGGTGGATTAAATATCTACAATATAACCGAATCCAATGAAACTATTTCGTTTACTGTTTCATTCGGAACACCGGAACTCACTGTAAATCCAGAGAATGTAATTTTAGAGCTGGGAATTGGAGATAATCACAATCAAGTTATTGAGGTAATGAATTCAGGAGACACAGAAACAGTATTAACTTATGAAATAAGTCTCGGAGGAGCTGTCCCTTATCAGAATCCTCAAGGTGGGCCTGATCAAGGTGGTTATTTTTGGACTACCGTTAATGATGAAAGTCCAGAAATTGGGAATATTTGGGTAGACATAGAAAGTATTGCTACTGAATTAATTTTAGATCATAATGACCAATTCAGTTCAGAAACTATTCAACTTCCCTTTGAATTTAAATTTTTTGATGAGTACTATGATTACTTACAAGTGAACGCCAATGGATGGATTGGATGGGAAAGTTCAAATGAGAATGTATGGCTTAATGATGAAATACCTTCAGTAGCATTACCTAGGCCTGCAATATTTGGATTTTTTGACGATCTGAATCCTAATAATAATAATGGAAATACAAACTCTTCAGGTGATGTTTATTACCATGTTAATAATTCAAGAGTTGTGATCTGGTTTAATAATGTTGTGCGATGGAATATTACTGATTGGGGTTTGTTTGACTTTCAAATAATCCTTCATTCCAATGGTGCATTTGATATTAATTACAGGAATATGGATGGCACATTAAACTCAGGAACAGTTGGATTTCAAAATGGAGATGGAACTGAAGGTACTCAAATTATTGCAAACGCAAACTATATCACCAGCAATATGTCGCTTATTGTAGATGCAGTAGACAATAATATTCCTTGGGCCAATTTATTATCTGAAACAAATAGCTTCACAGGTTCTCTAGGTGGAATGGAAACTGATTACTTTAACCTACAAATCTCTGCAAATGATTTAATGCCTGGATTATATGAGGCTGCGTTAAATATAGCTTCTTCTGATGCTGGTTCTGTATCTCTGCCAATAAATTTGGATGTAACGGATGGTGTTGTTATACCTTCATTACCTCCACAAGATATATCCTCATCTGAAAATGGAATTATTAATTTACCTGATAACGTCGATACAATATTTACTAATATTGGAAATCGATACACGCACATACAAACTCCTAACGGTGACTTTATTCAATTTTTAATACAAGATGATTTCAGTGAAGAAATGGTTGTTTATGTGAAAAATATTTTATCCTCTTTTTTAATGGATATACCAGATTCACAATGGGGATCAGATAAATCTTCAATAGCAAATTCTATAGCATCAAATAACGCAATTTTATTTCTTTTAAATAGTGAAGAAGAATATGAAAACCCTAATTTTGAAACTCTTCTGGACGCTGGAGTGAAAGGACAAGACCTACTTGCAACAGAAATTTTCCCCGAAGGTGTTTATGAATATAATCAAAATATAGAAAGAAGTGCAGTGTATGAAGAAGTTCTACATTTTATTCACGTATATGGTATACAGCCTTCATCTCCCTGGCTGCAGTCAGAACTGTTAGAAGCAATGAATATAGCCATAGAAAACAGTTATTATAACCCTTTAGATGATTTACCAGTAGAAGATTATGATGAAGAATATTTAGCGATGGGCCTAGAATGTTATTTTGGTTTGTGGGCGCATAATCCTTCAGGTAATGGATATTCTGGTGATAATGAATATGCATTTAATACAAGAAATCTAATGGAACAGGGAGATATCCGTCTATACAATATCATTAGAGGTTATTTCGGTGATAGTTTTCTTTATACACCTACATTACCTGATCAGTTTAATGGTTTATTTTCATTAAATTTTGATTCTCAAGAAACATATACGCACAAATCGCAATATTTGAAAAATATTAAATCATCAGGTGCTCAAAATATTAATATTTATGGCAATCATCTTGATAATTCTATTGTTGGTAATCTTGCTGATAATCAATTTTTTGGGATGGGAGGCGATGATTTTATAAATGGTATGCATGGAATTGATCGTTCAATTTATATCGGTCAAAGAGATGAATATATCATCATCCCACCTGACTCTGAATTGGATTCTTTCTATGTTGTATTTGATCTAGTACCAAACAGGGATGGGTCTGATACGCTAATTGGAATCGAAGATCTAGAGTTTAATAATGTAGTTTTTTCTATCGAAGAAATTTTAACTTCCTACGAAGATAAAAGTAATTTACCAAGTGATTATGTCTTGAGAAGCCCTTTCCCAAACCCATTTAATCCAATTACACAAATTAAATTTGATGTGCCCGAACAAAATATAATTAATCTATCAGTTTTTGACCTCAATGGTAAACTTGTAAAGACATTAACGAATCAAGAATATAAACAGGGTAGATATAAATTAAATTGGAATGCACAAAATAACTACGGTCAGGACGTTCCAAGCGGTATGTATTTTATACGATTCTCATCCAGCTCTTATACTAACACAAAAAAAATACTTTTTTTAAAGTAGTTTTAAGAAAATGTGAGTATTATCACACTTCTTTTCGTTTATCTTTTTAGTCGAGAAGGTCTTAAATTTTCAGATTAGTAATCAGAACATATTATAATAAGAAATAAGGAGATAGTCAAAAATGAATCTCAAACGTAATTCAGAATCTGGCTTTACAATGATAGAAATCATGGTTGTTGTAGTGATAGTTGCTATTTTAGCAGTTATTGCTTTACCGACCTATTTAACTTACGTAGAAAGTGGATATGCATCTGAAGCTCGCACAGTAATGTCAAATATCAATAATGCGTCAAAAATGTATTATCAGACTAGAGGTGAATGGCCATCGGAAGTTGATGAGCTTGAAAGAGCAGGTCAACTTGATGTAAGTCGCTCTACCAAATTGAAATGGACATTTGATCTGCAGTTAAATGATCAAGGTGGCAGGATCACTGCAAGTAGCACAGAGGAAATGTCAGGTGGTCCCGGCAAACAAGTCGTCTATGATGCTGATTTAGGAAAATTTACAGGTTATGGTTCTCCAGAAGGAGAGTAGGGTCGTAAATGGAGCTAAATAAATTACTGTCGTATTCTGTAGATAGTGGTGCTTCAGATCTTCATCTAAGCGTTGGCTCTATTCCAATGGTAAGAATAAACGGGACAATGCAACGTCTGAATATGGATGCACTAGTACAGGATGACATGCAATCTATCATAGAACAGTGTATGGATTCCGAGCAAATTAAAATTTTTGACGAAAGAAAAGAAATTGACTTCTCAGCTAGCTTAGAGGGTAAGGGTCGATTTCGTGTTAATATATTTAATCAAATTAAAGGATATGCTGGTGTATTTAGAACAATTCCTGAGGTAGTAAAAGATTTTGATGATTTAGGTATTCCACCTGTTTTAAAAAGCCTATCCATGATAAATAGGGGTTTAGTACTCTTAACAGGTCCTACTGGATCTGGAAAAAGTACCACTCTTGCAGCTATGGTGGATCATATAAATACCCAGAAACAGTGTCATATAATTACAATTGAGGATCCTGTAGAGTACTATCATGAAACAAAAGAAAGCTTAATCAACCAAAGAGAGTTAGGTGTCAGTACACATAGTTTTGCAAATGCAATGAGATCTGCATTGAGAGAAGATCCAGATGTAATACTAGTAGGGGAGATGCGAGATCTTGAGACGATTTCTTTAGCACTAACTGCCGCTGAAACTGGTCATTTAGTTTTATCTACTCTTCATACTTCGAGTGCAGTTAAAACTATAGATAGAATTATAGATATTTTTCCCTCTGGGCAAAAAGGACAAATTAGGTCTATGTTAGCTGAAAGTTTGGAAGCGGTAGTTGCTCAAAAGCTTTTAAAAACAAAAGATGGAAAAGGTCGTGCTCCCGCATGTGAAGTGATGATTGCTAACACTGCTATCAGGAACTTAATAAGGGAAGATCGTATTTATCAGATTCCATCTATTATTCAGTCTGGCGGTGTTGAAGGAATGCAATCTCTTGATCAAGATCTTCAAAGATTAGTATCAAAAGGTGAAATTGAGAGAAAGATGGCTCAAAGCATTGCTGAGAATCCAAAATTATTCGCTCAAAATACATTGTGATCAATTGTAAGAATTCATATCAAGGTATAAGTTTTATAGAGGTAATGACTGCTACGGTTGTTATCTCTATAGCTTGCGTTGGATTAATGATGGGGGTAGTACATGCAAGATCTGAACTGCATTCATTAGAAATAAAAGAAAGGGCAACAGAAGAACTACTTAATTACATGGAGTTTTGGAAAGGCAGAGTAGCTGATGGTAGATTATCTCCTAGCGAACGTGCTGGTGATCCTGATGGAGATTCAATTTATTTAGTTGGTGGTTTAAATCAGAAAAATTCTATTGAGGCAAAATTATATTATGATTTAAGAAGATTAAATGATTTTAATGATTTTGGATCAACTGATTTTACCCGTTATGAATTAAAATGCTGGATTAAGTGGTCTGATAGATTCTCATCCCCGAATTCAAGATATTCTAGCAATATAAAAAGAGAGAGAAAAATTTCAACTATCATGACGGTTTTTGAGCTTTGATAAAAAATATCTTAAGAAAGAGTAACTCTGGAATGACCTTACTCGAATTGTCAGCAGCTATTGTTGTAATGGCAATTATTGCATTAGGTATGACGAGTGGTGCTCAAGCTGTGATGCTCCATTACCAGACTGATACCGTTAGGCAAGACATCAGACAATATGGTAATAATATAATGAGAGAAATCACCAGAGAGTTAAATCTTGCGCAGAAGGTAGAAATAGGAAGTCAAAATGGCTTTGCCACAATAAACCTCTACGAATATTTTACCGATATATCCCCCCTAATTGCAATTTCATGTAATCAAAGAACGGGTATAAAATTTAATAATTCAGTTCCTGTAAATGGCGTTCTAAACTTTCCTAGTGAAGGCGTCTTTAGAGGCCAAAATCAAAGAACTGTTTATGTTGATGATTTTCTTGTCAATTATGAAACCCAAGGGAGTCCAGGCCTAGCACTTTTTAAAAACTCTTATATACACCTAACACTAGTTTTAGCGATGGAAACTGATGTAATGGATGAGATATCACAACCTGTAAAGGAACTTCATACTTACCATAGAACTGTATTTTTAGGCACGGCATATATCCAGTCAAAAATTACGAATGCAATGGGAGATGAAAATGTTTAATAAATCAAATAAAGGAAGTGCGGCTCCTCTGGCATTGTTATTTACCTTAGTAAGTATGTCTTTTACGGTGGCATATCTTAAAAATTCATTTAGTCAATCTGCCATGGAAAAATATAGGTATGCGGAATGGAAAGCATTGTATTCAGCAGAGGCTGGGTTAAATGATGTTGGTATAGTAGCCTTGCCTTATATCACAGGAGATACACTACTCTTAGCAAATGGTGTTAATTATGGTGAAGATGAACAAGGCCAACCAATTGGTCTTTACAAAGATATCGCTTGCTCTACACAGTTAATTCCGAACTCAACAAGAAAAGAATACAAAGCCTATTCAACAGGAATATCAGAATATGTAAATACCAGCGGGACAAATGTTAGTATTGAAAGAAGAGTTTACACAACAATGGTACCCCAAGGTTTTGAGGAGTTCATGTACTTTACGGATGTGGAAGAACCAATTGGTCCAGGAAACACTGGAAACGTCAATTTTGGATCAGGAGATCAGCTAGAAGGTAAAGTACATACTAATGGAAATATGTCGTTTAGTAATTATGGATGCCCTGAGTTTAGTGGAGAAGTAAATATTACAAAAGAAGCAGTAGATAATGGTGGCGGTATAGGTAGTTGGGGTGGTTGCGATGAAGGTATATTTGAGGATGAAGATGGAAATACAATTCTAGATACAGTTGCAACTATTATTTTTCCACCTGATAATTCAGCGCAAACCGCTCGTGCAAATGCAACAAAAACATTTGTTGCTGATTCTAAATTATTCAGATCTGGTAAAAAGGATACTTTAATAATGACGGAGTTAAATTTTGTGGAAGGAGGCTATTGGGCTGCTCAATGGTTATATAACATACCACCTATTGGTAATCCTCCAGTTGAATTTGATTTTACTTGGGGTTCTGTTGGAGATTTGACTACACCTGGGACAATAAACTTTTTCGGTGCAGCACCGGGATTTGAAACTGGATTTGGTTACACCATGCCAAATCAAAGTGGAATATTAATGCTTTCGATTCCTGATTTGAATGGAATAACAGTTTCTACTGATTTATTTGAAAGTGGTGATATTATATCTATAAGTAATGCCGATGGGAGTGTTGTTTGTGGTGCAGAAGTTATTGGTGTTGGAGGATTTAACGATTCAAATTTTAGAATATCTTTTTCAAACTTTTTTACTTCTAATCCCCCTGGAGCACCCAATACAGCCGTTACTGGTTTTACAGTAGGTGAGGCAATTACATTTAAAAATGAAAGTGCGCCAACTGGTTTAGATGAGGATGTCGAGTGGAATGCTATGAATTATTATCATAATCATTATAACAACGATAATGAATACTGTGCGGCAGGGGATATACAACATTTTGACTTTAATTATTGGACTGCAGGTGGAACAAATTGCGATATATTTAGTTGTCCTGACTTGATATATAATAGTGAATATGTACACATGTCTAGATCCTTTTTCCCCACAGGTAATTCACCTCAAGTTATTTATGTCCAGGGTGGCCAGGTATTAGTCAGGGGTATTGTGGATGGTCAATTCAGCGTTGTTACAGATGATTTTACCGAATATCGTAGACATGATGATCCAGAAATCATTGATCGCGTTTGGGGTAATATATGGCTAATAGATGACTTAATTTTTTCTGATTCTTATTCAAATGGTTCAGTTATTCACCCAATGGATGGAGGATCAAATAATGTTATGGGTCTTATCGCTGGTGGCAGTGTCATTATAGCTAATACTCGACCTAATGGAGCGCGAGGTGGTCAATATGGGTCGAATATTAATATCAATGCAGCCATATTGGCTATGAACGGCGGGTTCTTATCGCATTATTGGCAAAACTCTCTTGCAGATTACCATAATTGGAATGATGGATTAGCATATGGGGTTATTGCTGATGGAAGAGGTGGACATAGAAATTATTTTAGACCCCAAAATACAGGGGGTTTATATACTGGGAATGATGATGACAGAGGTATAGTTAATTTATGGGGTTCAGTTGTCCAATTTAAAAGAGGGTATATGAAAAGAAATTATCCAGGACCATATAATACATCTCCGGGAGTAGGCTACGATAAAAATTATCACTATGATTGGAATCTACAGCTAAAACCTCCTCCATATTTTCCTGATTTACAGAGCAGTAATAACACTGTGATATTAAAAATGGCTTCTTATGGAGAAGCTAAAACGCAAACACAAGAATAGGCTTTTAAATAATGTATTTAGGGTTAGATATAGGTCGCCAATATGTTAAAATGGTGGCGGTTGATAAGAATAAAGAGGGTTATAAAATTATAGATGCTGGTTCTAGATTAGTTCCTGAGCCAAATACGACATATGATCCTGAAAAAATTGACAAATCTCATTGGGTAATGGCTGTAAAAGAATTGTTTCGTCAACAAAATTTTAATCCAAAAAAAGTAAAAGGTCTTGTAACTGGAATTAATGGATCTTCAGCGAGTGTAAAACAAATTACAACTATGGAAATGCCAACAGAAGAACTTGAATCAGCCATGACTTTTGAAGCGAGAAAACATATACCTTTGGATGGAACAGATGCTGTTATTGACTATCAGATTCTAGGATCAAATAAATTAGAAGTTGATAAGATTGATGTTGGATTAGTGGCATGTACAAAAGGTGTTCTGAATAATCATATGGAATTAATTAAGGACTGCGGTTTAAAGCCAGGTGTGATAGATGTAAATCCAATTGCTGTAGGCAACGCTTTTTCTTTTATTAAGGATATTCCGGATGATGGCTTAGTGGTTCTACTCGATATTGGTGCTATTTCATCGTCTTTGGTTGTATATGGTAAAGGTCAGCAATTTTTCACACGTGATTTACCAATAGGTGGTCATAATTTCATAAAAGAAGTTTGTGATAAAAAAGAAATTTCATACACAGATGCACAAGATCTATTATTCAGAGAAGGGTTAAACTCCCTTAAAAAAGGTAGTGAGACTAATCCAAGTGATGTTGTAGGCATTGCAGAGAGAACAGTTTTTGATAATTTAGTTGAAGATTTGAGAAGGTCATTAAGATTTTATGGTAAGCAGACAGGGCAAAGTTTTTTTCTTAAAATTTTTCTTACTGGTGGAGGTGCTGAAACTGTAGGATTATCTGATTTTATCACTGAGAAGCTAAATATTGATTGTGCTATATTGGATCCATTTGAAAATTTAGATGGTTCTGAAAAACTATCTATTACTAATAAAAGCCAATTTACTACGGCTCTGGGTCTTGGTATCAGGGGAGGCATGAGCGTTGAGTAAGCAATACTTTATAATTAACCTTAATAAGGCTGAAAGTGCAGAAACTTTAATTGAAAGAGGCAAAGAAAGAGTACGCTGGGCAGTCTTTACGATTCTAATTGCAGTATTGCTTGGTGTGAATATCAGAGTTTGGACAATAAGCATTGGTTACAATGGCATCATTGATAAAAAAGAAAAGGAAATTACTAGGTTGAAGGGTGAAATTGATCAACTTCAGTCTGAAGGTAAAAATCTTTCAAAATATGATATTTTATCTTTTGCTGATCTAGAGCAGGATAGGTTTTTATGGGCTCAAAATCTAGAAAAAATGGGATCTCTCACTCCTGGAGATATCTCAATCACAGGTTTAAGATATAAAAGGAATAAATTAATTATCAAAGGAATTGCTCTCACTTTTGAGGACCGTAAGGATTTTGAAATAATTGATGAATATGTACAAACACTTAGAAATAATAAAGAATTTTCCAATGACTTTAGCCGAATCAAATATGTAGGGCATAGTAAGGTGAGTATTCGTGGTCAGGAAATTATTAGATTTGAAATAGAAGCTAGCGTAAAAAAAAATAGTAGAAAATCCTTTTCTTAGGAAAGAACAATGGCAGAAAAAAGAAATATCATATTATTTGGATCCTTAATCTTTTTAACAATTAGTTATTGGGTGAGCTCTTCAATTTTAATTGATGATAAACCATTAAGAATTCAAATACTTGAAGAAGAACAAGAGGAACTAAATGAGAACCTCATTAGTGCTCAAATATTAGCAAGTCAGTTAGATAGAGTTTTTACTTTGTTTCAAGAAAACTTAGCTCTTTCAAAAGCAGATTCCTTAGCTGATGACGCAAACCTTCCATTCCTAAATAATCTCACTGATATGTTAGATGATTTAGATATTCGTTTATTGGGAATTAAACCAAAATCAAGAATTGATAAAATGACTTATCTCAAGGCTCCATATTTAATCACTTTAGAGTGTACTTTTGATCAATTTGGAAAATTTTTAGCTGAAGTCGAAAGGTCACCAAGGTTAATAACTGTTGATGAGTTTGAGGTTAAAAATGGTATTGAACGTATCAAAGCAAATACAGATGAAGAGAATTTAATATTTCAAGAGTTTTCAGTTAATCTTTCAACAATTACATTAGTAAAATCTAAGTCAAAGGTCAGTTCATGAGCGATAGATCATTAACAATTTGGAATTTGCTAATTGGCATAACAATTTTTTCAGCCCTAGCCATAAGCTTTAAACTTTTTCCGATGAACACTAAGTATAATAAATTAAAGAAAAGATCTGCAAATGTTCAATTTGGAACAGATAAAGAATTAGAGAATATTATTACTTTTTTAGAAGATAGATTAGAAAATAGAAGTGAGTTTCAGTTTTCTGTTGAAAAAACTCCTATGTTACTAACAAATGTCTTAGGATTAGCTGATGGATCTGGAAGGAGAATAAAAAGAAATAGAAATGCAATTAGAGTAGCTTTTGTTTATCAGAGGCAAGACTCATTCCAAGCTCAAATAGATTATCGAGGGAAAGCTTTTACTGTAATGGTTGGTGACTCTATCCCAAATATCGGAGAAATAACATTAATCGATGGTACTCAAGTTAAAATTGAATTAAATGGAAATGTTAAGTCTTACCCCGCACCAGGTTATGAAGCCGGTTAACTAAAAATATATTGAATTTATTTTAAGGAAATAAAGATTATGATTTTTAAAAAGATTTTTGCAAACCTTCTGGTTTTAGGACTGATGAATTTTGTTCTTGTTTCGCAAAATTTAAGTGAAGAAAAAGATAATACACTAATCACTATCCATGCAGAGGATGCTTTTTTGCCGAGTATTCTTGCAATTTTAGCT